>Ga0315295_10000399_pt1 | contig 37185 bp, 19 predicted proteins | sample YL17G14_0_MG_FD_204453 | JGI IMG/M metagenome (GOLD analysis project Ga0315295, IMG submission 204453) | Sediment microbial communities from Yellowstone Lake, YNP, Wyoming, USA - YL17G14_0 | ecosystem: Environmental > Aquatic > Freshwater > Lake > Sediment | place: USA: Wyoming | collected...
CGAAGCCGAGGTCGCGCCGGGCCGGGCCGATGTCCACGGCCTTGGACTCCTCCAGCCGCAGGATCTGCTCGGGCCTCACCACGACGCGCAGTCCGGCCCGCCGTGCCAGGCTCGCGAGCGCGTGCGCGGGGCGCAGCGGCACCGGCACCACGACGGCGCGGCGCCCGACGGCCCGCGCGCTCTCCTCGATGAGCCCGCGCAGCGACAGCGCCTCCGGCCCGCCCACGTCGTAGGCCTGGCGCCGCGCTTCCGGACGTACGAGAGCGGCCAGGATGGCGTCCACCAGGTCGTCCACGTGCACGGGCTGCTGCGGCACGCGTCCCCCTCCCGGCACGGGCACCAGCGGGGAGCGGCGCAGCCACCGCAGCAGGCGCTCGAGGTTCCGGTCCCCCGGCAGGCCGTAGATCATGCTCGGCCGCAGGATGGTCCACTCGAGGGCCGAGGCGCGCAGGAGCGCCTCGCCCCTGCGCTTGGCGTCGGCGCCCGGGCTCACGAGCCGCGTGTGGACGCCCGCCGAGCTCACGAAGACGCCGCGCGCCACGCCCGCCTCCTCGAGCGCGCGCAGGAAGTTCGGCACCAGCGCGAGCCCTGCGAGGTGCACCACGGCCTGCGCGCCCGCGAAGACCTCCACCGGGATCGCGGCATCGGCCAGATCCGCGCGCCGCACCTCCACGCCGAGCGCCTCGAGCCGTGAGGCGTCGCGGCCCGCGCGCACCAGAGCCGTCACGCGACGACCCCGGGCGAGCAGCCGTGGGACGAGGCGCGAGGAGACGAAGCCCAGCGCGCCCGTGACCAGCACGTGCCGGGTCCCCTCGCTTGCGTGCCCCCCGGTGCCGGACATGCGTCGATCCCCTTCCTTCGGCCTCGGACGGAGTGGCCGGCCCGCGCGACTCCCGGGCCGCGCCCGGGCGTGGCGCCCGTCCGGGCGGCACCCTACCGCATCGCCGCGGCGACCCACCAGCGGAGGCGGGGAGCGCGGCGCCCGGGGCTTGACGCCGGCGAGCGCGCGGGTGGATTCTCGATCCGCGGTCACCCGCACGGTGCGCGCGACCGGGATCCGGAAGGAGCGACACGTGGCGGACCTTGCCCCCGATGCCCGTGCGTCACGCGCCTTCCGCCGCGACTAGAGCGCTCATCCCGCGCCCACGCCGCTCCGGAAGGAGCGGCGTTTCGTCATCCCGCCGCACACCGACGACGCACGCCGCCCGCAGCGTTCCAGGGCGTGGCCTGCCGCGCCCTCCGCGAGTGACCCATGCGAAAGGGCGCAAACGTCATGAAGCTCGATCTCCTCGGCTGGGACCAGACCCTCGAGGACTCGTTCATCCCGCTGCGAGACCAGGGCCTCGGGCCCGCGCGCGTGGCGCGCGAGGACCGCGGCCGCTACCTGCTGCTCGACGTGCACGGCGAGCGTCCCGCCGCGCTGGCCGGGCGGCTGCGCCATGAGGCGCGGAGCCGCGCAGAGCTGCCCGCGGTCGGCGACTGGGTCGCCGTGCGCGCCGCCCGCGCAGCCACGGCGGTGATCGCCGCCGTGCTGCCGCGGCGCAGCGCGTTCGTGCGCAAGGTGGCGGGCGAGACCACCGAGGAGCAGGTGGTCGCGGCCAACGTGGACACCGTGCTGCTCGTCACGGGGCTCGACGGCGACTACAACCTGCGCCGCATCGAGCGCTACCTCGCCGCCGCCTGGGAGAGCGGCGCCGGCCCCGTCGTGGTGCTCAACAAGACCGACCTCGCCGGCGACCTCGACCTGCGCCTCGCGGAGGTCGGGGCGGCAGCCCCGGGAGTGGCCATCGTGGCGTTGTCCGCGCTCACGGGCCGGGGGATCGAGGCGCTCGGGCCGTGGCTCGCTCCCGGCCGCACCGTGGCGCTGCTCGGCTCCTCGGGCGCCGGCAAGAGCACGCTGGTCAACGCGCTGCTCGGCGCGGAGCGCCAGCCGACGGCCCCGGTGCGCGCGGACGACTCGCGCGGCCGCCACGTCACCACGCGGCGCGAGCTGGTGCCGCTGCCGGGGGGAGCGCTGCTGCTCGACACGCCCGGCATGCGCGAGCTGCAGTTGTGGGGTGGCGAGGAGGGGCTGGACGGGGCGTTCCCCGACGTGGCCGCGCTGGCCGCGCTCTGCCGCTTCCGGGACTGCGGGCACGCCGCCGAGCCCGGCTGCGCGGTGCGCGCGGCGGTCGAGACCGGAGCGCTCGACGCGTCGCGGCTGGAGAGCTGGCACAAGCTCGGGCGCGAGCTGCGCTCGCTGATGGTGCGCCAGGACGCGCGGGCGCGTGCCGCGGAGAAATCGAAGTGGAAGGCGATCATCAAGTCGATGAAGCGCCACCCGAAGGCCGACCGCTGGAAGTGAGGCGGGTGAGGGATGCCGGGTCCGGCCCGAGGACGGGGCCCTCGGGCCGCACACCCGGCACGAACACGAGGCCCGCGGAGGGATCTCCGCGGGCGGGCGTTCACGAGGTTGGTAGCGCTACGGGGATTCGAACCCCGGTCTGATGGCTGAGAACCACCTGTCCTGGACCCCTAGACGATAGCGCCACGAAAGCGGGCGGGAATCTATCCGCCGGCGGCTGGAGCGTCAAGCATCGCGACGTGCACCATGGGAGCGTCGCGTCCGCACGACGGAGATGGCTGCCCGGCAAGGATTCGAACCTCGACTAACTGGTCCAGAGCCAGTCGTGCTACCGTTACACCACCGGGCAACATCGGCAAGCGGCGCAGGAATCTAACCCACGATCGCCGCGGCAATCAAGCCGGCCCGCGCCCCTCACCCACCCGCCCGCGCGGACTCGGCCTCCCAGCGGGAGGCGGCATCGCTCAGCCGCGCCAGCACCTTCGGACGCCCCAGCAGCCACATCACCTCGAACAGCCCCGGGGCCGTCTTGCTCCCCGTCAGGGCCACGCGCGCGGCCCCCATCAGCTCGCCGGCCTTCACGCCCAGCTCCGTGGCCAGGCCGCGCGTGAGGCGCTCCAGGCTCTCGAGCGAGAAGTCCGCGTCGGCCTCGATGCGCTCGGCCAGCCGCGCGAGCCGCGGGCCCACGGCGGCCTTCTCGAGCAGCTCGCTCCAGGCCACGGGGTCCATCTCGACGGCCTCGCGCAGCGCGAACGCCCCGCAGCGCTCGACGTCGGCCAGCGTGCGCACCCGCTCGCCCAGGATGCGCACGAGCGCGGCCCACCACTCCGCCGGGTGGCGCGACAGGTCGTGCCCGTGCTCCGCGAGGAAGCGGGTGGCCCGCTCCGTGCGCTCGGGCTCGGGCAGGTGCTTCAGGTGCTGGCCGTTCAGCCACTCGAGCTTCTCGAGGTTGAAGACCGCGGGGTTCCGGCTCACGCGCTCCAGGCTGAAGACGCGCTCCAGCTCGGCCAGCGTGAAGAGCTCGGTCTTCCCGTCGTAGGCCCACCCGAGCAGCGCCAGGAAGTTCACCATGCCCTCGGGCACGTAGCCCATCTCGTGGTAGGCCGCCACCGACGTCGCCCCGTGCCGCTTGGACAGCCGCGTGCCGTCGCTCCCCAGGATCATCGAGACGTGCGCGAACTGCGGCGGGGCCCAGCCCAGCGCCTCGTAGAGCACGATCTGCCGCGGCGTGTTCGAGATGTGGTCGTCGCCGCGGATCACGTGGGTGATGTCCATCTCGTGGTCGTCCACCACGCAGGCGAAGTTGTAGGTCGGCAGCCCGTCGGAGCGCAGCAGCACGAAGTCGTCCAGCACCTCGTTGCGGAAGGCCACGCGACCGCGCACCACGTCCTGCCAGGCCGTCTCGCCCGCCGCGTCGAGGGCGAACCGCACCGCCGCACGGCGCCCCTGTGCCTCGAGCCGCGCGCGCGCCGCCGCGTCGAGCCCGCGGCAGCGTCCGTCGTAGGCCAGCGGCTCCTTGCGCGCCAGCTGCGCCTCGCGCGTCGCCTCCAGCTCCTCCGGCGTGCAGTAGCAGGGGTACGCCCGGCCCGCTGCCTGCAGGGCCGCGGCGTGATGCCGGTAGCGCTCGCGGCGCTCCGACTGGAAGTAGGGACCGTGCGGGCCGCCGACCTCGGGCCCCTCGTCCCACGCGAGCCCCAGCCAGCGCAGGCTGTCGAAGATGGCCCGCACCGACTCGTCGGTGGAGCGCGCGGCGTCCGTGTCCTCGATGCGCAGCACGAAGACCCCGCCCCGCGCGCGCGCGAAGAGGTAGTTGTAGAGGGCGGTGCGGGCGCCGCCGACGTGCAGGAAGCCGGTGGGGCTGGGGGCGAAGCGGACGCGGACGGACACGGTCAGCCCCGGCTCTGCTTCTTCTCGATCCTCGCCCAGGCGTCCTTGAGCGTGACCGTCCGGTTGAAGACGGGAGCCCCGGGGCGCGAGTCGCCGCTGTCGGCGCAGAAGTAGCCGAGCCGCTCGAACTGGACCGGCGTGCCGACCTCGGCCCCGGCCAGCGAGGGCTCCAGCTTGCAGCCGCGCAGCGTCTCGAGGGACGCCGGGTTGAGGGTCCCGGTGAAGTCCTGGCCCTCGGGCACGTCGTCGGGGTTCTCGACCGAGAACAGCGTGTCGTAGAGCCGCACCTCGCCGTCCAGGGCGTGCCCGGCGGACACCCAGTGGATCGTGGCCTTGACCTTGCGGCCGTCGGGCGGGTTGCCGCTGCCGGTCTCGGGATCGCAGGTCGCGCGCACCTCGGTCACCTCACCGGTGGTCGGGTCCTTGACCACGCCCGTGCAGCGGATCAGGTAGGCGTAGCGCAGCCGCACCTCGACCCCGGGGCTGAGCCGGTGGTACCTGGGCGGCGGCACCACGCGGAAGTCGTCCTGCTCGATCCAGATCACCCGCGAGAACGGCACCTTGCGCGTGCCCATCCCCGGGTCCTCCGGGTTGTTGACCGCCTCGAACTCCTCGACCCGGCCCTCCGGGAAGTTCTCGATGACCACCTTGAGCGGGCGCAGGACGGCCATGGCGCGCCGGGCGCGGCGGTTGAGCTCCTCGCGCACGAAGTGCTCGAGCAGCGCCAGCTCGACCGCGTTCTCGCGCTTGGCGACGCCGATGCGCTCGGCGAAGGCCCGGAGCGCCGCGGCCGGGTAGCCGCGGCGGCGCATGCCCGAGATGGTCGGCATGCGCGGGTCGTCCCAGCCGCTCACCCGGCCCTCCTGCACCAGGCGCAGCAGCCTGCGCTTGCTCATGATGGTGTAGGTGACGTTGAGGCGCGCGAACTCGTACTGGTGCGGCAGGGGCCGGGGCAGGTCGAGGGACTCGAGGATCCAGTCGTAGAGGGGCCGGTGCACCTCGAACTCGAGCGTGCAGATGCTGTGCGTGATGCCCTCGATGTAGTCGCTCAGGCAGTGGGCGAAGTCGTACATCGGGTAGATGCACCAGCGGTCGCCGGTGTGGTGGTGCTCCGAGTGCCGGATGCGGTAGAGCACGGGGTCGCGCAGCCAGATGTTCGGCGAGGCCATGTCGATCTTCGCGCGCAGCGTGCGCGTGCCGTCCGGGAACTCGCCGGCCCGCATGCGCCGGAGCAGGTCCAGGTTCTCCTCGACCGGGCGGTCCCGGAACGGGCTCTCGCGGCCCGGCCGGTCCGGCGAGCCGCGGTAGCTGTCCGTGTCGCCGGGCGACAGGTCGCACACGTAGGCCTTGCCCAGCTCCACGAGACGGATGGCGAACTCGTAGAGCGGCTCGAAGTAGTCCGAGGCGTAGAAGGGCTCCAGCCGCCGGCCGGCCACTTCGGCGGGCATCACGGGGGCCAGGAAGAAGTCGCGCCGGCCGGCCACGCTCCGCTCCACCGAGGTGGCGCCGACCTCCTTCAGGCCCAGGCAGTGGTCCGCCCAGCCGGCGATCAGCCACTTCACGTCCGCCGTGATGGAGTCGACGTACTCGACGTCCTCCTTGGCCGGGTTCGTGTCGTCCATGCGCAGGTTGCACTGGCCGCCGAACTGGCGGGCGATGCCGAAGTTCAGGCAGATGGACTTCGCGTGGCCGATGTGGAGGTACCCGTTGGGCTCGGGCGGGAATCGCGTCACCACGCCCGCGCACTTCCCCGAGGCGAGGTCCTGCCGGACGATCTCCCGCACGAAGTCCAGGTGCTCCTGCGCCGCCCGGTCCCGGGTCTCGTCGGCATCGTGGTTCGACATGGCACCCCTGCTCCGGATCGCTCACGAGTTCGAGAGTCGCGCGCCCGCCTCGGCCGCGGGGGGATGTCCCAGCAGCCCGTCCCGCGCGGGAGATCGCGCGCGCACGAACCTACCACAGCACGGCGCACCGGGTCCGGCCTGTGGGCTGCGGGCCAGGCCACACCTCGCCACCCACGGGGACGGTGCGGCCGCGCGGGCGCGAAGGCGGGAGCAGCGGCGGAGCGGGGCGGGGTCGACGAGACCCCGCCTCGCTCCGCCGCCGCGTCGGGCCGCGCCCGGCCCGCTTCAGCGCACCACCACCAGCTTGCGCGTGCGGACCTCGGGACCGAGCGTCAGGCGCGCGAAGTACACGCCCGCCTGGGTCGTCGCGCCGGACTCGTCGCGCAGGTCCCACGCCACCGAGTGACGCCCCGGTCGCGCGATGCCGCGCTCCAGCACGCGCACGCGGCGACCCGCGAGGTCGTAGATCGCCAGCTCGACGTCCCCGCCCGCGCGCTCGGCCGGGATCCCGTACCACAGCCGCGTGGCGCCGCTCGCCGGGTTGGGCGCTGGAGCGGCCAGCTCGAGCGAGCGCGGCGGGGCCTTCGCCCCGTCGTCGTCCACACCCACGAACACCGGCGTGCCCGCGTAGCCCGTGCGGGCCGCGTCGTGGTGGAACTGCGGCCACGGCGGGATATGCCCGGGCGAGAAGGAGAAGTCGTAGTCCCAGACGTAGAGGTTCTTGTCCCAGTTGGCCGCGACGATCTCGGTCTTGCCGTCGCCGTCGCAATCGCACACGGCGGGGGTGCCGCGCACCTCGGCCCCGAGCTGGATCGGGAAGCCCGGCAGCATCGTGGCGTCGATGCCCGAGATGGCGGCCAGCTGGCCGTTCTCGTCGCCCATCACGATGTCCGGGCGGCCGTCGCCGTTGATGTCGGCGACCACCGGACTGCTCTCCGAGGCGCCACTGGTGAGCGTGCTGTAGCGGATGTTGCTCCACGGCGCGATCAGGTAGCCGTTGCGGTTCACCACGTAGAGACCGCCCCGCGTGTCGGCCTGGACGATGTCGAGGTAGCCGTCGTTGTTCATGTCGGCCAGGGCCGGCGAGGGCGTCTTGCTGGTCCCGCTCAACCGCATCCACATGGGGAAGCCGGAGCGGACCGTGCCGTTCGCGTTGACGGCGTAGAGGTAGTCGCTCTGGGTGCCCACCACGATGCTGAGGGGGCCGCTCGGGCCGTCGAGGCTCCCCACGGCCACCGAGGCGCTGGCGCCGCCGCTCAGCGTCACCGGGAACCCGGGGACGTTCGAGCCGTCCGCGCGCCATGCGTACAGCTTGCCGTCGGTGGAGGCGTAGATGATGGCGAGCTGTCCATTGCCCTCCAGCGGGGCGAGGGCCGGCGTCCCGAAGTTGTACGTGCCACCCAGGACCTTGAACACGCCGAAGGTGGCGGGGTTGCCGTCGCCGTCCATCCACTCGGTGCCATTCGCGCGCAGCGCGTAGATCTTGTTGCCGTTCGAGCCCAGCACCAGCGCCTTCTGCCCGTTGCCGAGCAGGTCGCCCACCGCCACGCCGGACCAGATGGCATCGGCGAGCTGGGCCGGCCAGCCGGGCTTGTCGTTGCCCGCGAGGTCGAAGACGTATACGCGCATGTCGTCCCAGGTGGCCGCGATGACCTCCTTCGAGCCCCCGTCGATGTCGGCGAACGACGGTCCGCCGGCGTAGTAGCTCCCCTGCGTCGTGAAGTCGCCGGAGGAGGCGCCCGAACCGTCCGCGTCCACGGGCGTGCTCCCGTCGTGGTGCCAGAGGTAGAGCACGTCCGCGCCCGCCGAGATGTCCGCCGGGTAGCCCGCGTACAGGTGGTCCACCGCCACGGAGGACGGCGTGTTGCGCCCCATCGGGATCGGGAAGATGGCGTGCGTCGGAGGATTCGTGCTCGCGGACTGCGCCGCGGACAGCGTGGACTCGTTGCCCGACGAGTCCGCCGAGGCGACCTTGTAGAAGTAGCGCGTGAGCGCACTCAGGCTGCCGTCCTGGAAGTAGGCGGTGCGCTCCGTCGGCACGGGGTTCACCCTGACGAAGGGACCGCCGGCCGAGGACGAGCGGTAGATGTTGTAGCCCAGCAGGTCCGCGTCCGCGACGCGCGCCCAGGTGAGCGAGATGCTGCTCGCCGCGCCGACGCCGAACAGCGACGTGGGCGTGGCCGGATACCCGAGGTCGAGCGTCTGGGTGGACAGATCGCCGTATTGATCCGCGATGATGAGGAGCAGCTTCGCACTGGCGCTGTCGGGCACGAACACCAGCGCGTCGCCCTGCACCTCCTGCCCGGGCAGGAGGTCACCCAGCGAGGAGGTGCTGTCGGTCACCGTGGCCTTGCCGTCGAGGTTCCGCATCCGCACCGAGACGCCCTGCGCGAGCCCGGTCCCCAGGTTCCGGACCTTGACGTAGTAGCTCACGGTCTCGCCCGGCTCGGGCCGCCCGTTGACGGTGCCGCCCATGTCGACCACTCCATGTCCGTTGTGGCGCAGCTCGGGAGCGCGCACCGTCAGCTCGAAGTGCTGCAGGTAGGACCCGCCCCCGGAATCGAACAGGCGGAGCGCGAAGGGGATCTCGCGCTGGTCGGGCGCGTTGAAGGGGATGCTCACGCGGAATCCCGGCGTCGCGTTCGCGGTGTCCCCCACCGCCACGGTCCCGTAGCTCGCCGTGCCCTGGATCACGCTCACCGTGCCGTCGGTCGTGCTCAGCAGCCCGGTCACGGCCGTCGCGGCCGAGCCGCCCGTGTTCCGGATCAGCGGATAGAGGTCCACGGTCTCGCCGGCATCCCACACCCCGTTGCCGTTGCCGACGGTGCCGCCCGCGCCGCTGTCGTCGATGCGCACCGGGCGCTCGGCCAGTGCGGGCCGCGCGCTCGCCGTGACCGCGATCGTGGCCTGGTAGGGCCGGCAGTTGAAGCCGGTCACGGTGAGCTTGAAGGAGCCCAGCGTATCCGGGTAGACGGGCAGCGTGACGTCACCGGCCCCGTCGGTGAGGACGCTGGCCAGCTCGTCACCGGGCTTGTAGAGGGTCACGCGCGCCCCGTACAGGGGCACGCCCCCGATCGCCACGTGCACCGCCAGGGTCGTGTCGCTCACCAGCAGCGAGCCCGCGTGCGTGACGCTCAGCGTGCGCGGCGTGCTGGTGTAGATGCGCAGCTCGGGGTCGCCCAGCAGCAGCAGCGTCATCTGGGTCCAGCGGTTCACGCCGTCGTAGTTCGAGAAGCCCACGAAGGGCAGCTTCTGCCGCGAGCCGGCCTCGCCGACCGCGGTGACGCTGTCCTGGTACAGCAGCTTGAAGTACTCCTTCTGGTAGGCCCGGCCGGCGGTCGGGAAGTCGAAGCGGGTCGAGCCGATGTTGGTGACGGCTCCGCCGTTGGGCGCCTGGAGGAACGCCTTGCCGATGCACGGGAAGTCGATGGCGTTCGAGGTGCAGTTGATGGCGTACAGGTTGATGAGCCGGTCGCCGTTGCTCAGGGCCATCGCGTCCGAGTTGGTGAGGTCGTCGTCCCCGACGTGCATGACGTTGCGGTAGCCGTGCCCCACGTGGACCGCGACGTTGTAGCCCCGGTTCAGCGAGTCGAGCACCGCGTGCTTGCTCTCCAGCAGCGAGCCCGGACGCCAGCGGGAATCGGTGTAGTTCTCGTAGAGCCTCACGTAGTGGATCCAGGGCACCGTGTCGAGGATGGGCAGGATGTCGAAGTCGATGAGCTCGGCCCCGTCCAGCGAGGTCGGATCGCCAGGCAGCCAGTCCTGCGGGAACAGCACCTCGGCGAAGAACAGGATGCTCGTGAGGTAGTCGTTCACCGGCTGCTTCACGTAGTGCAGGGTCTTGTTCACGAAGAGCTGCGCCTGCGCCGCGGTGCTGGCGGGCGCGCGCCCCACGTAGACCTCGGGCAGCAGGTCGGCGTTGTCGCCGGGATTCGCGCTCGAGTAGTAGCCCTCGCCGTACAGGCTGTCCCCGTCGGCGTTCCAGTTCCCGTCCAGGCACTGGTAGTACAGATCGGTGGCGATGGACTCGCCGCCGTAGAAGGTGGTGTAGGCCTGGCGCACCGGGATCACGTCGGAGTCGCCGCCCAGCAGCACCCACTTCGCGCCCCAGCGCGAGTAGGCGTCGCGGATGAACATGCGGATGCGCTCGCCGTCATCGGCGCCGAAGGGGTATTCCTGCTTGATGAAGGACACGCTGCGCACCACCGCCGGGACGCCGGACTGCGTCTTCCAGTCGGCCAGTTGCTGGAAGGTCGAGGCCATGGCGTCGCTGGTGACGATGACGTACGCGACCGGGCTGCCCAGCACCGAGGGCAGCTGCGTCGGCTTGAAGGGCTCGGCCCGCCGCTGCGGCCGCACCAGGCCGGCCTCGGCCGCGCGGGCGCCCGTGGGCGTCCCGGTCTCCGCGACCGCACCGTCCTCCCACTCGGGGACGATGCGCTCGCGTTCCAGCGGCCGCGCCGTCGAGGACTCCAGCACCAGGCGCACGCGCACGCGCTCGAGCCGCTCCAGCGCGCCGCTCGACGGGTCCCACCGCACGGGCGCGACCTGGAGGTAGGCCACGTTCCGGCCGCGCTCGAAGCCCTGCGCGCCGATCTCGACCGGTTGCTCGGGCACGAAGCCCGCATGCTGGAACCACGCCGGGTCGGGCGTGGTGCGCTCCTCGGGTCCCAGCCCGGGACGCTGCACCAGCGCGCTCGGCAGGCGCACGCCGCGTGCCAGCGCGGCGCCCTGCACGTCCACGATCTCGAGCGCCACGAGCCGGGTCCCCGGCGGGAGCTCGACCCGCTCGCCCACGAGCGGCAGGTCCGGCCGTCCGGGGCGGTACTCACGGGCGGAGAGCCGCATCCCCACCCGGGTGCTCCCATCGGCGTTCACCTCGAGCGCGAAGCGCTCGGGGCCATAGTGGAACTCACGCTCGAGGGTGGTGGAAGCCGGCGCGGCGATGGTCCAGGCGGCCAGCATGAGGGTCGTGCCCAGCAGGGACACGATGGAGGCCTTCGTCATGGATACTCCCCGGGATTGGAGTCGGAGCGGGATGGACCGTGGATGGACCGAAAGGGCGGCCGGGGTGACAGTGCGAGGCGGGACGGGCATGGGTGCAGTCATAGGGTAAGCTCGCGCGGGCCCGGGACTTCGTTAACTTCGCAAACCGATGCCAAGGATACCCCCTCGGAGCACTCGGCGCCTAGGGCGCAGATGCCGTGACGGCCCCCCCGGCACGCGGCCACGGGCCCGGAGCGCATTCCGGCCCATAGCGCGGGTGAAAAGCCGCGGCCGGATGCCCCTCCCGGGCGAGCCAGAGCCAGGGCAGCCGGGCCAGCGGGAGCGCCACCTGCTCCTCCCTCAGACGCGCCTGGGCCGCGTCGGGATCCGGCGCAACTGCGCCGCGTCCCGGGGCGATCCAGCCATCGAACTCCCGCGTCCGCCAACCCGTGCGGAATGCGCCCGCTGCGGGCCCCCGCAGGGGCATGATCAGCTGGGCCAGCGTTCCGGCCGGGTCGTCGGTCCAAGATTGGGCCTCCACCAGTGCGACATGCGACAGGCCACCGAGCAGCTCCCGGCCCGCCCGGTCACCCCGCAGGGGACGGAGCTCGGCGTAGATGCCCAGCCTTGACCATCCCCCTTGCAGGACCCTTGCCACCCTGGCTCCCGCCCCGTCGGCGTCGTAGGCCAGCGTCACGTGGAAGGCCTGTCCCAGCTTGCCCCGCGCCATCCAGTCCCGCACCCGGACCTCGTCCAGGGCCGGGAACTCGTAGGCCCCGGCGCCGGGGAGCCAGGTCTCGAGGCGCCGCCCCCGTGCCCCGAGCGCCTCCATCACCTCGTCACGGTTGACGGCATGGGTCAGCGCGTGCCGCGCGGGAAGCCTCGAGGTGGGCGGCAGGTCGGCGCGCATGACCATCAGCAGCACCCGCCGCGGCAGCGCCTCGCGGACCTCGAGGCGCCAGCCCTCCGGCCGGGCTTCGGACGCGAGCCCGCCCGGGATGGGCCAGACCAGGTCCGGGGCGCCGGCCCGCACGGAGGCCAGCACGCGCGCGGCGACCGGCTGGAAGCGCACCACGATGGTGTCTGGCCCGGCCGCGCCGGCGAGCCTCAGCAGCGTGAGCGTGCGCCCGGGCTCCTCGGACGCCACGCGGTAGGGACCGATCCCCCGTGCACCCGCCCAGCCGACACCCGACTCCCCCCTCCACGGCTCGCTCGTCCCCGGGAGCGCGAGCTTCTCCGGCAGGCGCGCGTCCCGCCGCGACAGCCGCAGCACCAGCGTGCGCGAGTCCGGCGCCTCGATGCCGAGCGCCGGAAGCGGCTTCCCGGCCCTCACCCGCCCCATGCCGGCCACGGCGCCCAGCAGCCACAGCGACGAGGCGTGATCGGTGCGCGCGAGCCCGGACGCGAGCCCGCGGCGGAAATCGCCGGCCGTGCAGGGCGTGCCGTCGGCGAAGACCAGGCCGGGGCGCAGCCGGAAGGTGAGGGTCAGGCTGTCGGCGGACCACTCCCAGCTCGCCGCGGCCGCGGGCACCACGCCGCCGGCCGAGTCCTGCTCGGTGAGGCCGCGCGACAGCAGACGCTGCAGCGCCCAGCGCACGGGCTCGGGCGGGCCCTGCGGGTCGAAGGCGGGCTCGGGCCGGCCCACGAGCCACACCCAACGCGTGCCGCGGGGCAGCGCCTTCCCGCCACAGCCGGCGCCGGCGAGCACGATCAGGAGGGCGAGGCCGCAGAGCGACGCGGCGCGCGGGCGAAGGGCTCGAAGCATCATCGGCGGCCAGTCTAGTCGCCCCCGCGGACCGGGGGAAGCCGCGGGGCGGGCTCCACTCCACGCCCGCCTCCGGCTTGGCCCTCCGCGGACCTCGTGCTAGCGTGCGGCCCGTGGTCCTCTTCACGCCTCCCGAGCACCTCGAGCCCCGACGATGACCGCCACGCCGAGCTCTCCGGCCATCCCCGGGGTGGACGCCATCCTCGAGGGTCTCAACCCCGAGCAGCGGGAGGCCGTCACGCACGGCGAGGGCCCGCTGCTCATCGTGGCGGGCGCAGGCACGGGCAAGACCCAGGCCATCACCCGCCGCATCGCCTGGCTCATCGCCACCAAGCGCGCGCGCCCCGAGGAGATCCTCGCCCTCACCTTCACCGAGAAGGCGGCCTCCGAGATGGAGGCGCGCGTGGACGTACTCGTCCCCTACGGCTTCGTGGGCGCCACCATCTCCACCTTCCACGCCTTCTGCGACCGGCTGGTGCGCGAGCACGCGGTGGAGCTGGGACTCACCTCCCAGCTGCGGGTGGAGACCCCCGCCGAGATCCTGGTCTTCCTGCGCGAGCGGCTCTTCGAGCTGGGGCTGCGGCGCTTCCTGCCGCTGGGCAATCCCGACGAGCATCTGCGCGCGCTGGTCTCGCTGTTCGACCGCGCGCGCGACGAGGACGTCTCGCCCGAGCAGTACGCGGCCTTCGCCGCCGGTCTCGCGGCCGGGGCCGGGGACGACCCGGAGAAGCGCGACCGCGCCGAGGCCGAAGCCGAGAAGGCGCGGGCCTACGCGGCCTATCAGCGGCTGCTGCTCGAGCACGGCCGCGTGGACTTCGGCTCGCAGATCAGCCTGGCGCTGCGCCTGCTGCGCGAGCGCGCCTACCTGCGGCGCGAGATCCAGGATCGGTTCCGCCACATCCTGGTGGACGAGTTCCAGGACACCAACCACGTCCAGTTCGAGCTGGTGAAGCTGCTGGCCGGCGGCGCGCCGGGCGGGGCCCGGGCACCCGGCGCAGCCGGGTCGCACAACCTCACGGTGGTGGGCGACGACGACCAGAGCATCTACCGCTTCCGCGGGGCGAAGGTGGAGAACCTGCTGGGCTTCCTCGAGGTCTTCCCGGACGCGCGCGTGCTGATGCTGCGGAGCAACTACCGCTCGGGACAGCGGATCCTCGACCTGGCACACCGCCTGATCCAGGGCAACAACCCGGCGCGGCTCGAGGCCCGGCTCGGCCACGACAAGCGTCTCGTGGCCCGGCGCCCCGTCGAGAGCGTGGTCGAGCACCGGGCCTTCGCCACCGCCAGCGACGAGGCCGAGACCGTGGCGGCCGGGATCGCCGCGGCCATCGGATCGGGAGAGCGCCGCGCGCAGGACTTCGCCGTGCTGGCGCGAGCGCACGCCAGCCTCGACCCCTTCGCGCTCGCGCTCAGGTCCGCCGGGGTGCGCTTCCGCCGCGTCGGCACGCGGGGCCTCTACGCGCGCCCCGAGGTGCACCTGTGCCTGAACGCCCTGCGCACGCTGGCCGACCCCGACGACGGCACGGCCGCCCACATGGCGCTGGGCGATCCGCTCTTCGGGGCCGACGCGGTGGACCTCGCGCGCCTCGGGGCGGCGGCCCGCCGCCGCAACCGCGGCCTGCTGGCTCTCGCCGCCGAGGCGGCCGCGGGGGATCCTGCGCTGAGCGCGACGTCGCGCGAGGCCATCCGGCGCTACCTCGACCTCCACGCCCGCCTCGCCGCCAGCGCCCTGCGCCGGCCCACCTCGGAGGTGCTCTACGAGTTCGTCACCGAGAGCGGCCTGCTCGGGCGCCTGGCCGCCGACGACGGCGCCGAGGCCGCCGAGCGCGTGCAGAACCTGAACCGGCTGTTCTCCATCGTGGCGCGCGTGGGACCGCTGCTGAAGCAGGACCGCGTGGACCAGTTCATGGGGCACCTCGATCTGCTCATCGCGATGGGCGACGACCCGGCCGCAGCCGCCATCGAGAGCGACGAGGACGCGGTGCACCTGCTCACCGTGCACAACGCCAAGGGGCTCGAGTTCCCGGTGATCTACCTGGTGCACCTGGTCGAGGGCCGCTTCCCGCGTTACCGGCAGGGCGACCCCATGCCCTTCCCGCCCGAGCTGCGCAAGGGCGTGCCCGACGAGCCCGAGGACCACTACCGCGAGGAGCGGCGGCTGTTCTACGTGGGCATGACGCGCGCGCGCGACCGGCTCGTGCTGACCCACGCCGCGGATTACGGCGGCCGGCGCACCCACAAGCCGAGCCGCTTCGTCATCGAGGCGCTGGACCTGCCGAGCCCCCCGAAGGGCGGGCCGGCGGCCTCGGCGCTCGAGTCCATCGCCCGCTACGCGCCGGCGGCCGAGGGGGCCGCACCCGAGGTCACCCCCGTCCCGGCGGACCAGCCGCTGCGCGTCTCGTACGGCCAGGTGGACGACTACCTGACCTGCCCGCTCAAGTACCGCTACGCCCACGTGGCGCAGGTGCCGCTCGGATCCAACCCGGTGGCCATGTACGGCATCGCCATCCACCACGCCATCAAGGTCTATCACCAGCACCGCATGAAGGGTCTGCCCATCACGGCCGACGACGTCATCGCCGCCTTCGAGGGCGCGTGGTCGAGCGAGGGCTTCTATTCGCGCGAGCACGAGGAGCGGCGGCTCGAGGAGGGGCGCGGGACGCTGCGCCGCTTCGTGCAGCGCGAGGAGGCGCGGCGGCAGGTGCCGCTCGCCATCGAGCGCGACTTCCGCTTCAAGCTGGGCCAGGACCTCGTGGCGGGACGCTGGGACCGCATCGACGACCGTCCCGAGGGCATCGTGCTGGTGGACTACAAGACCTCGGAGGTCGAGGACCCGGAGAAGGCCGCGGAGCGGGCGAAGAGCGACCTCAAGGACGGCCAGCTCGGGCTCTACGCGCTGGCCTACCGCGAGATGTTCGGGGTGCTGCCCGCGCGCGCCGAGCTGCACTTCGTGGGCACGGGCACCGTGGGCTCGGGCGAGGTGAAGCCCGAGCACCTGCAGCGGGCGCAGGAGCGCGTCGCGAAGGCGGCCGCCGGCATCCGCAGCGCGCAGTTCCCGCCGAAGCCCGACCAGCGGAACTGCGGCTACTGTCCCTACTCGCGCTTCTGCATCCACAGCGCCGCACGGGGCAACGGATGAGCGCTCTCGATCCGCGCGTCCTGCGCGACGCCGCCACGGAGCTTGCGCGTGCGGCCGGCGCCATCCTGCGCGAGGGCCACGGGCGCGCGCACCGGCCCGAGCGCAAGGGCCGCATCGACCTCGTCACCGAGTACGACCGCCGCTCGGAGGCGCTGCTGCTCGAAGGGATCCGGCGCCGCTTCCCCGGGCACGCCATCCTGGCGGAGGAGTCGGGCGCGCACGCCGGCGAGGCCGCGGGCGCGGCGGACCCCGTGCGCTGGATCGTGGACCCGCTCGACGGCACCACCAACTTCGCGCACAACTACCCGTTCTTCGGCGTCTCCATCGGGGTCGAGGCAGAGGGGCGGCCCGCGGCCGGCGTGGTCTACGACCCGGTGCGCGACGAGCTGTTCGCGGCCGCCGCCGGGCAGGGCGCCACCCTGAACGGCGAGCCGATCCGCGTCTCCGACATCGCGCGCGTCGAGGACGGGCTGCTCGTCACCGGCTTCCCCTACGACGTGCGCGAGCACCCCGGGCGCACGCTGCCGCTGTTCCAGGCGTTCCTGATGCGCGCGCAGGCCATCCGCCGGGACGGCTCGGCCGCGCTCAACCTGTGCTACCTCGCCTGCGGGCGCTTCGACGGCTTCTGGGAGATCAGCCTCTCCCCCTGGGACATGGCCGCCGGGACGCTCATCGTGCGCGAGGCGGGCGGGCTCGTGACGGCCTACGACGGCGGCGAGTTCCACCTCGACGGCCGGCAGATCCTCGCCAGCAACGGGACGCTCCACGAGGAGATGAGGGCGATCATCGCCGGGGCGCGGCAGCCGGGCTGAGCCCCCGGCGCATCTATCCCGTCTTGACGAACTCCACGCGCCGGACCGCCTCGTCGCCCGAGTTGAGGTCGCGCACCTTGATCTCGAGGCGGTAACGGCCGGGCGGCAGCGAGGCGACGGGCACCGAGACGAACTGGCGGCGCAGGTCGCCGAAGTTCAGCTCCTCGCGCGACACCGACAGCGCGGGCGTCGGGTTCGGCACGAAGAGCTTCTGCAGCCAGAAGCGGTCGTCCCGGACGGTCGTGCGCACGCTGTAGACGTACTCGAAGCGTGCCATCCCGTCCGCGCCGGGCTGCAGATGGTAGATCTCGAAATAGGCACTGAGCGGGCCGGCGCCCGCGACCCGCGCCGCCGGGTTGGGCTGGATACGCACGGAGGGACCCGCGCCCACGTCGGGGGCGCCGCAGGCGACGACCACGTCGCTCAGCGCCAGCTCCGGCCGCGGGGCCCTCAGCGTCACGGTCCGGCGCAGGATGCCACGCCGGCCCTCCCCGTCGCGCACCGTCACGCTCACGATGTGCGGGCCGGGCGTCAGGTCGGCGGCGAAGTCGGCCACGCGCCGCGTCGTGGCGGCGCAGGCCGAGGGTGCCAGCAGCATGGACGCCCGCGACACCACGCTGCGCAGCGAGTCGAGCACGGCCCAGTCCGCCCACAGGGTGTCGGCCGGCCCGCCCGGCGCCTCCAGCTGGGCCAGCACGCGCGGACCGCCCGGGCCCTCGAAGCGCGCCACCACCCCCACGATGGGCAGCGGCTTCGTGCCCGGCGGCAGCAGGGGGAACACGCCGCGCAATCCGCGCGTGGCGAGCGCGTTGCCGTGCTGCGCGAGCGAGTCGGGATCCGGCACGGGGTCCATGTCGCGGACCATCGACACGGGGAGCATGTAGAACTCCGAGAGCAGCCGGTCCTGCATCAGGACCCTCATGCCCAGCTCGGGATAGCTCCAGACCAGGAGATTGGACGGGTACTGGGGCCCCGTGCTGAAGGCCCAGTTGAGGCGCTCCTCCACCGGGTTGTACTGCAGCTCGGCCGGCGGGCCGTAGCGCACGAAGACCTCGCCGCGCTCGTCCCAGGCGTCGCGCTTGGGGTCGAAGAAGAGGAAGTAGGCCTGCGTTGCGCGTGACCAGTACTCGAGGCGCGCCTCGTTCTCGGGAGTGGAGAGATCCGGGTCGTTCTCCCCCCAGAAGCGCTCCACGAAGGCAGCCTGCTCGGCGGGCGGCAGGCGGTGCAGGGTGATCGTGTCCTGCTCCGTGGCGACCGGGCCGATGTCCTCGAAGCGCTCACGCACGTTGCGGCGCAGGTGCGGGATGGTGGCCCGGAAGACGCTGTCGGCCTCGTGCAGCAGCCCGCGGCGGTACGCCGTGTGGGCCACGGCGAGGCGACCCTCGAGGCGCCGTGGATCGGCGCGCTGCGCGTGGGCGGCGGCCACCGCCGCGTCCGCGGCCTCGCCCTGCTCGAGCAGCAGCGGCACGAGCATGAGCCAGGAGTCGGTGCTCGCGCTGTCGAGGCGCGTGGCGCTCGAGAACTGCTCCACCGCCAGGTCGAGCGAGCGGCGGTCGAGGTACTTGAGCCAGTCGCGCCGCCACACCAGGCCCAGGCCGTGGTGCCCGCCGGCGTCCCCGGGCTGGATGCGGGTCACCTGCTCGAAGCGCAGGCGCGCGTTGCGGAGGTAGCCGCTGGCGTAGTAGGCACGGCCCAGGGCCAGCTGGTAGACGGCGCTGTCCGGCTCGAGCGCCGTGGCCTGCTCGAGACAGCGCACCGCGAACCGGCGCGTCTCGACGGTGTTGCGGGCCAGCGCCCGGGAGGACTGCAGGTAGAGGGATTCGGCCTCGTCGTGCCGGGCAGAGGCACGCCCCGGCTCGGCGGCCGTGGCCGGGAGCCCGCACAACAGCAGGATCACGCTGAGAAGGAAGGTTCGATTCACGTGCCCACCGCCCCGGCCATGAGCCAGTATCCACGTTCGAAGTGGACCCGGTCAACGGGCGCGTGAGCCGGGGGCCGGCCCCGGCCGCCGGGCCTCTTGCGGATGGACCCGCGACGTGCGATTCATCCCGGCATGCGGCCTCTCGATCCCGACCGGGCCCTCGCCCAGATCGACTCTCGCGCCCTCCTCGACGCGCGCGACGAGCAGGCGTTCGCGGCCGGGCACCTCGCGGCCAGCGGGCACATCCCGCGCGAGGATTTCGTGGCCCGCCGGGCCGAGCTGCCGCCACGCGAGGTTCCGGTGCTGGTGGTGGCGGAGGACGCGGCCCGCGCGGCGGAGGCGGCCGAGGCGCTGGAGATGCTCAAGTACCGCGACGTGGCCTACCTCGACGCGCCGCTGGCGAGGCTGCCCGGGGGCCGGGCGGATCGCGGGCCCGCCGCCCGCCTGTGGCGCCCCGCGCCGCTCCTGGAGGAGGCCCTGACCCTCCTTTCCGACCTGGAGACGGGCCGGCGCCGCGCGCGGCCGCCGCAGGCACTCGACGTCGCCTGCGGCTCGGGACGGGACGCGGCCTACCTCGCCCTGCACGGCTTCCAGGTCGAGGCCCGCGACCACGACGAGGAGGCCCTGGCGCGCGCGCGCGACCTGGCCGGGCGCAACGGGGTGACGATCCGCACGGTGCGCTGCGACCTCGAGCGCCCCGGGCTACGCCCGCCGCGTCGGCGCTTCGACCTCGTCACCTGCTTCCGCTTCCTGCACCGGCCGCTCTTCCCGTGGATGGAGGCCGCGCTGGCGCCGGGCGGACACCTCGTCTACGAGACGTTCCTCGTCGGGCAGGAGCGCTTCGGGCGGCCCAGGCGCGCGCACTTCCTCCTCGAGCCGGGTGAGCTCGCGCGCGCCTTCCCCGGGCTGGCCACGGTGCGCTACGAGGAGCGGGACCCCGAGGGCGGCCCCGTGATGGCGCGCCTGGTCGCCCGGAAGCCCGATCGCCGCTAGACGGCACTTCCGAAATATTTCCGGCCAACAGGCCGCACCCCCATCCTTTCGTCTACCGGAGCCCGCTGGACGCCCCTCTACTTTCTGGCGTAGAGTATCCGGCCGTTGGCCTCCCCCACGGCCATCGAGACTGCCCCTGGAGCATGTGCCACCAAGGTGCTGGAGGGATGAACACGATGTCGAAGGAGTACGTCGCTAGTCTGATGGCCCACGTGAAGGCCAAGAACCCTGCGGAGCCCGAGTTCCACCAGGCGGTGGAGGAGGTCGTCGAGTCTCTCAGCCTGGTCCTCGAGCGTCATCCCGAGTACAAGGCGGCGAAGATCGTCGAGCGCATCGTCGAGCCCGAGCGCGTGCTCATGTTCCGCGTGCCCTGGCTGGACGACCAGGGGCAGGTCCAGGTCAACCGCGGGTTCCGCATCGAGATGAACAGCGCCATCGGCCCCTACAAGGGCGGCCTGCGCTTCCACCCGTCGGTCAACCTCGGCATCCTCAAGTTCCTGGCCTTCGAGCAGGTCTTCAAGAACTCGCTCACCACGCTCCCCATGGGCGGCGGCAAGGGCGGCTCGGATTTCGATCCGAAGGGCAAGAGCGACAACGAGGTCATGCGCTTCTGCCAGAGCTTCATGACCGAGCTGTGCCGCCACATCGGCCCCGACACCGACGTGCCCGCCGGCGACATCGGCGTGGGCGGCCGCGAGATCGGCTTCATGTTCGGGCAGTACAAGCGCATCCGCAACGAGTTCACCGGCGTTCTGACGGGCAAGGGCCTCAGCTGGGGCGGCTCGCTGATCCGGCCCGAGGCCACGGGCTACGGCAGCGTCTACTTCGCCGAGGAGATGCTCAAGACCCGCAAGCAGAGCTTCGACGGCAAGGTCTGCCTCGTCTCCGGCAGCGGCAACGTGTCGCAGTACACCGTCCAGAAACTGCTGCAGCTGGGCGCGAAGCCCGTCACGCTCTCCGACTCCAACGGCGTGATCCACGACCCCGAGGGCATCAACGCCGAGAAGCTCGCGTTCGTGATGGAGCTGAAGAACGTGCGCCGCGGCCGCATCAAGGACTACACGGACAAGTTCAAGAGCGCGAAGTTCATCCCCGCGGACTCCAAGCTCGACTACAACCCGCTGTGGGACATCAAGGCCGACTGCGCCTTCCCCAGCGCGACCCAGAACGAGATCAACGCCAGGGACGCCGCGAACCTGCTCAAGAGCGGCGTGTACGTGGTGTCCGAGGGCGCGAACATGCCGACCACGCTCGAGGGCGCGAAGCTGTTCCTCGACGCCAGGATCCTCTACGGCCCGGCCAAGGCGGCGAACGCCGGCGGCGTGGCCACCTCCGGCCTCGAGATGTCGCAGAACAGCATGCGGCTCGCGTGGACCCGCGAGGAGGTCGACCAGCGGCTGCACAACATCATGATCGCCATCCACAAGAACTGCTTCGAGACCGCCGAGAAGTACGGCACGCCCGGCAACCTGGTGAACGGCGCCAACATCGGCGGCTTCCTCAAGGTCGCCAACGCGATGATGGACCAGGGCGTGGTCTGAAGCGTATCTTCCTGACGTGATCCACGGGCGCGGGGTGGAGGGTCTCCACTCCGCGCCTCTCGTTGGGAGGACCGGTTGAGCGACACGACGCCACGCCACGCCCCGGGGGACGAGAGCGGCCCGTTCCAGGGCTTCCAGCACCTCATGCCCTGGCGGGTGCAGGACATCCTGCTCGTCTCGAGCCTCTACGACTCCTTCACGCTGCAGGAGGACGGGCGGCTGAACGAGCTCATCCTGAGCGAGTTCCTCGACCTCAACCTGCACCACACGCCGGGCATCACCCACGTCTCGAGCGGGGCCGAGGCGCTGGCGCTGGCCCGCCAGCAGCCGCGCTTCAACCTCATCGTCACCACCATCCACACCGGCGACATGGACGCCGTCGGGCTGGCGCGCGAGGTCCGGGCGGCGGGCCTGGACGTGCCGGTCGTGGTGCTGGCCTACGACGACCGCGAGCTCGGCGACTTCGTGGCCCGCGGCGGACCGGCCCACGTGGAGCGCTGCTTCCTGTGGCAGGGCAACGCACGCATCCTCATCGCCATCGTCAAGTACATCGAGGACCTGCGGAACGCGGCCCACGACACGCGCGCCACGGGCGTGCGCGTCATCCTGCTGGTCGAGGACGACATCCGCTACTACTCCTCGTTCCTGCCCACGATCTACACGGAGCTCATCGGCCAGTCCGAGCGGCTCATCAGCGAGGGCATGAACCTCGCGCACAAGCTGGTGCGGCTGCGCGCGCGCCCCAAGATCCTGCTGTGCTCCTCCTACGAGGAGGCGTGGGAGCGCTTCACCGCGTTCCGCGACCACCTGCTCGGGATCATCACGGACGTGGAGTTCCCGCGCCGGGGGGAACTCTCGAAGGACGCCGGCTTCGAGCTGGTCCGGGCCGTGCGCGCGGCCGTGCCCGACCTGCCCATGCTCATGCAGTCGGGCCGCCCCGAGAACGCCGTGCGCGCGCAGGCCGTCGGCGTGCCGTTCCTGGTCAAGGGCTCCGACACCATGCTGCTCGACCTGCGCCGCTTCATGGTCGAGCAGTTCGCCTTCGGCGATTTCGTGTTCCGCCTGGCCGACGGCCGCGAGGTGGACCGCGCGCCCGACCTCAAGAGCCTCGAGGAGAAGCTGCGCACCGTGCCGGCCGAGAGCGTCGGCTACCACGGCGAGCGCAACCACTTCTCGAACTGGCTCACGGCGCGCACCGAGTTCGCCCTCGCGCACCGCCTGCGCCCGCGCAAGGTCCAGGACTTCGCCACCCTCGAGGACCTGCGCGACAATCTCATCGACTCCATCGCCGAGTACCGCCGCGAGCAGGCCGAGTCGCTGGTGAGCGATTTCGACCGCCACACCTTCGACCCCGCGGCCCCCTTCTTCGCGCGCATCGGCAACGGCTCGCTGGGCGGCAAGGCCCGCGGGCTCGCCTTCGTGCGCCGGCTCCTCGGCCTGCACCAGGTGCACCACCGCTTCCCCGGCGTGCACATCGGCGTACCGCCGGCGGTGGTGCTGGCGACCGACGTCTTCGACCGCTTCCTGGCCGAGAACGACCTGCTGGACTTCGCGCTGCACTCGACCGACGACGAGGCCATCCTGCGGCGCTTCCGGGCCGCGCCCTTCCCCGCCGGCCCGTTCTCGGACATCGAGGCCTTCCTCGCGCAGGTGCGCTGCCCGCTCGCGGTGCGCTCGTCGAGTCTGCTCGAGGACTCCCAGTACCAGCCCTTCACCGGTGTCTACGAGACCTTCATGCTCGCCAACGCGGACCCCGACCCCGCGGTGCGTCTCGAGCGCCTCGTGGACGCGGTCAAGCGCGTCTACGCCTCCACCTTCACCCGCCATGCCAAGGCCTACCTGCGCGCCACGCCCTACCGGCTCGAGGAGGAGAAGATGGCGGTCATCATCCAGAAGGTGGTGGGCGGGCGGCACGGCGAGCGCTTCTACCCGGACTTCTCGGGCGTGGCACGCTCGCACAACTTCTACCCCACGCCACCGCTCACCTCGGAGGACGGCGTGGCTGCAGTGGCGCTCGGCCTCGGACGCACGGTGGTCGAGGGCGAGAAGGCGCTGACCTTCTGCCCGCGCTACCCGCGGCACCTGCTCCAGTTCTCGTCGGTCAAGGACATCCTGACCAACTCGCAGCGCCAGTTCTGGGCGCTCGAGATGGACCGCCGCGACCGCGCCGACCCCGAGCGCGGGCTGCGCGAGACGCGCTTCGACCTCGAGGTGGCCGAGGCGGACGGCACGCTGCTGGCCCTCGGCTCCACCTACTCGCACGAGAACGGCGCGGTCTACGACGGCCTCTCGCGCCCGGGCGTGCGGCTGGTCTCCTTCGCGCCCGTCCTCAAGCACGGCGTGTTCCCGCTGGCCGAGATCCTCGACCTGGTGCTCGACATCGGGCGCCGCGGCATGAACCGCGCCACCGAGATCGAGTTCGCGGTGCGCCTCGACGTGCCGCCGGGCGCGCCGCGCGAGTTCGGCTTCCTGCAGATGCGCCCGCTGGTGCTGTCACGCGAGGGCGAGGCGCTCGAGATCGACGAGTCCGACAGTGCCCGCGTGCTGTGCCTGAGCCACAAGGTGCTCGGCAACGGCCGGCTGGACGACCTGCGCTGCGCGGTGGTGGTGGACTTCCACCGCTTCGACCGCGCCCAGAGCCCGCAGGCCGCGCGCGCGGTGGCGCGCTTCAACGCCGAGCTGCTCGCGCGCGGCACGCCCTACCTGCTGATCGGCGTGGGGCGCTGGGGCTCGACCGACCCGTGGCTGGGGATCCCGGTGCGCTGGGACGACATCTCCGGCGCGCGCGTCATCGTCGAGGCGGGGTTCCGCGACTTCCGGGTGACGCCCTCGCAAGGCAGTCACTTCTTCCAGAACCTGACCTCGTTCCAGGTCGGTTACTTCACGGCCAACCCCGAGTTGGGCGAGGGCTCCGTGGACTGGGACTGGCTGGCCGCGCAGAGCGCCGAGGCCGAGGACGGCCACGTGCGGCTGTTGCGCTTCGAGCGCCCGCTCGAGGTGCGCATGAACGGGAGGCAGAACCGGGGCGTGATCTACAAGCCCGGCCGGTAGCGGCCGCTCCCCTGCGGCGAGGCGCGGCGCCCTACGCCGCGGCCGCGCCGGCCAGCGCGCGCTCGGTCTCGGGATCGAAGAGATGGAGCTTCGCGAAGGGAAGATGGGCCTTCACCCCCGAGCCCACGGCCGGCGCCCCCGGCCCGGTGAAGCGCGACACCAGCTCCCCGGCCGGCGTGCGCAGGTGGAGGAACACCTCGTTTCCCAGGGGCTCGCGCACCTCGACCACGGCCGCCAGCGTGATGCCCGCGCCGCGCGGCTCGAGCGAGACGTCCTCGGGCCGGACCCCCAGCGTCACCTCGCGACCACGCCGCGGCGCCAGCCGCGCCGAGAGATCCGCCGGGACCGCGGCGCTCACCCCGCCGCTCTGCAGGCACGTACCCGCGGCGTCGAGGGTGGCGGTGAGGAAGTTGATGGGCGGGCTGCCGATGAAGCCGGCCACGAACAGGTTGGCCGGGCGCTCGTAGAGCGTGAACGGGTCGGCCACCTGCTGGAGCAGGCCGCTGCGGAGGACGGCGATGCGGTCCCCGAGGGTCATGGCCTCCACCTGGTCGTGGGTCACGTAGATCATGGTCGCGCTCACGCGCTGGTGGAGACGCTTGATCTCGGCGCGCATCTGCACGCGCAGCTTGGCGTCGAGGTTCGAGAGGGGCTCGTCGAACAGGAACACCTGCGGGTCGCGCACCATGGCGCGCCCCAGCGCCACGCGCTGGCGCTCGCCGCCCGAGAGCTCGCGCGGCCTGCGCTGCAGGTAGCCCTCGAGCCCGAGCATGCCGGCCGCGGCGCGCACCCTGCGGTCCACCTCGGCCTCGGCCATCCGGCGGCGCCTGAGGCCGAAGGCCATGTTGTCGTAGACCGACATGTGCGGGTAGAGCGCGTAGTTCTGGAACACCATGGCGATGTCCCGGTCCTTCGGCGCCACGTCGTTCACCACGCGCTCGCCGATCCGGACCTCGCCCTCGGTGACCTCCTCGAGGCCCGCGACCATGCGCAGCACGGTGGACTTGCCGCAGCCGGAGGGGCCTACCAGCACGAGGAACTCCCCGTCGCGGATGGACAGGCTGACGTCGTCCACGGCGCGGCTGCCGCGCCCGTACGTCTTGCTCACATGGATCAGGTCGACCGTCGGCATCGGGGAGCCCCCGCGAGGGAACGGAACGGCGTCGAGGGGACCCTAGCCAATCGCCCCGCGGTGTTCAACCGGGCCGCGCGCGCGGGGCGTCAGGGGGCGTCGGGGCCGGGCGCGGCCTCGCGCTTGAGGCGGCGGCCGATGACGTCCACCAGCACGTACAGGGCGAGCATCACGGCGGCCGCGGCCACGAACCAGACCAGCTTGTGCTTGAGCACGCGCACCAGCGCGTCCGGGTCCTGCAGCAGCCGGGGCTCGTCGGCCAGCACGCGCGCGCCGAACCAGGCCAGCACCCAGGACCACAGGAACGAGCCCACCAGGGTCATGGTCGTGAACAGGCCGAAGGGCATGCGCGCCGCGCCCGCGGGGAGCGAGACCAGGTGCCGCACGACCGGCAGCAGGCGCGCGAAGAAGATGCCGGCCGCCGAGTAGCGGTTGATCCAGCGCTCCGCCAGCAGCCACTTCTTCTCGGTCACGAACACGTAGCGCCCGTAGCGCAGCAGCAGCGGCCGCCCCGCCACGCGCGCCACCCAGTAGGACAGCGCCGAGCCCGCCCACGAGCCCAGCGCCGCCGCCGCCACCACGCCCCAGAAGTTCATCTCCCCGCGCGCCGCCCAGTAGGCGGCCGGCGGGATCACCACCTCGCTCGGGAGCGGGAAGACCGTGGACTCGATGGCCATCAGCACGAAGACGCCGGCGTAGCCCCAGTCGTGGGTGAGCTGGAACCAGGTGGTCAGGAGCGAGTGGAACACGTCAGGCCTTCCGGGTCGGGAGCACGCCGGCCTCTGGCCCGAGGCGCTCCTCCCACGCGAAGTCGTCGCCCTCGGCGCGCGGGCGCGCGGCCGCGGTGGCGGGGTCGTGCTGGATGACGATCCAGGCGCCCTCCCCGGTCGCGCGCTCCAGCAGCGCGCGCTTCTCGAGCATGGTCTCGCCGGCGGCGATGTCGTAGCCCATCACGTAGGGGATGCGCACGTGCGCCGCAAAGGGGATCAGGTCGGCCACGAAGTAGAGCGTGCCCTCGGGGCCCGCCACGCGCACGCCCTGCTGCCCCCGCGTGTGCCCGTCGAAGGTGAAGACCTCGAGGCCCGGCCAGGGCGAGCCGGCGCCGTCCCAGGTGTCGAGCACCCCGGCCTCCGCCAGCGGCTCGAAGTTCTCGGGCAGGTACGAGGCGCGCTCGCGCGGGTTGGGGTCGCGCGCGTTGGCGAGGTTGCGCTCCTGGACGTGGTAGCGCGCGTTGGGCAGCGCCGGCACGAGCCGTCCGCCCTCGCACCGCGTGGAACCGCCGGCGTGGTCGAAGTGGAGGTGGGTGAGCACCACGTCCGTGACGTCGGCGGGGACCAGGCCGCACCCGGACAGCGCGCGCTCGAGCGTGTGCTCCCCGTGCTGGATGCGGTAGATGTCCACGTACCGCGCCGGGAACTTGTACCCGATGCCGTCGTCCACCAGCACCCGCCGGCCGTGCCCCTCGAGCAGCAGGCAGCGCATCGCCAGGCGGATGCGGTTGCGCTCGTCGGGGACCTCGATCCGGCTCCACAGCACCCTGGGGACGGAGCCGAACATGGCGCCACCGTCCAGCCATAGATAGCCGGTCTCGAGCGTGTGGATGTCCCAGCCGGCGATGCGTGCGGTCAGCATGGGGCCGCAGGATGTCCCAGGCGCGGTGCGGGCGTCAAACGTCGCGGGGGCCGCGCGCCGTCGGAGGCGGGGAGCCGAAGTGACGCGGGCGCGCCCGGGAACCGGGCGCGCCCGTGGGGGGCGGGGGAGGACACTCTAGCGGGCGTACTTCGCCTTGAGCGCGCCGAAGGTCATCGGCTGCGCCGGAGTCGCGCCCAGGGCCGTCACTTCCATGACGAGGTCCTGGAAATCGTTGTCGGTCTGGGACGAGCCGTAGGCGCCCGGCACCGGGCCGCTGTCGATGTCCTCCCAGCAGACGAGGAAGGTGTTGGGCTTGGTGAGGCGCGAGATGTCGAAGACCAGGGCCTGCACGTCGCCGTTCCACGGGGCGTGCAACGCCGTCGAGCCGTCGGGGCCACGGTCGTTGAAGAGTCGGTTGGTATAGAACTTCTCGGGCTCCGGAGCGTTGACCGCACCGAGCGGGCCGTTGGGATTCATGTAGAAGCCGAAGCGCGTCATGGGGTGGGTGAACACCACCATCCTGGTCGCCCCCGCGGCGGCCGGACCGTCGAAGACCACGCCGTCGTGCGCGCCGTCGTTCAGCAGCACCGGCGCGCTGCCGGTCTCCTCGTACCAGCCGACCAGGTTGCGGTTCGCATTCCCGGCGACCTCCTTGATGAGCAGCGCCGAGAGCTGGTTGTCGATCCAGAACCAGGGGTCTGGGTCACCCGGCCTGGCCCCGAGATAGTCGGTGACCACGTTGATCTGGCCCGCCCCGTAGAGCCCGTCCAGGATCGCCTGGAGGGAGGAGCCCGGTCCGTCCCATGAGCTGCCGAACACGACCGTCACCACCGCCGCGGCAGGCGAGACCACGCAGAGTGAGGCCGTGATAAACAGGACGAACAGGCAAAGGCAGACCCGTCTCATCTGGTCCTCTCCCACGCTGGTGGCCGCAGGCTGCATTCTCTGAGGGAGTTGGCCGCCGGTCACTCGACAGCCGACCCGTGCCCCAAGGGGGGTGCCAGGGGAGGCACGGGTCCTCTTTCACGGACAAGTCTAGCAAGAGAGAAACCGGTGACACAACTATGACCCGGCTTCGGCTGTCACGGGCGGGCAAGGGATTCACCGCCGGGTGCGGGCACCGGGGCGCACGCCATGGGTTTCCGGCGCCCCGCGAGCCGCGGCGCCGGCGTGCCAGGGACCCCCGGGGTGCCGGGCCTGGGACCCGGATCAGAGGTGTATGGCCCGGCGGTCCACCGCCAGCGCCGCCTCCTTCACCGCCTCGGGCAGCGTGGGGTGGGCATGCACGGTGCGCGCCACGTCCTCCGCGCTCGCCCCCATCTCCATCGCGAGGGCCAACTCGGCGATCAAGTCGCTCGCCCGCGGTCCCAGGATGTGGGCACCCAGGATGCGGTCGGTCCGCGCATCGGCGACGATCTTCACCTGCCCGTCCTTCTCCCCCATCGTCTTGGCGCGCCCGTTGGCGAGGAAGGGGAACGTGCCCACCGACACCTCCCGCCCCCGGGCTTTCGCCTCCTCCTCGGTGAGCCCCACACCCGCCAGCTCGGGCCAGGTATAGACGACGTTCGGAATGCAGTCGTACGAGACGTGTCCCGGCAGCCCGGCCATGCGCTCGACCGCCGCCACCGCCTCCTCCTCGGCCTTGTGCGCGAGCATGGGGCCCGGGATCACGTCCCCGATGGCCCAGATGCCCGCGACGCTCGCGCGGAACTCCTCGTCCACCAGGATCCGTCCCCGGTCGTCCATGCGCAGGCCGAGCTCGCGCGCGCCCAGCCCGTCGGTGAACGGCCGCCGGCCCACCGCGACCAGGAGCACGTCGCACGTCTCGTCGCGGCTCTCGCCGCCCCGGGCGATCGTGACCCGCACGCGGTCGCCCTCGAGGCGCGCCTCCCGGGCGGAGGCCCCGAAGGTGAAGGCGACGCCCTGCTTCTCGAGCGCGCGCTGCAGCGCCAGGGCGCTCTGCCGGTCCGCGAAGGGCACGGCGCGGTCGAGGAACTCGACCACGTGGACCTCACTGCCCAGCCGCCGCCAGACCGAGCCCAGCTCGAGCCCGATGGCCCCGGCCCCCACGACCAGCAGCCGCCGCGGCACCTCGGGCAGCGCGAGCGCGTGGGTGGAGTGGACGATGCGCCGGCCGTCGAAGGCGATGCCCGGCAGGGCCACGGGCTTGCTCCCCGTGGCGACGAGGATGCGCTCGCTGCGCAGCCCCTCGATGCCCTTGTCCCCCGTCACCTCGACCTCGCCGGGCGCCGCGATGCGCCCGGTCCCGGTGAAGCGCGCGACGCTGTTCTTGCGGAACAGGCCCTCGACGCCGCGCGTGAGCTCGCGCACCACCTGGTCCTTGCGCTTCATCATCGTGGCCAGGTCCAGCTCGGGCGCGACCCGGATGCCGTGCGCCGCGGCGTGGTCGCGCGCGAAGGCGAAGTGCTCGCTGGAGTCGAGGAGCGCCTTGCTGGGGATGCAGCCCACGTTGAGGCAGGTGCCGCCCAGCGTCGGGTACTTCTCGACGCAGGCCACCTTCATGCCGAGCTGCGCAGCCCGGATGGCGCCGACGTAGCCGCCGGGCCCCGAGCCGATGACGACGAGGTCGAAGCGTTCTTCAGCACCCATGGGGCGGGGATCCTCCGTTCGCGGTCCCGGGCGTTCCGGCGTGCCGGTCAGACGTCCAGCAGCATGCGCTCCGGATCCTCGAGGCGCTCCTTCACGCGCACGAGGAATGTGACCGACTGCTCGCCGTCGACCAGCCGGTGATCGTAGGAGAGCGCGACGTACATCATCGGACGCACCACGACCTGGTCGTCCACCACGACCGGGCGCTTCTCGATCTTGTGCAGGCCGAGGATACCGCTCTGCGGCGGGTTGAGGATGGGTGTGGACAGGAGCGAGCCGAACACGCCCCCGTTCGAGATCGTGAAGGTCCCGCCCCCCAGGTCGTCGAGCGACAGCCGGTGCTCGCGCGCCTTCTGGGCGAGCCGCGCGATCTCGCGCTCGAGCCCGGCGAAGTCGAGCCGGTGCGCGTCGCGCACCACCGGCACCACCAGCCCGCGGTCCGTCTGCACGGCCACGCCGAGGTGCACGGAGGCGTGGTAGACGATGTCGGTGCCCCGGATCTCCGCGTTGATCTCCGGGACGTCGCGCAGCGCCAGCACCGAGGCGCGCGCGAAGAAGGACATGAGGCCGAGACGCATGCCGTGCTTCTTCTCGAAGCCCTCGCGCCAGCGCGCGCGCAGCTCCATGACCGCGCTCATGTCCACCTCGTTGAAGGTGGTGAGGATGGCGGCCGTGTGCTGGGCCTGCATCAGCCGCTCGGCGATGCGCTGGCGGATGCGGTTCATGGGCACCACGCGCTCTCCCGGCCCGGCCGGAGCCGCGGGAGACTCCCCCACGGCCTGCGCGGGCGGACGGGCGGCCGCCGGAGCCGGGATGGCGGGGCAGGTCTCGGGGGCCGCGGCCGCGCTCTCGACGTGTCTCAGCACGTCCTCCTTGAGCAGCCTGCCGCCCGGGCCCGTGCCGGTCAGGAGCGCGGGATCGAGACCATGTGCCTCGACCAGCCGCCGTACGGCCGGGCTGAGCGATACGTCCGCGGCCGGTGCGGGCGCGGGCGCGGCCGCCGACGCCGGCGGGACCGCGGGGACCTTCGCCGCGGATGGGGCCGGGGAGGCCGGCGCCGCGGGGACCGCGCCGGGTTCGATCCTGGCCAGCACGTCGCCCACCTTCACGATCTCTCCCACCTGGCGGGCGTGGCGCAGCACGCCGCTCTCGGTCGCCGCGATCTCGACCGCCGCCTTGTCGGTCTCGAGCGTCGCGACGGGCTCGTCCAGCCGCACGGCCTCGCCGTCGCCCTTCAGCCATTCCACGAGCGTGGCGTCCGCGATGGACTCGGCCAGGTGCGGCACCTTCACCTCGACGCTCACGACGTCCCCCCTTCGCCGGCCGACGCCAGCGCCCTGCGTCCGGTCCAGAACTCACCCAGGGCGCGCTCGAGCAGCGCGCGCTCCTGCTCGACGTGCACGTGGTAGTAGCCGGTGGCCGGCGTGGGCGAGGCCTTGCGCGCCACGAGCCTCAGTCGCGCGCCCGGCGGCAGGATGCCCTCGAGACGGTGCCGCGTGCTGCGCCAGGCACCCATGTTGGCCGGCTCCTCCTGCACCCAGCGGATCTCGCGCGCGTTCGTGTAGCGCCGCAGCAGCGCGTCCAGCTCCGCGTGCGGGAACGGGTAGAGCTGCTCGACCCGGACCAGCGCCGCCGGCAGCTCCGGCCGCGCGGCACGCGCCTCCGCGAGCGCGAAGTAGAGCTTCCCCGAGACCAGCAGGATACCCCGCACGGCGCCGGGATCACGCACCGTGGGGTCGTCGATCACCGTCCGGAAGTGCCCCTCCGCCAGATCGCCCGCGGTCGAGACCGCCCCGCGGTGCCGCAGCAGGCTCTTCGGGCTCATGACGACCAGCGGCTTGCGGAAGTTGCGGTGCATCTGGCGGCGCAGCAGGTGGAAGTACTGGGCGGGCGTGGTCGGGTTCACCACCTGCAGGTTGCAGCGGGCGCACAGCTCCAGGTAGCGCTCCAGCCGTGCGCTCGAGTGCTCGGGCCCCTGGCCCTCGTAGCCGTGCGGCAGCAGCAGCGTCAGGCCCGACATGCGCCGCCACTTGGACTCGGCGCTCGCCAGGAACTGGTCGATGTAGACCTGCGCCACGTTGGCGAAGTCGCCGTACTGGGCCTCCCAGATGACGAGGGTGTGCGGGTCGGCCGTGCTGTAGCCGTACTCGAAGCCCATCGGCGCCGCCTCGGCCAGCGGCGTCTCGAAGATCTCGAAGCGGCCCTGGCCCCCGGCCAGGTGCTGGAGCGGCACGTGGATCCGACCATCCTCGGCGTCGTGCAGCACGGCGTGGCGGTGGCTGAAGGTGCCGCGCCCGGTGTCCTGACCGCTCAGGCGCACGTGGTGCCCCTCGAGGAGCAGCGTGCCGAGGGCGAGCGCCTCGGCCAGCCCCCAGTCCACGCGGTCCTGCTCCAGCATCTTCACGCGCTCGTCCACGAGCGCGGCCACCTTGCGGTGCGGATGGAACCCCTCGGGCAGCCCCGCCAGCGCGCGCACGACCTGCTCGAGTCGCTCGCGCGGCACCGCGGTCTCGGCCGTCCAGTCCACCCCCGCCCACTCGAGTCCCACCCAGGCGCCGCCCAGCTTGCGGGACGGCGGGGCCGGGCGCTCGGCGCGGGCCCGCTGGTGCGCCGCCCGGAACGCCGAGGTGATCTCGGAGCGCAGGGCCTCGATGCCGGTCTCGTCGAGCACGCCGTCGGCGCGCAGCCGCTCGGCGTAGGCGCGCGAGACCGGCGCGTGCGCGGCCACCTTCCGGTACATGACGGGCTGGGTGAACGAGGGGTCGTCCAGCTCGTTGTGGCCGTGCTTCCGGTAGCAGACCAGGTCCACGAACACGTCCCGTCGGAACCTCTGACGGTAGTCCAGGGCCAGGGTGACCACGTGCACGACCGCCTCGGGGTCGTCGGCATTGACGTGGAACACGGGAGCGTCCTGCGCGCGCGCCATCTCGGTCGAGTAGCGCGAGGTGCGCGCGGCCTCGGGGGAGGTGGTGAAGCCCACCTGGTTGTCGACCACGATGTGCACCGTGCCGCCCGTCTGGTAGTGCGGCAGGCCGGCCAGCGCCAGCGTCTCGGTCACGATGCCCTCGCCGGCGAAGGCCGCATCGCCGTGCAGGAGCACCGGCAGGCACCGCGCGCTCGCCCCCTGCCCCATGCGGTCCTGCTTGGCCCGCACCGCCCCGAGCACCACCGGGTCCACGAACTCGAGGTGGCTGGGGTTGAAGTAGAGGTCGAGGTGGATGCAGCGCCCGTCGGGCGCGCGCCGGTCGGTGGAGTAGCCGAGATGGTACTTCACGTCGCCGTGCCCCTGCACGTCCTCGGGCTGCACGGTGGCCTCGAACTCGCCGAAGATCGACTCATGGGACTTGCCCATGACGTTCGCCAGCACGTTCAGGCGCCCGCGGTGCGGCATGCCGATGACCATCTGCTCGACGCCCGAGGCCGCCGCGGCCTCGATGAGGGCGTCGAGCATCGGGATGAGCGCGGCCCCACCCTCGAGCGAGAAGCGCTTCTGCCCCGGGTAGCGCGTGTGCAGGAACTCCTCGAAGCCGTCCGCCATCACGAGCTGTCGCAGGATGCGCACGCGGGCGCCGGGCTCGAGCGGCGGATGGTTCCGCACCGGCTCCATCCGCTCCTGCAGCCAGGCGCGGCGTTCCTCGTCGGAGAGGCGCATGAACTCGACGCCGATCGAGTCGCAGTAGGTGCGCCGCAGCGCCGCGACCAGTTCGCGCAGCGGCCCGCGGGATCCACCCTTGAAGGGCTCCCAGGCGACCTCGGTGTCGAGATCGGAGGCGCCGAAGCCGAAGGAGGCCGCCTCGAGCAGCGGTGTGAGCGGGGGACGCTCGCTGAGGGGATCGAGCCAGGCGGCCAGGTGTCCGAAGATGCGGTGGTGCTGGACCAGGCCGAAGACCTCGCCCGAGGGCTGCCCGGGCACTCCTCCGCCCGGCCGCGGCGGGCCGGCCAGCTCGAAGCCGGCGAAGAAGATGGCCCACTCCTCGGGGACGGAGCCTGGGTCCTTCCGGTACCGCTCGTACAGCTGGTCGATGTAGGCGGCGTTGGCGCGCTGGATGGCATCGAGCCTGGAGGCCATGTGCTCCCCTGGGTCAGCCCCGCGGCCGGAGGCGGTCACAGTGGTATCCGATGCGAAGTCGCGCCGCAGGTTACCACGAAGTCCGCGCCCCGGGCATCCGGACGGCCGTTTCCCGGCGACCGTCCGACGGCGCTGGCTTCTGCGGCCCCGCGGCAGTATAAACGGTTCCGGAGCACCCCCCGCCTCATCAGAATGTGACAGCCGTTCCATCCCACTCCGCGGGAGATGCGCTTCATGCGTCCTTGGCGTCGCTCGTTCGCGCCGGTCCTCGCCGGCCTCGTGCTGGCCGTCTGTCTCGCCCCGCCCGTCCGGGGGCAGGACTACTTCGGACAGAACAAGGTCCGCTTCGAGAGCTTCGACTTCAAGGTGCTCAGGACGGAGCACTTCGACGTCTACTACTACCCCGAGGCGGAGCCGGCCGTGGCGGAGGCCGCCCGCATGGCCGAGCGCTGGTACGCCAGGATCTCCAAGGCCCTGCGCCACGAGCTCACACGCCGCCAGCCGCTCATCCTCTACTCGAGCCACCCGGCCTTCGAGCAGACCAACGCCATCTACGGGGACCTCGGCGAGGGCGTGGGCGGCGTCACCGAGGCGTTCAAGCGACGCATCGTGATCCCCTTCCCCGGCCCCCTGGCCGAGGCGGACCACACCATCGGCCACGAGCTGGTCCACGCCTTCCAGTACGAGATCATCGGCGAAGGCCGTTCGGGGGCCCTCGGCCTCTCCACGGCGGCCCGGATGCCGCTCTGGTTCATGGAGGGCATGGCCGAGTACCTCACGCTGGGCGCCGAGGACTCGCACACCGCCATGTGGATGCGCGACGCGGCGGAGGTCAACAAGCTCCCGAGCTACGGCAAGCTCGAGGACTCGCGCTACTTCCCCTACCGCTTCGGGCAGTCGCTGTGGGCCTACGTGGCCGGCCGCTACGGCGAGGACGCCGTGGGCCGCGTGCTCAAGGCGGCGGCGCGCAACGGCGACGTCCGCCAGGCCATGCAGGGCACGCTGGGCGTCTCGGCCGACACGGTAGTCATCGGCTGGCACCGGGCCCTGCGCGACTGGGCGGAGCCGCTCGCGAAGGTGACCGAGCCCGTCACGAAGGCGGCGCAGCCCCTCGTGCTGGCGAAGCGCGGCATCGGCCGCATGAACCTCGGACCCGCCCTCTCCCCCGACGGCCGGCAGGTCGTCTTCTTCTCCGAGCGCGGCCAGATCTCGATCGAGATGTACCTGGCCGACGCCGTCACGGGGAAGGTGATCCACGCCATCACCAAGAGTGCGGTGGACGCCGAGTTCCAGAGCCTCGGCTTCGTCAGCTCCGCGGGCGAGTGGAGCCCGGACGGACGGCGCTTCGCCTGGGCGGCCGCCAGCCGCGGGCGGCCCGTGCTCGCCGTGCTCGACGCGGTGAAGGGCCGCACCCTGCGCAAGGTGCGCTTCCCCGACCTGGGCGAGATCTTCAACCCCACGTGGTCGCCCGACGGGCGGCGCATCGTCTTCTCGGCGCTCGCCGGCGGGGTCACGGACCTCTGGATGCTCGACCTCGAGAGCGGCGCCCACCACCGGCTGACGAACGACTCGTGGGCCGACCTGCAGCCCGCCTGGTCCCCCGACGGCCGCACCATCGCCTTCGTCACCGACCGCTTCGGCCCGGCCGGCGCCGTCTCGCGCTACGGCCACTATCGCCTCGCACTCATGGACGCGGAGTCCGGCGCGATCCGGGCGCTCGAAACCTTCGCCGATGGGAAGAGCATCAACCCGCAGTGGGCGCCCGACGGGCGGAGCCTCTACTTCGTCTCGGACCATGGCGGGATCCCCAACCTCTTCCGGGTCGGGATCGAGGACGGCCGCCTGCGCCAGCTCACGAACCTGCGCACCGGCGTGTCGGGCCTGACCAGCCTGAGCCCGGCGATCACGGTGGCCCGCGGCACGGGGCAGATCGTCTTCAGCGCCTACGACGCGAACAGCTTCGAGCTCTTCCGGCTCGACGACGCACGCCGTGAGGGCGGCGCAGTCCCCGACACGCTTTCGGCCGACGCGGCCGAGCTGCCGCCGGCGCAGCGCCCGAGCGCGGGCTGGGCGGACTCGGCCCGTGCCGCCGTCGCCGCCGCGGACACCATGAGCTTCGTGACCGGCCCCTATCGCCCGCGGCTCTCGATCGACTACATCGCGCAGCCCAGCCTGGGTGTGGCGGTGGGCAGCGGCGGGGTCGGGGTGGGCGGCGGCGCCGGCCTCTACTGGAGCGACATGCTCGGCGACCACGAGCTGGCCACGATGCTGCAGGTGGCCAACGTGGGCGGCAACGTGCTCAACAACACCTCCGCCGCGGTCGGCTACCAGAACCTGCGGCACCGCTGGAACTGGGGCCTGCAGGCCAGCCAGATCCCCTACATCATCGCGGGGGTCGAGGACTACTCCGGCCAGTACCAGGGTCGGCCCGCGATCCAGGAGCGTGTGCTGCGCTTCTGGCAGATCGAGCGCGCGCTCATGGGAACGCTCACCTATCCGTTCGACCGCTTCAAGCGCGTGGAGCTGACGGGCGGGTTGCGCAACATCTCGTTCGCGAGCGAGGCCCAGATCCGCTGGTACGACGCGGGCGGCAACTTCATCCCGGGCTCCGACGAGACCATCCGGGACCCGGAGGGCACCTTCCCGTCCATCAACCTGGCCGGGGCGGGGATCGCCTTGGTCTACGACAACGGCGTCTTCGGGGGCACCAGCCCCGTGATGGGCCAGCGCTATCGCTTCGAGACCTCGGGGGTCACGGGCACGCTGCGCTACCACGACGTGCTGGCCGACGCGCGGCGCTACCAGCGTCTGGCGCGCTCGCTCGTGCTGGCCGGGCGCGTGCTGCACTACGGGCGCTACGGCCCGGGTGGCGAGGACGACCGGCTCACCTCGCTCTACGTCGGCTACCCGTGGCTCGTGCGGGGCTACGACGACAACTCCCTGACCCGCGACATCTCGGACGGGGACGCCCACGCCGCGGCGGTCTTCGATCGCCTCTTCGGCAGCCGGCTGGCGGTCGCGAACGTCGAGTTGCGCGTGCCGCTGCTGGGAGCGCTCGGCCTGTACGCGACGCCGGCGGTGCCCCCCATCGAGGCGGCGCTGTTCTTCGACGCCGGCACCGCCTGGACCCGCGACGACAGGGCCCGCATGCTCGGGGGCGCGCGCAAGGCGGTCTCGAGCTACGGGCTCGCCCTGCGCGCGAACCTCCTCGGCTTCGCCGTGGGCGAGGTGGCGCTCGTCCACCCCAACGATCGGCCCGGCAAGGGCTGGCTCTGGCAGTTCTCGCTCCAGCCGGGATTCTGAGCCGCGCGGCCCGGACCGCCGCCGCGCCGAATCGGGATAGGGGAGCGCGGGTGATCCCCGCGCTTCCCCTCCCACACCACCGGACATGCGGGTCCGCATCCGGCGGTTCGATGGATCAACGACCGGCGAGGCGAGGGACGCCGAGTCGGTCGAAGT
>Ga0315295_10000401_pt1 | contig 37063 bp, 37 predicted proteins | sample YL17G14_0_MG_FD_204453 | JGI IMG/M metagenome (GOLD analysis project Ga0315295, IMG submission 204453) | Sediment microbial communities from Yellowstone Lake, YNP, Wyoming, USA - YL17G14_0 | ecosystem: Environmental > Aquatic > Freshwater > Lake > Sediment | place: USA: Wyoming | collected...
CAGAGAGGACTTCGCCAAGCGGTATAGCGCCGGACGTCCTATAGCTATCACTGAGCTGTTGTATCCCTTACTTCAAGCATACGATTCCGTAGCTATTAAAGCCGACGTCGAATTCGGCGGCACTGACCAGAAATTCAACTGTCTTGTAGGTAGGGAATTGCAGCAGATGAGGGGGCAACGGCCTCAGCAGGTGTTTCTCGTTCCTCTTCTTATCGGCACTGACGGCAATCAGAAAATGAGCAAGAGCCTGGGTAATTACATAGGTGTCGACGAGCCACCAAACGAAATTTACGGTAAGGCTATGTCAATCCCTGATGACCTGATTATTGATTACCTTGAGTTGGTGACCGATGTGCCGGATGAGGAGATTGCCGAGTTTAAAGTGCAAATGGCAAATCAATCGATTAATCCTATGATTATTAAGAAGCGATTAGCTTATGAAATCGTAGCCCAATTCCATGGCACCCAAGCTGCCCATGAAGCCGAAGCCCATTTTGCTAAGGTGTTTCAGAAAAAGGAAACACCAGATGATGTAGTGACTTTTGAAACTCCCATTGGGCTCAGGGGCACACTTACAGCTGAGCTGGCTAAGGCTGGGCTGGCTAAGAGTCGCTCGGAAGCCAGGCGTCTATTGGACCAGGGAGCTATCGAAAAGGAGGGACGAATAGTCACTGAAGATATAGATATGTCGAAGGAACGACCAGGCCAGATAATCAAGATCGGCAAACGCCGCTTTGCCTCTTCCTGATTTATAAAAAATTGGAGGTGTATAATGCAATTAAGGATACCAGGCCCAACCCCTTGCCCGCCGGAGGTTTTAAAAGCCATGGGCAGACAGATGATCAATCACCGCGGCAAAGAGTTCGGTGACATGATCAACCGCATTACGGCAAAACTAAAGGAACTGTTTCAAACTAAAAACGACCTCTATATCCTGACCGGTTCAGGTACCGGAAGTATGGAAGCTGCTGTAGTCAATATGCTATCACCCGGCGACAAGGTATTATCAGCTTCCAACGGTGTCTTCGGCAACCGCTTTGCCGATATCGCTGAGGGCTACGGCGCTGAGGTAACGCGACTTAAGTTCGAATGGGGCAAGCCTATTGACCCTGACGCCGTGCGTAAGGCTTTAAAGGCCGACTCTAAAATCAAGGCAGTATTGGTAACTCAGAATGAGACTTCTACAGGCGTGACCAGTGATTTGCAGGCAATCAGCGCCGTTATCAATGAGTTTGACAAGCTTATTCTAGTCGATGCCATAAGCGGTCTTGGCTGCATTGACCTGAAAACCGATGCCTGGAAGTGCGATGTGGTAGTTACCGGCTCTCAAAAAGGCTGGATGGTGCCGCCTGGTTTAGCTATGGTGAGCGTGAGCGAAAAGGCTTGGAAGGCTCATGCTCAAGCCAAGATACCTCGTTATTATTGGGATTTCACCAAAGCCAAGAGCTATCTAGAGAAGGGGCAGACACCGTGGACACCTTGTATTTCAGCCTTCTTTGCCCTGGATGTCTCGTTGGATATGATGCTAAAAGAAGGATTAGTTAATATATTTGCTCGACATGCTAAAGTTGGCGATATGACCCGAAAGGGAGTGAAATCTTTGGGGCTATCCCTATTTCCTGCCGATGAGAAGTACGCCTCTAATACTGTGACGGCAGTTAATGCTTCGAATAAGATGAATGTGTCGAAGCTGCAACAAATACTCAGAGATGAATATAAGGTAGTTGTATCCGGAGGTCAGGGCGACCTGACAGGGAAGATTTTCCGCATCGGTCACCTGGGCTGGGTCACTGAAGCTGACATCAAAGAAACCCTGGGTGCCATAGGTAAAGCTTTGCCGCAAGCAAGCGCATAAGTCAAAAATTAGAGTCAGGCATTTAGACTTTCGCGGAGGAATTGCCATGAAAATTCTTATTGCCGACCCTGTAGCTAAGGAAGGCATAGAAGCCTTAAAAGCTCAGGCTGAGGTCGATGTCAAGCTCGGCCTTAAGCCTGACGAGCTTAAGAAGGTGATTGGCGATTATGAAGCCCTGGTGGTTCGCAGCGAGACCAAAGCTACTGCCGATATTATTCAGGCTGGCACGAAGCTTCAGGTTATAGCCCGGGCCGGTGTTGGTTTGGACAATATTGATGTAGAGGCTGCTACTAGGCAGGGCGTGGTGGTAGTCAATGCGCCTACTGGTAACACCATCGCTGCTGCCGAACATACGGTAGCAATGATGTTGGCTCTGGCCCGACATATACCGCAGGCCAATGCCAAGCTCAAATCAGGTCTCTGGCAGCGCAGCGACTATATGGGCGTTGAGCTCAGAGGCAAGACTTTGGGCATAATCGGCCTTGGCAATGTGGGCTCCGAGGTTGCCAGGCGGGCTCAGGCTTTTAACATGCGGCTTATCGGCTATGACCCTTTTGTCTCCAGTGATTATGCCCGCAACCTGGCTGTAGAGCTGGTCTCCCTGGAGCAATTGCTTAAGGAATCTGACTTCATTACTCTTCATCTGCCGTTGACTGCCCAAACCAAGATGCTGATTGGGGCCAAAGAACTGGGCAAGATGAAACCGAAGGTGCGTATCATCAACTGTGCCCGCGGTGGACTTATCGATGAAGAAGCTTTGCTTAAAGCCGTAGAGGCGGGAAAAGTGGCCGGCGCTGCCGTAGATGTCTTTGTTAAAGAGCCCGTGACCGATAGCGTACTTTTCCAGAGCGACAAGATTATCGTTACTCCCCACTTAGGCGCCTCCACTACTGAAGCGCAGACAAGCGTTGCTCTCGAAGTCGCTGAGCAAGTGATGGCTGTATTAAAAGGTCAGCCTGCAAAGTATGCTGTGAATGCTCCAAATATTCCGGCGGAGCTGTTGTCTGTGTTAGCACCCTTTATGCAGGTAGCTTCGACGCTTGGCAGCCTAACCCGTCAGTTAATGGAAGGGCAAATAAATAGCATCCGCATCAAATACAATGGTGAGATTGCCAGCTATGATACCGCGGCGACAAAGGCATCAGTTATCGGCGGTTTGCTGGAAGGTATAAGCGAGGAAAGAATAAACTTAATAAATGCTGCAGTCATTGCTGCTCAGCGGGGCATAAAGATTATGGAACAAAAGGAAACTACATGTGAGAACTATGCCAGTATGATTACCTTAGAAGCGGTAACCGATGCCGGCACGACGGTAGTAGCTGGCACTGTTTTGCGCGGTGAAACCCACATCGTCCGCGTAAACGATTTCTGGCTGGATATCGTCCCCACCGGTGGTTATTTTCTGTTTAGTGACCATCGAGACCGACCTGGACTTATCGGTGCTGTGGGTTCTATTACCGGCAGAGCGGATATCAATATTAGTTCCATGCAGCTTGCCCGTCTTAAACCCAGAGGGCAGGCGCTTATGATTTTAGCCCTGGATGAACCGCTGCCTGAAAAACAGATACAGGAAACCCTCGACCTGGAGGATGTACATACCGCCAAAGTGGTGAAGATTTAGAGACAGGTTCACTACCGTTTGGTTAAGGGTTTATTGTAGTGAATAACCGCTTGAAGACCTTAGCGGTCTTGATTTACTGGTCTATCATTTTTTCTCTGCACGTATATAATTATTTATCCATTTACCGAAGCCTTAGGAAATTATATGTCGGAGCCAGGATGGTTCAACGGCACGTAGTAGAATAGATTTAATGCCCTAATCTAACGGATAGAATAGGTAAACAAGTATGGCTAAATTTGATGAGTCGGCGGAAATGGCTCAAGCCTTGCTACGCTGCGCCGGGACAGGCGTTTATATTGTCCAGAATGGAAAATTTCGGTATGTTAATTCCCTGTTTCTGGAGCTGACAGGTTATTCAGAGCCGGAGTTATTGGGCAAATATTCTCTTGACCTTGTCCATCCCGAGGACAGAGAAACAGTCAGAAAAAAGGCAATAGACAGCCTAAAGGGTGGGAGCTCGCTACCTTTTGAGTACCGATTCGTTAAGAAGAATGGCGAAATAATCTGGGTTCTGGAAAAAGTTACCTCAACAGAATATAAGGGAAAACGGGCCACAGTGGGAAGCTTCCTGGATATAACCGAACGCCGGCAGGCGGAGGAGCGGTTTCAGGACCTGTTTGAGAATGCCAGCGACCTGATCCAGGCCGTCGTTCCTGATGGCTCTTTCCTATATGTTAATCGTGCTTGGCGTCTAACTCTTGGGTATAGTGAGGACGAGATTGCCCACCTCTCGTTACTTGACATTGTTCATCCTGAAAGCCAAGCACATTGTATGGAGATGTTTCAGCGCGTAATGGCTGGGGAGAATGTATACGGCGTTGAAGCAGTGTTTGTGGCTAAGGGTGGAAAGCAAATCACTGTTGAGGGGAATGTCAGCTGTCGGTTTGAGGAAGGTAAGCCTGTTTCTACTCGCGGCATTTTTCGCAATGTCACTGAACATAAGCGGATGGAAGAAGCCTTGAAGCAGTCGGAAGAGAAATACCGAACTATCTTGCAAAATATGGAAGACGCCTACTTCGAGATAGACTTGGCTGGGAATTTCACCTTTTTTAACGATTCAATGTGCCGCGCTCTGGGGTATTCTAGAGAAGAGCTGATGGGAATGGATTCTCGAGCCTGCACAGCTCAGGAGGACGCTGAACCCACGTATGAAAACCTGGCTGAGATGTACCGCACAGGCGAGCCAGGAAAGACCATTTCTCTAAAATTTGTTCGAAAGGACGGGGGCATAAGATTTTCTGACACCAGGATTTCTGCCCTGCTAAACGAGAAGGGGGAGATTGTCGGATTTCGTGGCATTGGCCGCGATGTTACCGAGCGCAGGCGATTGGAGCAGAAGCTCGACGAGATGGCTACCCACGACCCTCTGACCGGCTTGCCTAACAGGTTATTGTTGAATGACCGCCTCGCTGTTGGGTTGACTCAGGCACAGCGCAATGACACTAGGCTGGCCATAATGATGCTTGATTTAGACCGATTCAAGGATGTTAACGATACGCTGGGACATGGTGTTGGTGACCAGTTACTAAGAGCTGCTGGAGAGCGGATGACAGGCCTTGTGCGTAAGAGTGATACGGTTGCCCGTATGGGTGGCGACGAGTTTGTCTTGTTGCTACCACAGATCGCTAAGATAGAAGATGTTACCAAGGTTGCCCAGAAGATCTTAGAAGCCTTTCGAAAGCCGTTTGTGTTTGGTGGTCATCAGATTTATACCACAACCAGCATCGGCATTGCCATCTATCCGGAAGATGGTGAAGATGCTGAAACGTTGCTGAAGCATACTGACACTGCGATGTACTGGGTTAAGGAACAGGGGCGGGACAACTATGAGTTATACAGTGGTGGCAGGGTGAATGACTCGTGAAAAGGTACAGGCCCACGTATTCATAATCTTTCATCAAGGCGGTTGATGACCAAGTTGCTATCATACAATAGGCCGTATTATTTGATTGTACATGTAACAGCTAAGAGAAACCTTGCAACCACCTGCGTTAATAATGGTTTAATGAGACGTTATAATTGAATGCGTTAGTAAGCTTGAATTGATGCAAGAGGAGTAAACTATGGTTTCTGTCAAAGATGTGTTGGATAAACTCCAGAGCAAAGCCAGGCCAGATCAGTTGGAAGGAATGGCTAAATACGGAATGACAGTTGAAGGGAGATTAGGTGTATCGGTTCCCGATATGAGGAAACTAGCCAAAGATATAGGGAAAGACCATAAGCTGGCACTAGAGTTATGGAAGGCCGGTATAGCTGAAGCAAGGATCGTGGCGGCCATGGTTGACGACCCGGATAAGCTAACCGAAGAGCAGATGGAGGTCTGGGTGAAAGACATCAACTCCTGGGATGTCTGCGACCAGGTATGCATGAATCTTTTCGAAAAGAACAGATTAGCCTGGAAGAAAATTGTCGATTGGTCTGAGAGGGAACGTGAGTTCACCAAGAGGACTGCCTTTTCGCTGATAGCTTGTCTGGCATGGCATGATAAGAAGGCGGGCGATGAGCAATTCATCGAATTGCTTCCGATAATAATACGAGGAGCTACGGACGAGCGTAACTTCGTCAAGAAAGCAGTCAATTGGGCTCTTAGAAACATAGGGAAAAGGAATTTCAACTTGAACGAAGCTGCAATAAATGCTGCAAAGGAAATCCAGCGACTGGACTCGAAGGCAGCTCGGTGGGTGGCTTCTGATGCTCTCAGGGAACTAAAGAGTGAAGCTGTCCAGACTAGACTTAAGAGATGAACATAAGTCCATTTCATTTAGGATTGAGAACGACGACAATCTGGGGCATTTCTAAAAGATGTCCAGCTTGACTTACAGTGTTCCTTCAAGGCGGTTGATGACGAGACCGGTAGGCAATTTGGGATAGAAATAAGTTGATTTTCCGGGCATCCTATCATTGGAATTAGCAATTGTTTTAATCGTCGCCACCGGTATGGGATTCAGCAGAAAAGCCAGTTGATATTCACCGCTTTCTATAAATCGGCGAGCCTCTACCTCATTTGCTGTATAGGCTATACTGCTGCTTTTATCGAGCGCCGTCAGCCTGTCAATGACAAGGTGCTGGACAATACTAATGTCCAGTCTTTTGTAAGCTTCGGAATGATTGTCAGGCATTATTTCCTTCAAGGATAGGGGCTGCCGGAGTTTCAGAGCTACTATGTTGCCCGGCTCCAGCCCCAGAACCCTTGTGGTGGCTCCTGCTACCTCGGGCAAGTTACCCTCACCTAATGGAGCAGATACCAGTTCAAAGTACGTCTCCAGGATGCTTCTGAATTCAGTCAGGGCATTAGCGGATAAATTGCGTATCAGCCGGTGCACAGGTAGCACGACAAGCCCGGGGTCCGAGAAGGAGACTAATGTTATCATGACGAAGTTAAAGGTTTCATTACCTCTGGTAGGCCTAGTTTCTTGCCGTCTTTCATCCCGATAAGCCAGCGCTGTTTCATAACGGTGATGCCCATCAGCGATATAAATGGGTTTCGAAGCCAGAAAATGGCTTACCCTCTGGACGAATTCAGGTTCATTAGCTACCCAGAGCTTGTGCGTTTCTCCGGCTTCGGCAAAATCAATTGCCGGCTTACGGCTGGCCTGTATTGTCAGTAGCTTGGTAACTTTCTGCCCCAGGTCTTCGTAGAGGCCGAGCAGGGGACTGAAGTTGACAGCGCAGGCTCGCATCAGTTCCAGGCGGTCGCTTTTAATCCCGGGTACGGTATTCTCGTGGGGAAGTATGGTCTTTTTCTCCCAGGGCTCGAGTCTGATACAGGCTGTTAAGCCGAGACGCCTTTTTCTGATATTTTGATAGGTAAAGCAATGTTCGTGGATGTAGAATGAGGGAACATGGTCAATCAGCAGTACGCGCTCTTTGAGCCATTGATTGAAGGTAGAGCAGGCTCGTGTATGCTTGTTGTTTGTCTTAGTATCGTTGGGCAGCACCATACCATGCTCAAGTCGAATGAGGTTATATCCGCTTTTATCGTAGTAAGCTTTCTGCTCTTCTGGAGAGATGACATCATATGGCGGGCAGATAACTGCTGCCATGTCTTTGATAATTTCTTGGTTGTAACGCACGCCTAAAAAAGGACTGACCTCAGCCAAGTTTTTCCTCCGTTCATATTTATAACAATTTCTCAAGGCCACCCCACCATGCCTCCCCTATCTCTTTAAGAGATAAGTCCATGTAGCCTTTCAATGTAAATCGTTTGCCGCCTACCAACCCAAGCTTTGTGGCGGCTATCTGATAACGGTCAGCGAGTTTCTGCAATTTCCAGGATGATTTAGGTGCTATTGAGACTACGATTCTCGATTGAGCCTCACCGAAAAGGGCTGCGTCCAGTCTACCTTCCATATCCCATTCATAACTGACGAAGCCAAGGCCGTTAGCCAGGCAGCTCTCTGCCAGGGCAACCGCCAATCCCCCTTCAGAGCAATCGTGGGCTGAGCTTATAAGCCCTCTTCCGATTGCTTCGAGACAGCAGTGCTGCAGTCGTTTCTCCATCTCCAAATCAATGTGAGGGTTGCCTTTAATTATTCCGTGCATCAGTTCGAGATATTCGCTGCTGCCGATACTGCCGTCAACGGTGTTGCCGTCGCCGAGCAAAAACACCAGGTCGCCTTCATTCTTAAATCCGGAAGCGCAACGTTTGTCTACGTCCTCGATGAGCCCGACCATTCCGACTACTGGAGTCGGATATACGGCTTCACCCCTGGTCTCGTTGTACAGGCTGACGTTGCCGCTGATAACGGGGATTTTCAGTTCCCGGCAAGCGCGAGCCATGCCAGCGATGCATTCCTTCAGTTGATAATAAACGTCGTCTCTCTCCGGGTTGCCGAAGTTAAGGCAGTCGGTAATAGCCAGGGGCTGAGCCCCGCTGCAGGCCAGGTTTCTAGCAGCTTCAGCCACCGCAATAACACCACCGAGGTATGGGTTTACATAACAATACCGTCCGTTGCCATCGGTAGTTAACGAGATTGCCTTTTTTGTGCCTTTAATACGCAGCACTGCCGCATCGCTGCCGGGAAAGACCACGGTATTATTACCTACCTGGTGGTCGTATTGGCGATAAACGCAGCGCTTGCTGGCGATGTTGGGCGACGCCAGGAGGCGGAGCAGAGCTGTTTTTGCTTTTTTTCGTGGTAAATCAGGAATAGAGTTGATATCAAAGGACTGCAGCTTATTCAGCCATTCCGGCTTTTTAACCCGCTTTCGGTACACCGGTGATGAGCTCAGCACACTTACCGGCACCTCAGCTACAACCTTTACACCCTCTTTAATTCTGGTTAAGCCATCGCCGGTGACACGGCCGATTATATCCGAGCGAAGTTCCCACCGGTCAAATAAAGCTTTCACCTTACCTTCATAGCCTTTCTTCACCACCACCAGCATCCTCTCCTGTGATTCAGATAGCATTACCTCGTAAGGGGTCATCCCTTTTTCACGGCGCGGTATCTTGAGGACGTCGATTTCAATGCCAGCGCCGCCTCTGCTGGCTGATTCCACGGCCGAGCTGGTTAGACCGGCAGCGCCTAAATCCTGCATGCCGGCAATCCAGTCGGTTTTAGCCAGCTCAAGGCAGGCTTCGATAAGTAGTTTCTCTAAAAATGGATTGCCGACCTGTACCGTAGACCTGAGTTCGCGCTCATCCTCAAATGTCCTGGAAGCCAGGCCGGAGGCGCCGTGAAGTCCGTCTCGTCCGGTATCGGCACCGACCAGCATCAACAAATTATCTTCACCGTAAGCCCTGGCCCTGACCAGGTGTTTAGCTTCGGCAATACCCAGGCACAGGGCATTGACCAGCGGATTAGCTGAATAGCAATCGGCAAAGAAAATCTCGCCGCCGACATCCGGTATACCCAGGCAGTTGCCGTAGCCGGCAATGCCGCCAACCACGCCACCGAAAAGATATCTGTTATGAGAATCGGTCAGGGGGCCGAAGCGTAGCGAATTCATGAGGGCAATCGGTCGGGCTCCCATAGTAAAAATATCACGAACAATGCCGCCTACACCGGTGGCCGCTCCCTGATATGGTTCGATTGCCGACGGATGATTATGAGACTCTATCTTCATGATTACTACCAGCCCGTCACCGATGTCTACCACCCCGGCATTTTCCTCTCCCGGTTTAACCAGTACCCGTTTGCTTTTGGAGGGCAGTTGTCTGAGCAGAGCTTTGGAATGTTTGTAGCCGCAGTGCTCGCTCCACAGCGCACCGAACATTCCCAGCTCAACCTCGGTCGGCTCCCTGCCCAGCCGTTCCACTATGAGCTGATACTCTTTCTGGCTCAGAGCGATTTCATCGAGTGCTTCTTTAGATACTGGCAATTATTGACTCCCAGATAATGTTGCCATCAATGCTGCCCAGTAGTGGCTCACAGGCACGTTCGGGATGCGGCATCATGCCTAATACATTGCCCTGGCTGTTGATAATGCCGGCGATGTTGCGCAATGAGCCATTTGGATTTGCTGATTCGATTACCTGACCTGTTGGAGTTGAGTAGCGGAAGACTATGCGTTTATCAGCCTCTAGTTCAGCGAGTGTGGCATCGTCAGCATAATATCTACCCTCGTAATGTGATATAGGTATTTTCAACGCCTGCCCGTTTTGACACTGTGAGGTGAATGTGGTGGATGCATTTTCTACTTTAAGATGCGTCCACTGACAGCGATATTCCAGGTGGACATTGCGCAACAATACTCCCGGAAGGAGCCCGGATTCGCACAAAATCTGGAAGCCGTTGCAGATGCCGATGACCAGCTTGCCCTGAGACGCGAAGCGTTCCAGTGATGCCATCACCGGCGAGAACCTGGCGATAGCTCCCGGCCGCAGATAATCTCCATAGGAGAAGCCGCCGGGGAGGATGACACAGTCATATTGGGAAAGTTCCGTCTCCTTGTGCCAGATGTAGTGGACTTTCTGTTGCAATATATCGTTCAGGGAATAATAACAGTCTCTGTCGCTCCAGGTGCCGGGAAAGACGATTATGCCGAATTTCATACTGCTACTCATAATAACAAAGATGGCGGCATTTTCTGCCGCCGAGTATTATCCTGTAAAAAATAAAAGGGCAAGATGTGATATCTATGTATTGCTTAAAAGTTCTGTAACAACTTCGCTTACTTCTTGCCCTTGAGCTTTCCCCCTAAGCTGAGGCATAAGCTGGGACATAACCTTACCCTTGTCCTTCGGGCTTGCTGCCCCGAGTTCGCTGATTACCTTACGTGCTGCCTCTACAATCTCCTGCCGAGTCAACTGCTCGGGTAGATACTCCAGAAGAATTGCCAGCTCTGCTGTCTCCTTAGCCACTAAATCAGGGCGGTTGCCCTTCTCGAAAGCCTCAATGCTCTCACGGCGCATCTTGGCTTCTTTGTCTACGACAATCAATATGCCGCTGTCGTCTAAGGTCTTTTGTTGAGCAATTTCGGCATTTCTTATACCGGATAGAGCCAAGCGCAGCACCGAACACCGTAATTTATCGTTTTTTCTTAACGCTTGTTCGAGGTCAGTTCTAATTTTTTGAATCAGAGACATCTTCTAGCTGCTGCTCCTGGAGCTTTTTCGCCGTTTTTGCGCTTCCTTACGTTTCCGTTTTATACTGGGTTTCTCGTAAAATCCACGACGGCGCGTTTCGCTGATTATCCCTTGTTGTTGTACCTTCTTGGTGAACCGTCGTAGCAGACTCTCAAAGCTTTCTCCTTGTGAAAGTCTTACTTCGGACACATGGCATCACTCCCTTCCTATAACTAATTAAAATACTTGCCTTAACACAGATAATCGGCAAAGTTGAATTGTAAACTTTCTACTTCGCAGTGTCAAGGTGGTGGTCGGGCTAGCATTTCACCATAACTGGGCATATAATTAGGACACAAAAATTTGATTAGGAGGAGGTAGCCATGGCGTTTTATCTTATGCTGACGACTCTGACCGGCGAAGGCAGAAAGAGAATGGAAGAGTATCCCGAATTGCTTAAAGACCTTAACAAAGAGGTCGAGGTTATGGGGGTTAAAATACTGGCTCAGTACGGGCTTTTGGGGCAGTACGATTTCGTCAACATCGTGGAGGCTCCCAGCGACGAGATGGCGGCTAAAGTGGCGATACATCTAAGTGCCAGGGGCGGGCTTCAGACCCTGACCTTGACCGCCATACCTCTGGACAATTTAATCGCCACGCTGAAAAAGAAGCAAGAGCCGTTATAATACGTTAGTCGGCATATCCATCTAGGTTTTCGTCGTCCATTCACGTGGTACAGGTGTATTTTTTCGAATTTGATTTTTAGGGCGAGTATATTGAAAGGAGACATCAATATGGCTAAGAGCAAGGCGGTGTTATTTGAAGTACAGGATAAAGTGGCCATGGTTACCATTAACAGACCCGAAGTTAGGAATGCGGTTAACGGGGAGGTGCTGGAGGGGCTGGCAGCGGCTGCAGAGAGTATACTTTCTCAGACTGAAGTACGAGCCGTCATAGTTACCGGCGCTGGCGACCGCGCTTTCAGTGCTGGCCTGGACCTCAAGGCGGCCACCACGGCAGGTGAGGGTCTCGTGCTAACGCGTGCTGCCCGGTCCGAATTTGAGACGCTTCAGATGGGCGGTCAGATTTATATGGCGCTGGAGGCGCTGCCGGTTCCTGTCATAGCAGCCATCAACGGATACTGCCTGGGCATAGCGTTTGAGTTGGCGCTGGTTTGCGATATAAGGCTTGCCTCGGAAACGGCTATTTTCAGCATACCTGAAGTGCAATTAGGTACCATTCCCGACTTCGGCGGCACCCAGCGCTTGACCAAGCTCGTTGGCGCCGGCAAAGCTAAGGAGCTGATATTTACTGGCCGGCGCATAGATGCTGCTGAGGCTTTGAGGATAGGGCTGGTCGAGCATGTTTATCCATTGGATAAGCTATTGGACGAAGCCAGGAAGCTGGCGCAGGAAATAGCTGCTATTGCTCCGCCTCTAATCCAGGGCGCCAAGCGAGCCATTAATGTGGCTGTGTCTTATCCTCTGGATGTCGGCTTAGGTTATGAGACAATCACGGCAGTTAGTACCCGTCAGAATATAAGACAGGGTGCTGCTTCTCTCCTGGAAAAATCCAAGTCAGCCTAGCCTGGCCGTTTAGCCATCTGTTTGTACTTTTGCGTTATTGCGAGGCATGTAGCCACGAGGCTTTAGCCTCGTGGTCACGACCCTTAAGGGTCGCGGCTACATTTATGCCAGAAAGCTGATTACGTCGCCGGCTTGTCGATGAGCCCGGCGTATTCCAGTATCCTGCGTATTGCCGTGCTTAAAACCATTAGCTGCATTTCCCTGCCCATGCCCATAAAGTCGAATTCGTTCCTCGGCAGGATTTCGGCAGCAGCTTTTTGAATTGTCTCGTCGAAATCTCTTGTCTGTTGGTACATCTCGATAATGCTGTTCCTGAGTCTTTCCGTTTGTCTTAGCCCGTCTTGTAATAATTGCCTCGCCTGGGTACCGGTGACAACGCCATAATGCTCGGAGGCAAATATTTCAACTTCGAGGCTAGCCAGTCTTTCCATTGATTGTTTATACATGCCAAAGTTATATTGCGGTCCGGGGAAGAATATTGTGTCTCCATCGTCCGTTGGTGGTGGTGCCGCATCCGCTGGAAACAGAGCTTTCAACTTTGGGACATACGCGGCAATGGAACACTGGGTGTGCCCTGGCACTTCCAGGAAGTGTACTTCTATTCCGTCGCCCAGGTCTATGATGTCTTTTTCCGTGATGATGCGGTCAACATGGATTCCGTCGAACTTCAAATCCAAACTCTCATATTCACTTTGCAATCCCAGCCTGTCAATCGCGTACTTATTGGTAACAGCGATGAAATTCACCGCCTTCTCCTTGGCAAAAATCTTTTCAGCGTACGCCGAGGCAAGTATCTGGATATGCGGAAATTTCTTTTTCACATAAGGCACAGCACCGCAGTGGTCGAAGTGGGAGTGGGAAACCACCAGGTACTTAAGCTTTTTGGGCTCGAAATCCATTTTTGAGAACTGTATTTCCAGAGCTGGTACTATCCAGCTCATTCCACCGCCTATAATCATCATGTCATTGCCTCTGAGCAAATACAGGCAATTTTCCCTTGCGCCTAAAAAATCTAACCTGTCGGTGACTTTTCCCGGCTCTCTGATCCACATGTCGGTTACCTGCCTTTTCTTATGTAGTAATGATTAGGATTTAGATATTTGTGCTTTGTATTTGTTTGTGTTTTGTGATTTGGAGCTTCTACAGTTTAGTCCTAATCCTCTCTCCCCAGTAAACAAATTGCCAAGGGGATGGTGACTGAAGTGCAGCGACGCCATATGCAGCTCTGGCATAGATAGGCCGTTTATATACGTGCCTATTCAAATTCGTTCTTCGATAATGCTGTAAAAACGATAGCTGCTATTCCAAGAATCCAGCAAGGGAAGAAGGCAGCGATGGAGCCGGCGAGTGCTAAGCCCCATATTTTCCTCTGCAGGGCATATATCCCGCCTACAATAGCCAGTATTCCGACGATAGCAAATGGTAAAGCCAGCGCGGTGAAAATCGGAAATAGATATGGGGGTATATCCGGCACAAATCGCATGATCCCACCTATGAAAATAAATATAAGGGCGAGTATTAAGCCCCAGCAGCCTGCGATTATGTCCAGTATACCGGCCACCATTGGCATCCACGTCTTGTTGTCTGTCATTTGTTACCCCCCTTTATTTATTAGCCTCGTTGATATTTTAGTTCCTAATACTACTATTTACCACAAGGAGCTTAGAATGTCCAGTAGTCAACCTCACCCGTCTCTCTAAGCCTGTCCGTCTGTCGTCCTGAACCCTTTCCGCACTGTCATTCTGAGCCCTCTCCTGTCATTCTGAGCGCAGCGAAGAATCTCACCTTGATATTTAATTTGACGTATATCAGTTTGTTGGGTTAACCTAGCCTTGTAAGCAAATGAATACTCCATCAATCTCGTTGCTGAAAGCACTAACTGAAGCTGGAGTTGGCTCCAGAAGGCGGATAGCCGATGCCATTAAAAATGGCAGGGTGGAGGTGAACGGCGAGCCGGTGGAGAACTTCCGCCATCCGGTAAATCTGGAGACCGACCGCGTCTCGGTGTATGGCAAACTGGTTGACCTCAAGCCAAGGCGCACGGTCTACTTGATGGTTAATAAGCCGGCGGGCATCATAACCACTACCAGCGATGAGCGAGGTCGCAAGACGGTGCTGGACATCCTGCCTGAGAAATATCGCCACCTGAGGTTATATCCCGTGGGGCGACTGGATAAGGACAGCACCGGGCTTTTGCTTTTGACCAACGACGGCGAGCTTACCTACCGGCTTACGCACCCTAAGTTCGAACATGAGAAAGAGTACCTGATTCATATAGAAGGCAGGCTCAAGCCGGACGAGAAAAGAAAGTTGGAAAAGGGCGTTGAGCTTGAGGATGGCATGACCTACCCCGTCGATGTCAAAGAGATAAAATCACCGCCGCCGTTCAGTTACAGCATTACCATGCATGAAGGCAGGAAACGGCAGGTACGACGCATGCTGGCAAATCTTGGTTATCAAGTCCTGGCCATCAAGCGCATCAGGATGGGAAATCTTAACCTGGGAAACCTCAAGGAAGGCGCCGCCCGAGAACTAAACCCTGAAGAAGTCCGCTCACTTTTAGCTGGCAGACTACCCGCGTGTCTGTGATCTGGCACAAGTTGTGAACCAACTGATGTAGCCACGACCCTTTAGGGTCGTGACCACGAGGCTAAAGCCTCGTGGCTACTGGTTGAGATAGAAGATAGCCATCCGCTGCTTATCTTTGCTAAAAGCCGTTGCTCTGGATTTGGCCCATCATATATAATTGGGGCGTGCCAGCGTAGCTCAGTGGAAGAGCAGCGGTTTCGTAAACCGCCGGTCGTCAGTTCGACTCTGACCGCTGGCTGTATCTAAATCATCCTTTTTTGCTAACGGTTTGCTAACGCCTTTATCCTTTTGCAGCTCCGGTTGCAGCATTTCGTCAAGGCGTCTCATGGCTGCCTGTTGCAGGCCCCCGATTACGTGGCTGTAAGTGTCCAGGGTAAACGCCACGCTTGAGTGTCCTAGCATCTCGCTCACTATCTTCGGATGCACATTAGCAAGTAGCATCAGGCTGGCGAATGAGTGCCTGAGATCGTGGAACCGAACCCTCGAGAACCCTAACTTCCTCACCATATCAGCGAAATGATGCGTCAGCGTCCCCGGATCCACCGCCGTACCGTCAATCCGACTGAACACCAGGTCATCGTCCGTTAGCGCCTTCCCTAGTATGGTGCGTTCTGCTTCCTTCTGTGCCCTGTGTGTTCGCAGGTAAAGCGCCAGTGAAGGCGAGAGGTCCAGCCTTCTCCGGCTGTGCTCGCTTTTAGGCTCCTTAAATATGCACACGCCGCGCCTCTTGTAAAGCACCTGGTTTACCGAAAGCGCAGCCAGGTCAAGGTCAATATCCCTCCAGCGCAGCCCCAGAAGCTCCGCCTGCCTCAACCCTGTATTTATCGCGGTGTAGTAGATCGGGTAATAAGGTGTATCTTTGGTAGTTTCAAGCAGCTTCGCCACTTCGGAAGGTATCAATGTCCGCATCCTCGATTTCTTGCCGCGCGGTGGGTCAACCAAATCGGCGGCATTGTGCATCAGTATTCCCTGTCTCATGGCATATTTGAGCGCCTGGAACAAGACGCGGTGCATATGCAAAACAGTTGCTGCTGAAAGTCCTTTACCCTCAGCAAACACCTTGGAATAGTATTGCTGGATTTGTTGTGGCTTGAGCTGCGTGAGGGGTATCATCCCAAGGTTCGGCACCAGGTGGTTTTTGACTACGGAATGGTATCCATCGTAGGTCCTCAAGGCACAATTTACTTTAACATAGCTCTCCAGCCACTTCTCCAACCACTCCCCCAGCGTCATTTTATTTGACTTAACATACACGCCCTTCTCCAGCGCATCGAGCAGATCCCTCAGCTTTGCCTCCGCCTCCTTCTTCGTCCCCCGCACCGTGTGCCACTGCTGCTGCCTCTTCCCGGTCCGCGGATCTCTCCCCACGTCAATCACAATGCTCCACGACCCCTTAGCTCTCTGCTTGATATGCCCTCTCATGGTACTCCCTTCAACGCCTATTCTACCTGAAAACCAGAAGCGACAAAATACCCTTGACCTTTTGAAACATATGTTCTATTGTAATAAACATCCCATCACTTGTCAAGAGGAGAACTAACGCTATGACAACAGAAAAACTCACTTTCACGGTTGAAGAAGCCGGGCAGCTCCTGGGCATCAGCCGTGCCCTGGCCTACGAGATGGCTCGCATCGGTAAGCTTCCCACCCTCCGCTTTGGTAAAAGGCTCGTAGTTCCCAAGAAAGCTGTCCAGGACATGCTAGAAAAAGCTGCCACTCCCAGCTAAAAAGGACTCAAATGTCTATCGCCCGACTAGACCACTCCAGGATACCCGATGGCGCTTTTATCATGCCCGCGCAATACATTGATGGCACCGTCGTCCAGCAGGTGCACATGCCTGATGGCTCAATCCGCTCGCTGGAAGAGTTCATGAAGCCCGGCAAGAAGCCCGTGGCTCTTATACCATCCACCCCAGCCGAACCCCCCAAGAAACAACCAGCTACCCAGTCCTGCTACCTGGCTCGTTTCCCCAATCTTGTAGACATAGTCGAAGACAACGGCGAGCTAGTCTACCTAATCACTGAAGGAACTCAACTAAAGACAGTCCCATCAATAACCCTGGGCGGCAAGGTGGCTTTCCCACCATCAAGAGAGCAACTCCCTTTCCTCATTCCCCGCTGGAATGAGATCAGTCGCGCCTACCACGAAGACACCCCCCAAGCCCTCTTCCACGACCTCGTTGAATACCACAAGGTATTCTCTCATCTCCCCACCGAAGCCTACTACGTCCTCCTTGCCGCCTGGGACTTCTCCACCTACATCATCGAGCACCTCAACTACTCCGGCTACATCTACCTCTATGCCGTCCCTGAAAGAGGCAAGACCAAGACCGGCCAGGCCATGATTTACGTTTCCTACCGCGGCATCCACCAGGAGAATCTCAGGGAAGCCAATCTCTTCCGTTCGTCCCATGACCTTGCTGCCACCCTCTTCATCGATGTCTCCAACCTGTCAAAGAAAGCCGTCAGGGAAAGCAGCCTGGACATCGTCCTCCAGCGCTTTGAGAAAGGTGCCAAGGTCCAGCGTGTCCTTCACCCCGAGTGGGGACCCTTTAAGGACAGCCGCTTCTACGACATCTTCGGCGCCACCGTCATCGCCACCAACGAGCCTATCAACGACATCATGGAAAGCCGTTCCTTCCCCATTGATATGCCCTTCGCCCACAATAACTTCCCCAAGCCCCAGCCCCACCACGGCTTACCCTTCCGGGAAAGGCTACTCGCCTGGCGTGCCCATTTCCTGATAGACAAACCCGTCCTTCCCTCACCACCGCAGTTCCCCATGGGACGGCTCAATGATATTGCCACACCCCTATGGCAGCTCATCAAGCTGGCGTCCCCCTCTCACTGCCCCCAGTTCGAAGACATCATCAATGAGTTCACCGAAAAGAGACGCCAGGGAAAATCGTCCACACTGGAAGGCGAAGTGATAAAGGCGCTACTGGAGCTGGACAGCCAGATTGAGGACGGCAAAATCGAAGTGGACATGGTGACGGACAGTGTGAATCAAGGGCGCAAAGACTTCCATAAAGAGTCACCCGTCTATATTGGCAAGGTCCTCCGCCGGCTGGGCTTCCAGTTGTCCCGGCGACACGCCAGCAAGAGGCGCTACTATTATGACGCTGCGCTGCTAAGCAACCTTGCCACGGAGTACGGACTAAGTGATACGCCCCCTGATTTTGCGTCCCAACCGTCCCATTCGTCCCATTCGTCCCCCCACATAGCAGAAAACCAGCTTCAGGGGGACATTTGGGACAGAAGGGACGCATTTTCTGAGGACGTCCCTATCCCTGTGGAAACCACCACTGAGGAACTCCTCGCCACCCAGGGCTGGTGCCTGTGGCAGTGCGACGCATTAGACGGCGAGATAATCGCCCTGGTCAGAGACGAGTCAGTCAAGGACATCCCTGAAGGCTACGTCGTCTATACCCAAGCCGAGATGGAAGAAATCGGCCGGTTTAAAGTCCCCCAGTCAACCATCCGTCTCGTCCACGAAGCCAAGAAACGCCACGCTGCCACACTCCAATCTGTCATTGCGAGGAGCGATAGCAACGTGGCAATCTCCCACCCAGTAAATAAACCAGCCGGAGGAAAAGCATGAAAGCCTTAAAATTTGCCCTAGAACAGCAAAACTATGATCTAGCCGCCCGTGTCATAGTCTACGGCATACTGAAAACAATGGTGAACGAACATGAAAAAAAGAGGCGCCCCAAAAGGCAACCAGAACGCACGGAAGCACGGATTCTACAGCCAGGTACTTGACGAGTCCGAGAAGCTCCAGCTCGAGCAAGCCCTGGGTATTGAAGGCATTGATGAGGAGATCGCCATCCTCAGGGTAAAGCTCCGCACGCTTATTGATAAGCAGCCGGATAGGTTCGACCTTCATCTCGAAGCCGCCAACACCATCGCCAGGCTTGTTAGAACCCGCTACAGCATCACCAAAGAGCAGAAGAGGTCTCTCAAAGAGGCTATCGCTAAGGTGCTAACTGAGATTGCAGTCCCACTGGGAATTAAGGCGCTAATAAGATGACAACAACCTTCATCCCACAGTCACTAACTCAGCTTGACCGCAGCCGGATATCCGACTATAAGGCCAATCTGGATTTCTACAATGGCGAGCAGTGGCCGGAGAAGTCCAAGAACCGCCAGCTCGTCTTTAACTACGCCAAAATAGCCATAGATAAGCTCACCAGCTACCTCACAGAAGGCTTAAACTTCGCCTGTGAGCCGGTAGAGGCCACCGATAAGGCAAAAGAGCTAGCCCGGTCCGCAGAGAAGGTTATCTACGATGTCTACCTGGCCAATAACTTACAGGAGCTTGACTACGAGACTGAGGTTGATGCTGCCATATTGGGGGACGGCTGCTACAAGGTCACCTGGGACGCTGTAGAGAAGCGTATCAGGGTCACGAGCCCCGATGTCAATGGACTCTATGCCTGGTGGCTTGGGGACGACCTGAGCAAGGTCTGGCGAGTCGCCAGTCGTTACACGCTAACGCAAGAGGAACTGGACCAGCTCTATCAGAAAACGACTGCCAAGAAGGTAGTCACCATCACCGAGCTGTGGACAGCCAAGCAGTTCACGCTCTATATGGACAGTGACACCATCGAGGACAAGCCCAATCCATACGGCTTTATCCCCTTTGTTATCTTCCCCAACTTGCGGCAGCCGAAGCATTTTTGGGGTACTTCCGATATACCCTCGCTCAGGCAGTCGCAGCGAGAGCTTAATAGAGCATTATCCCAACTGTCCCGCATCCTCGAAGTCTCAGGAAATCCCATAGCCGTCTTAGAGGGAGTAGAGTCTGCCGAGGAAATCAAAGTTACCCCCGGGGCGGTCTGGACTATACCCGAGGACGCTAAGGCCTATTTGCTTGATCTGTTAGCCGGCGGCGGCATCAGACTGCATGTCGACTATATCGATATGATTTACCGCTGCATGCACGACATCAGCGAATCTCCCAGGGCAGCCTACGGCGGCATCGAAAGAGAGCTGTCAGGCGTAGCCCTTGAGGTGGAGCTTCAATCATTACTACAGAAAGTCAGGCGCAAGAGAACCATCAGGACCGCAGCCTACGCCAAGCGGTGCCAGATGATTCTTGCTTTACATAAAGTCTTTGCCAAACAGGATTTCACCACCATCGACACCCGCATAATTTGGGGTGCAGTATTGCCGCAGGACAGAGCCAGGCTAGCTCAAAACGAGCAGATCCTCGTCCAGTCAGGCGTACATTCCCGCAGGACGGCTATGGACGAGCTGGGCATCAGAGACCCCGACGCCGAGTTTGTCCGGTGGTTAGACGAGAGGCGTCAAATCCTGGAAATGAATCAGCAGCTCAAGGCAAGTTCCACCCGCGGCGGCGCGCGAGAGAGAGCGACAGCCGCTGATATGGAGAATGCGTCTTTGACTGAATAAAGCCAAAGGAGAAATTACATTGGTAGAAGAAAATACCAAAGTCGAAAACAATACCCCGACCGCAGAGGATTATGCGGTGCTCAAGCTCGAGCTCGAGGCTGAAAAGGAGAGAGCAGCTGGGCTTGTGGAGCAGGCTACTATGGAACTTCAGGGGAAAGTAACTATTCTCGAGACAGAGGTGGTCACCAAGACCCAGGACATCGAAGCCCTGAAAGGCCAGTTAGCTGAGGCTTCCACAAATTTCGAGGGCGCCAAGGCAGCTTACGCCTACGCAGTAGAGGACTTCAAAAAGCTGGCATCAGCTTCTAATCCTCTAATCCCGCCAGAGGTTATCTTCGGGACGACAGTTGAGGAAGTTAAAGTTTCACTCAACCGAGCCAATAAGCTGGTGGCCAATGTCCAGGAGTCCTTGTCAAAGCAGGTAGCAGCCGCCTCAGTCCCGGCAGGAGCTCCGCAGCGCACCGGTCCCGATGTGGAAGGCATGAGCACCAAAGAGAAAATAAACCTCGGCCTGGAACAGGCCAAGAGGAAAAAGGAGTAGTAAACTATGTCAATATTACTAGCACAAGCAGCCAAACTTTCTAATGATGTCCTCTTGCAGGGCGTCATAGAGACCGTTATCAAGGATTCACCAATCCTTCAGACGATGCCGTTTGTCGAGATCAACGGCAACGCGCTAACCTACAACAGAGAGACGGCTTTAGCCGCCGCTACCTGGTACGCACCTCTCGGCGCCTGGTCTTCAACCACAGCACCAACCTTCGACCAGCTAACCGCTACTCTGTGTGTGCTAGGCAGAAATGCCGACCTGGACAACTACATCAAGCAGACCAGGAGCAATATCCAGGATATTGAGTCAGTCGTTTTAGAGCTTGCCGCCAAATCACTCAGACAGGAGTTTGAGCGAGCTTTCATTTACGGCTCGACCACCGCCTATCTCGGCATCACCGCAGATGCCAACTCCATCGAGGGCTTAATCAAGCTCATACTCACCGGCACCGCCAGCAGTCAGGTTATCGCTATGGCCGCTACCGGCGCTACCCTCACACTGGCCAAGCTCGATGAGCTTATTGATGCCGTCCTGGGAGGCAAGCCAGACCTCTTGTTAATGAGCAGGAGAAGCCGCAGGAAGATAAATGCCCTGGCTAGAGCTGCCGGCGCTAACCTAGAGGTAGGCACTGGCAAGCTGGGAGAGTTCGTTCAGTTCTATAACGGCATCCCCATCGGGGTCAATGACTATATCTCCAACGCTCATACTCTAGCCGGCAGCGTGGAGACGGCAATCACCGGGGCGACTAATTCCACCATCTACGCCTTGCAGTTCGGAGAAGGCGCTGTCTGTGGCGCTACCAATGGTGGTATCCAGGTGGAGCCATTAGGCGCTCTGGAAGCCGCGGACGCCAACAGGTTTCGCGTCAAGTGGTATTGCGGCTTGATTGACTTCTGCGTCCAGAAGCGAGCCGCTCTCATAGGCGTTCAGGACTAAGTGTGTAACTTCTTTAAGTTTAGGTGAAAGCCCTGCTAGCAGGGCTTTCACCTCCATAGGTGGGGGGGGGAAGAAGCGGCAGATTCACCTACTGCGCCAGCTTCACCCCCCACCAACTGAACCGAGGGAAGGGAGAACAAAATGATACTGAGCGATATGAGAACCCTGGTAAGGCGAGACCTCAAAGACGAGGATAACTCTAACTATCGCTGGCAGGATAATGAGATTGACCGAGCCATCGCCAGAGCTGTAGCCGAACTATCTCGCTATGTCCCCAGGGAAATGAAGGCTACCATCGCTACCACAAATGGCAGCCGTGAGATAGCCTTAACCACCTTGACTGATAGAGTGAGTGTGGACAGGGTAGAGTTCCCGGTGGGAGAAACCCCGCGGAGCTTCCAGCGCTTCACCGTCTATTCCGAAACCATCACCCTCATTGGAGACGCCCAGGGCAACGGCGCCAACTGTTATATTTATTGGGGTAAGGTTCACACTCTGGACGGCAGCACCAGCACCATCCCCAGCTACCTAGAGGACGTTTTAGCCCTGGGAGCTGCCGCTTATGCTGTGCTGGCTCAGAGCCAACTGCGCATCGATACAGCCGGCTTTGGTGGTGAGCGAGCCGATACCGACTACCAGTCCTGGGGCGGAGCCATGCTCAAGGATTTCAAAGCTCAGCTCAAGCGCTTCGGCAGAGGCCGCAAGCTCAAAATAAGTCAGTTCTATCAAGGAGACGATAATGAGTGATACAGAAAAATCTTCTCGAGACAAAATCGAACGAGGTCTACCCAGGCTAAAGGAAGGCTTGCCCTGGCAGGCTTTCGCCATCGTTGGCGACAAAGAAGACCCGGAGGCGTGGAAGTTGCCGCATCATACCAAGGCTATCTTCCGAGCCATTCAGGGCAAGATTGGCCACTACCGCACCACGGACTGGGAGCACCTGTCAGCAGCCGTAGCAGCTCTTAGCCGTGGAGGTTTCCGCGGTAAGCGGGTAGAGGCCACTGAGCAGCAAATCCTTGACGCTGCTAAGCACTTGGCCAGACATTACTCCGAAAATGGTAAGCCGGTACCCGATACCCTGGCAGCCCTGGTCGAATGACCCCCCAGTTTGGAATTTGAAATTTGGTATAAGGAGATTGAAATGTTAGGAAAATTCTTAAATGGCAAAAAGAAGTACAGCGCCTTTATTATCACCGTGTTGGCAACCCTGATTCCCCTTTTCATTCAGGAGCCGGAAGCACAGAAAACCATATTGGACATGGTCCCGTCTGCTGCCGCAGCTCTGGCCGGCATCTTCTACATTATCACAGAGGGTAAGCTTGACACCGAGAGGGAAAAGACTAAAACAGCAGTCAATGGCAATGGCGGAGGTGGTATTTCCCAATCGATAGCACAAGCCCCCGCAGCACAGCCACAGGCACAAAGCCAGCCTGTAGCTGAGTTGCCAACGCCCTTTGACCCTAAAGCCTTCCACGAGGATGTCCTGTCTACTGTCAAAGCCACATATACAGAGGTAAACCAGTGCACCATCTTCTATAAGGCGAGGGATAAAGGCTCGGTAACTGATTGCCAGAATATATCCCAGGCGGTGGATTACTGGAATTATCTAGTTGACCTGGCGGTTGACGCTAAAGACTGGCTGAAGGAAGAGACTGAGAAGAAGAAAGGGGATTGCGGCCGTAGCCCCGAGTACTATGTTTTCAACCGGGACTTCAATACCACCATCCGAGCTGCCAATGCCTTGACTGAGCTGGCCACCTCTAAAATCGATTGGAAAGCTAAGCTGGCGCCATTTAATAGGACGCTGTACGGCGTGGGGACTCTGGCCGGGCAGCTGCTGAATCCTAGTTGAAACCGATAGTTTTTGACTGGCTAACGATAGCCGGCATAGTGCTGCTGGTAGGCGCAGCAGTTTACATAATCTTGTCGAGGCAGAAATGAGAAGTATCTCAGACGCCCTACTCGAAGAACAGAAGAAGCCCACCAGGAAGCCTCTGGTTAAGCTCGAGGTGCAGGCTTATGGCCACCCTGCTCAGTCCTCGAGCCTCCAGTGGGAAGCTTTCGGCTGGCAGCGCTTTTATTCCGGCAGCGAAGGTAAAGACTCCCACGGCGTAACCATGCCTGGTGATGGCTCTTTGATTCGGGTCCGTAAGTCAAGCACCATCCTCTACGTCTCCCGTGTCACCAGCCCCGGCCAGGGCTCCGATTATTCGAGCTGGGGTGCATCTTTTGGTGGTGTTCCCTCCAATGCCAAAGTCGCCATCGCTTCTCAGGGCGCAGAGGTTATGGTGGCCTCCATGGATGCCGCCAACTTGTACCGCCGGCAGTCAGCTGATTATGGCGCTTCCTGGGGGAGCTGGACGGTTATGGCCAATGCCCGCCCCTGTGAAAGAGGTGTAGCCGTAGCCTATAAGTCCAATGGTGATTGTGTCATCGTCCACGCCTCAGACGTCAATGACCCCACCAGCCTATATCTCCAAAATAGGATTGGGGGGAGCTGGAGCGGTGGCTTGGGCCAGCGAGGCAGTTATGATGGAGAGATTGTTGACCTGGCCGTGTACTACGACGGCGATTGGAACATCATCGCCCTGGTCCAGGAGGCCAGTTATATCTCCGTAGTCCGCATGGTTTACGGAGACGGCTATCGCCAGACTGCCGGCACCTGGTCAACTGATGTCAAAATCGGTTTAGGTAGAGCCAGGGTAGATGTCGCTACTCAGGTAAGGCTAAGGCAGTTCGCCACCGGCTGGCCGGTAGGCTACCGCCTCATGTCCATGGAGCAGCGTGCCGCTTGGAGCAGGCAAGTGAAGAGCAGTACCTATATGGAGAGGTATCAGGCGGTGATTGATGCTCTGGCAGGCGAGACGCTGGACGTCTCAGGTCCATACTTGCTCAAGCCCCCTACATCATGCACCAGGCCGCTTTTGTCTCTGGCCAGGCAGAATCAGCCCTGGTTATTCAGATTAAAGCCAGGCACGGATTTCTACGACTACAACTGGAATAAGGCTAGCAGCATTGATACCAGCGCCTCAAGAGGCATGGCTTTAGCTGCCGACCCCAGCGGTGAGTATCTCTGGGCAACGCAACCTAATGAGGTCTGGCGGACACAATGCCCTGGCTCATGGAGTCCCCCAACCGCAGGCTCAGGCGCCGGCTCTTTAATCACCATCCCAGTCTCCAGAATCGCCAGGATCACCGAGGCTGTAGACCCGGAGCAGCCATCAGAATTAGAGGTGGAGCTGGACAATTCCAAAGGCACGTATAACTCGCCAGGCTCCGGCGCAATAGCCGTCTTAAAGCGGGGGGCGCGTGTAAACCTTCACCTGGGCTATAAGACCACGTCAGGTGATCAGCTCTCAGAGGCAGCCAGGTATTTCATAGAGGCTATGGAATATAAGAGAGACCCCAATATCTCCAACTTCATCATGCACTGCGTAGATGCCTGGGGCTTATTGCAGCGCTACCAGTTCAACAAGCCTGTTGAGTGGAATAGCGGTTCTGATGATTTTACCTGTTATCAGCTAATCGAGAAAGTCATGCAGGCGGTAGGGGGCACGCTGGGGTATAAGTCCCGGAGCAGCCTTATCACCAGCCTGTATCCCAGGCTAGAGGTCGGAGCTGGGGAAGCGGCATCTAGCGTGCTCAAAAGGCTGCTTAACCTGGTGCCAGACGTTATCTACTTCTTTGGCCTGGATGGATATATCGTCTATCCCCAGGCAGGAGATACCATAGTCTATAAATTTAAGTTCCCAACATAAAGGAGAAAGGAACATGGTTAAAGCGCTAAAGGATATGACCATCAGCGAGCTTGAGAAGGAGAATCAAAAGCTCATGGCTGAAAAGGAAGCTATAAGAGAGAAGCAACGCCTAATCAATAGCTTAATCACTGAATTAAGCAGAAAGGAGGACAAATAGAATGGCAAATGCACTTTACACCAAAGCCAAACAGCATCTGATAGACGGCACAATCGACATAGACACTAACGATATCAGAGCCATCCTGGTAGACGGAGCAGACTACACGCCCAACATGGCCACCCATGAAACCCTGGCCAACATACCGGCAGCCGGCAGGGTAGCCGTCAGTGGAGCGCTGGCCGGTAAGACGGTCACCGATGGCGTCTTTGATGCTGATGATAAAGTAATCAGCTCTGTCACAGGCGACCAGTTCGAGTATATCGTCCTTTACCAGCACACAGGAGCGGAAAGTGCCCTATTGCTTCTGCTCATTGATACGGCCACCGGCTTGCCCTGTACCCCCAATGGCAGTGATATCACCATCCAGTGGGCTAGTGGCGCCGACAAAATCTTCAGGTTGTCATAAGCCAAAGGGATAGCACTGAAAGTTTGCACGTAAGGTGAGGTAAGATATTGGCTCAGTCTTTTTTCCCAATCACTCCCGTTGAAGTAACTCCAGGGACAGCCTCAGCTTGGACTGATGTAGATGTTAGTGCCTATGTACCCGCTGGTGCTACTGGAGTGGTACTTCATATAGTAAACAAGAACGCTGGTAGCGGTCTTAGTATTGGAGTTCGTAAAAACGGCTCTACCGATAATAGGTATGACGGTATATATCAATTCAACCATGAGTGGGCAGCAGTAGGTATAGATGCTAATAGAATTCTGGAGGCTTATGTAGGAAGCATAACTGATATAGACATCTGGCTTGTTGGTTACACAACATCTGGCGTAACCTTCTTTACCAATGCCTACGATAAATCCTTGTCTACTACGAGTGCTTGGACAGATATTGACTGTAGTGCAGTAGCTCCGAATGCAATAGGACTAATTTTTGAAGCCAATGGTCCCGGATACGGACAAGGTATTAGAAAGAATGGGTCAAGTGATAATCGTCATTTACAACCTTACAGCCATATCTGGTACATCATTGGATGTGACGCTTCTCAGATAGTCGAGGGCTGGATTGACAACGCCGTTATAGACTTCTTCCTTGTGGGTTATATAACAGATGGCTGCGTCTTTAATACCAATGCTCCTGATGTTAGTCTAGGCACGGCGGGTTCTTGGCTAGACCTCACAGCACTACCGGCTAATTCAGTAATGGGTTTTATTGAAGTCTATAGCAATACTGTTGATAGCGGTTACGGTTTAAGAAAGAACGGTTCGGCAGAGGACATTTTTGGAGATATTTGTTATGGAACTCTTCGTGGCATAGTTGAATGTGATGCCAGCCAGATTATAGAAGGCAAGGTAGAGAGTCTGTCCACGGATTTCTTTGTTCTTGGATATGCCACATCTACATCAGCCCAGACCCTATTGCCATCAAGCATAGTCCAGGCGGTAGCCATCGGCACGCCAGCTCTTACCTACCCCCAGACACTATCGCCGTCAAGCATAGTCCAGGCGGTAGCTTACGGAACACCCAAGCTCATACTCTTCATTCAGCCATCGAGCATAGTCCAGGCCATAGCCATCGGGACCCCCATTGTCACGCAGCCGCAGCTTTACGAGTCCTACCTCGAGGAGAACAATTCCCGCAATGTCCGTGGCGTTTACTGGCGCGCTCAGTCATTCACCCCCCAATCGTCCCACAAAATTACCAGTGTTAAGATAAAGCTGTGTCGTGTTGGCAGCCCAGGCGCCGGCGCTATCTCCATCAAAGCCACCGATGGCGCAGGCAAACCTACCGGAGCCGACCTGTGCTCAGCCTCCATCGACGGCGACTCTCTACCGACAAGCCCCACATTATTAGGCTTCTCTTTAGGCGCCGGAACAAACCTGAGCGCCGGCACTAAGTATGCCATAGTTTGGAGATTAGCTGGGGGCGACACCGAAAACTACGTCCAGACCAGATATATGTATACCGGAACTTACGCCGGGGGAGCCGCAATAGAATCAAGTGATAGTGGCGTCACCTGGGATGTTTGGACCGATTGGGATTTTGTCTTTCAAGATTGGGGAGAGGCCTTAACGCAGACCGTATACCCCGATAGTATCGTTCAGTTGGTAGCCTACGGAACGCCTGCGGTCATACGTTCTGGCCTTATCATCCCCACCAGCATCGTCCAGCAGATAATCATTGGCACACCCACCGTCCAGGGGGGTATCCCTGGCGGCTTCGTGCTCCAGCCAGGGAGCATCGTCCAGCAAATAATCATTGGCAGCCCAACCATCCTCAAGTATATCTGGCATGTTATCCTTGACGGCCAGTATGCCATCGATACGCCGGGAGTCAATCGAGCCTATACCATCGGCAGAGACGCCTCCGGTAACCCTGTCTATGGCACGGCGGTGGATAGCACCGAGCTGGCGCTGGTAGGCGAGAGGTTAGACTTTATACCAGACCCCGCCATCCCCACCACCGCCCAGGCGGGGGACGTGGCCAGCGCTGTACTTTCAAAGATGAGACTCCGCGGAAAGGGGGGCGTCATACTCATCCCTCCAAATTGTGGCCAGGAGCTCTTTGATGTAGTGCAGGTGAGCGATAGTATGGCCAACCAGTCAGCCGTCTCGTTTCGTGTAGTCGGTATTCGGTTCGAGTATAACCCGAAGCTAGCCCGCTACGCCCATAAATTGATACTGGGAGCGCCGTAATTGTTTCCGTCAGAAAATTCTAATCCGAGCTGCCCAAAAGCCCGCATTTATGGTAGATAATAATGAGCAGACTCCAAAAGCATCTATTGTGTCCGCAGGGAAGTACCTATATCGCCAGGCTGAGCGTGGGGAAGCCCATACCGGCCGGTGACATCAAAACCATCTACGCCCGCATCAAAGGGAAGTGGGTGAGGGTAGGCTGGCTCTGTTTAGACTGCCACCGCTTCCAACCGGCCAGGGGGGCTATAAAGGGTTTTATATAATGATAGTATCTAAACATTTGTGGGGGGTCAAACATGATGGTGAATGATGATGGTGTAGAGCATGTGGTGGTGTATATATGGTGGTGGTAAGTAACTAGAGAAGGTAGATAGATAGTGAAGCTAAGACCATATCAGGCAGAAGTAGCAAAGGCAGTGATAGAGAGCATACAAGGCAATCTAGGCATGACGTTCTCTGTAGAGATAGCAAGGCAGGGGGGGAAGAATGAGTTATCCGCCCATCTCGAAGTACTACTACTCACAATGTTCATGGCTACAGGGGGCAATTCTGTAAAGTGCAGTCCGACATTCAAGCCTCAGACTTTAATCAGTATGGGAAGGTTGAAGCAGAGGTTAGATGATTTCGGCTTCGCAGGTTTATGGTTAACCGAAGCTGGCTACATGATAAGGTTAGGCAATGCCAGGTGGATATTCCTTTCCGCAGATGAGACGAGCTCGGTGGTGGGACACACGGCAGAGGTATTGCTAGAGATAGACGAATCCCAGGACGTTTCCAGAGACAAATATACCAAGGAGTTTAGGCCGATGGCGTCTGCCTTTAACACTACCACGATACACTACGGCACAACGTGGGATGACACCACCCTATTAGAGGAGATAAAACAGACTAACCTCGAATTACAGAAGAAGGATGGCATCAAGAGGCATTTCAGGTATGATTGGCAGCAGATAGCCAAGTACAATCCCCACTACGGCAAGTTCGTGGAATCTGAAAGAGAGAGGTTAGGAGAGACGCACCCCCTATTCTTAACTCAATACGCTCTCTTGCCACTCAGAGGCGGTGGGGGGTTTCTAAGCCCGACGCAGCTAGCCATGACGCAGGGGAGCCATGCCCGCAGCCGTACCCCCACCCCACCAGGTATCTACATCGCCGGCATAGACTTCGCAGGTGAGAGCGAGCAGTTAGAGGATGAGATATTAACCAGGCCAGGGAGAGACGCCACGGTAATCACCATAGGTGAGCTGATACCCCCCACCCCACCCGATACCCACCCTTCAATTAAGGTGATTGAACATTACGCCTGGGTGGGGAAGAAGCATAGCGACCTATACCCGCAGATGCTTGACATAATAAAGATGTGGGGCTGTACGAAGGTGGCTTGTGACGCCACCGGTATAGGGGAGCCGTTGACAAGTTTCCTCCGGAAGAACCTGGGCCCCAAGGTAGAGGCGTTCAAGTTCACTCAGTCGTCCAAGTCTCAACTCGGGTTCGATTTATTGTCTGCTATCAACTCAGCACGTCTAAAGATATACAAACAGGACAGCTCAGAGGACTATCAGGAGCTTATGTTTGAAATGACCAAAGCTAAGTCGGTGTATAGACCCAACCAGACCCTCAGTTTCTTCGTTGACCCTTCCGATGGGCACGACGACTACTTGATAAGTCTGGCGCTTCTGGTCCATTCCTCTAAGGAAGCTATCCCCCGACGAGCCAAAGGTGGCTTGAGAGAGGATTAAATAGTCCGGTCTGTAGGGTCTGTAGGGGATAGTAGAAACAGGAAGCACCCCGCTACAACTCCACACCCCACGAGGATTTACGCTCGCTCCGCTGTTCGCTCCGTTCGCTTTCCTGTGCTGGGGCAGCGCTTCTCGCGTGGGAAACCTTGCCAGCTCTCCACCCCACAGTAGAACCACACCCCTCACATCTGTGGTTCTCTTCGGGGTTCGCTTCGCTCGCCGTTCCTTCGCTCACATCGCTTCGCTCATAAATCTGTGCTGGCATCCCTTCGCTCGGTCAGTGGCGGCGGCAGCCCCAGCCACAGGTTTGATGCCGCTATCAGCGGTGTTGCACCCCCAGCCTTGCCAGATACGGCCGCTTCTGAACGTGGCCGTCCATTCGGTCGGGGCTTCGTAGTAAGGGGGGGGCGCACTCGCTTCGCCTGCGGCACGGAAACAGCTAGCGCCTCTTCACTAGCGCCTACGCTACGCTCCGTCTTTCGCTTGCGGCCGCTACTGTTTTAACCCGTGCCTTAAACCTCCTGTGCCGTCTGGCTACCCTGAGCAGAGGCTTCCCACCGTGGCTCGCTTCGCTCAGTCAGCCCCTGCTCTTTAACGGCTGCATCGCCTTCGCCTCGCACTGCTACGCCTTTAATAATCGGCTAGCGCCGTAAAGTTGAGCAGCTGCGCGTTGTCCCCTTCGGCTCGCTCAGGACATGCAGGCCATCCAGCACCCACACCCCAGGCGAAGCCAGTCCGTTGAGTTACGCCCACCCCACATGCGCCGGCGGTGATTCAAGCCAGTCATTGCCCACCCTCATAAGAGGCTACGCCCCACCCACCCCCACTAAACGTAGGTTCTTGCCCGCCGTGTTTTTTTATTGTGTGACATCCTGGTTCATGTAACAAGAAGGCGCAAGGGTCTTTGATAAACTGCGCCCTCAGCCTGGCAAGCAGCTTCCCCGTTCCAGCTCTGCTCAGCCACCCCACGCTGCTATGTGAGATTGCCATGGCTTCTGTCTTGCCCTTGCGCTCGGCTAAGTGCTTCGCACCGCCTTCCGCTTTCGTACGCCCAGCTTCGCTAGCGCTCGCTATCTTTATGCAGGGGTACCACGGCGGGCTTGGTACGCCGTGAGTTTAGCCAGGAGGTGCGTTATGCGTTGCTCGTTGTGCCGTCAGTCGGTTTGCCAGTATCTGTGTGTCAGGGCGCAGCATTGTCCGGCGGGGTTAGCACGGCAGCGCCAGTTGTTGGCTGCGTATCAGTTGCGGCGGCTTGCTCGCAGAATGGGAGGAAAGAAATGATACATGTCAGGAATAAATTCACAGTAGAAGTTTGCGGAGCTGTCAGAGCAGCCGGTCGATGCCCTTCGCTTTGCAAGCGTGAGGGAGGCTGCTTCTGCACAGATTACCCGGGGCCAGGAGTTACGCTTAATGTGGCAGAGATAAAGCGCCGCTGTCATCGGTCGCATCGTGTCGCTTCAAAGCTATACATATTAAATCGAGGAGGTGAATTATGAATAAGCTCAAGCAGAAGCCTAAGCCAGTCATTGCCCCTCAGTCCTATTTGCATGTCTGCAAACAGTGCGGGTGGGTAGGAACGTATGACGAGCTTTACCTGGGAGAAATCGGCACTTACGGGTACGCCCAGGACCCGAAGTGTCCCAGGTGTCGTACTTGCTGTTAGAGAAAGGAGGAAAGTCAATGCAAAGAGTTTTATGGGGAAATCATGCTGTCCAGCAACTCGTAGCCTCAGCCTACCAGCACGGCTTCAATGATGGCTTCGCTCTTGCTGTCCAGGAAGAGGTGCTTGAGTTAGAAGCTACGAAGCGAGAGGAAGAGCGTCAAGCCATCATCAACTGGCAAGGTATCTGTGAGAGCCGGGAAGGATGCGAATGTGGCTATGATGATTAAGCGAGGAGCATATCAATCCGAGCTTGACCGCTTCTATAGTCTTGGCCCATTCAGGTTAATTGATGTTGAGAGGAAGAAGCAGGGTCAGAAATGCGAGTGCTGTGGCAATCAGCACCTCAAGCGCCTGTGTCTCATTATAGATAAAAAAGGGTCCACATGGCGCATTGGCTTTGATTGCTGGTCGAACATAGACGAGCGCCAGTTTTCTGACCCGACATGCTCTCTAAAGTGAGGTGAGGCAATGCTGAAAGAGTTACTCGAGATTCTTGTTTCCTTATTACCCGCTAGAAGAAAGAGCCTTGGTGGGGAAATGCGTCATTACCGGCAGCAGCAGCATAAGCACAGGTTGAAGGTTTCAGACGCTCAGTATGAGGAGGCTATGGCCAGATATCGCACAGTGAGGACAAGGCCGGGTGAGAGGCCGGCCACCAATAAAGGAGCACACCATGGAATATGAAGTAGGTGTCACAATCTATGGTTACATTGTCGTCGAAGCGCCAAGCCGAAACGACGCGGTCGAAATGTTCGCTGCTATGCCCAGCGACCAAATCCTTCAAGATATAAAAGTCAAGAGCATGGATAGTGGGCATCTAAGCACAATAATAATGAGAGGAGGTGAATCATGGAGCAACCACAAAGCAGGTTCCACGGCAGAGTGAGGGTACAGAGGGGCGATACCTCAATCGAGATCAATGTCTTCGATGAAAACAGACAGGTCGTCTACCTCGAAGTCGCCCAGGCTATTGCTCAGTTCTCAGGTGACGCAAAGCCAGCCCCCGCAGCACAGAGCAAGCCCCCCACGGCAGAGCCCGCCAGGGCAGAGGCCGCACCTAGTCCGGTGCCAAAGTCCACCACCACCGGAACCAAAGCAGCTAATGCGCCAGTGTGCGAGGAATGTGACCTGGCTGATGCGGTAGAGCTGGTTTCCTGGGTCGATAAAAAGACAGGCGAGAGAAAGAAAGCCTGGAAGTGCCAGCGCTGCAAAAAGTGGCTATACAGCAGTTGAGGCCACCGGGGGGTGCGCATCCGGTAAACGCACAGAATAAACTAGAAAGGAGATTGATATGGATGCTAATTTCTGTCCAACGTGTGCCGAACCGCTTAACCGGCTGGATTGGAGCCAATCACAGGAGAGAGTAAGCTATCTCTCCTGTGGCGCCCATTACTTTGAGCTTGTGAATAGAGGCTACGACTGTGTTCTAAAGCAGCTAACGCTCAAAGTGTGCACAGTCTGCGGCGGCTTAATCCCATATCTGAAAGATTGGCAAGGTATATGCCGGGGCTGCCACGAAAAGCAGTGCCAAGAGTGGCGCATGGATGCTGAGGAGAGCTTTGCTCTTTTGGAAATCACGCCTCTTGTCTCGACGAGCAGGTCTTATTATAGCTGCAGAACGAGCATCACTATCCGCCCCTATCCGAACCCCGCTAATTTCGGTGGCATGTACGGAGGAAGCTACGCAAAGACAGAGGAAGAGCTGGAAGTAATTATAGCCGACTTCAACAAGCAGGCCGATGGTTTCCGTGAGAATGGAATGATAAAGGTCGAGATTAAACGGAACGAACCAGAAGTCGTGACTGCGCAATGCAGGCTGGATACAAGCCCGCAGGTCGAGGAAGAAGATGAGGGAGAAGACCAGCCTATACAAGCATCCCTCATATAAAGGAGCAGAATGAATTTACAGGCTGATTTCAAAGATGGCGAGGTTCTGTTTGCCGAGCTTCCGCCTAAACCACCGGACTTACGTCGCTACCAAGGCGCCATGTTTCTTGACCGCCCTGACCTGTGGCGGCCACCACTCAGGCGAAACTGGAAAGCGGCACCCTTGCCCGGCCAGCAACCGCTTTTTGAGGAGGGGGACCAACAATCCCCCCTCCCTTCAATTTTAGCTTCGAATTGTTTTCCTAAAAAAATTATTTGCCGCTCTATCAAGCAAACCACGCTGTATTGTAGATAATATGCCGAAAGTCAAGAAGCACCGGTATTGTCCTAAAGCGCCGCTCCGGGAGATAACCACCCCCAGGGGCGTTAAGCTGATGTGCCCCATGGGAGACGTCAAGACTGTTTATTACCGCAAAGGCAAGACCTGGCGCCGCATCGGGACGCTTTGCCTCAACTGCCTTTGGTTCGACCCGGACCCCAATTTCATGCCCGCAGCCACACAGCCCCCACGTGCAATCCCACCACTATAAAAAGATAACATTCCTTTCCCTTCATAGGGGAGTCAAACAAAGACAAGCTATCCTAAACGAAACGTCATGTTGTTACATAAGAAAAAGGGGAGCAGTGCTCCCCTTTATACTCTTTTTCAGAATTCGTGGTCACCATTACACGAACATCGGGACGTCTGATTTCTTGTACTTACGAGTGGCCCTCTGGTGAAGAGGCTGTTTGTATTCCACCCAGGAGACACTACCAACGCACCGTTTATTCTTTGAGTATGAGGTTGGCTTCTGCCGCTAGTTCTTGCGCTATTGAATGGCGCCTTCCTAAATCTTCAGGCCATCCAACTATGTTTGCATGTCGAATTGGCTTGTTGTCGGGATCTACTGATAGGTCCCTTTCTTGCACCTTCGAGACTTTTATATCAGCTATCCCGTAGAGTATCTTGGGGTTAGGCATATTATTTATTACGTGCTTTTGCCCTATTTCCCAAATCTCTTCTGGTTTCAGACCGTCAATTCTGAAGACGGAAAGCTTTAAATCTGTTGGTGGTATAAAAGCCTTTGGCTTAACGGCATTTTTGGTACGAGAAAAGTAGCTACCTTCAGGCAAGTACCGCCCTAATGATTCTTCTACACCAACAGTATTAGGCAATATCAACTAAGTTACTCCGAATAAAGTCCATTTATGTTTCTAATAATGTTCTCCGGTATTTCCTCATACATATATTCGACTCCATATGTCTTGCTAGCACCATAAAGCCCTGCATATGCTAATTCATTTCTATTACCAACAATAACAGAAAAAACTCTGCGTTTTCCCTCATACCATTCATAAGTTACATATCCATCTGGGTTGACATATATCTCGGGCATAGGAATACTTGATGGTAGCGATGGTAGCGATAGAGCAAAATACCAAGCATAATTATAAGAGTCAATATTAATGGCTTTGGCACCATAGCCATCCCAATTATCGATGGAATGTTCCTCCTTCTCTTTTAAAAGGACTTCCAATACCTTAGCTAAGCGCTCACCAAAAGTTACGCTCCCTGCGAAATAGTCTCTGATATTCTCGGTATCTCTCCAAATCTCACTTGCGCTATCACTAACACCGACATTCTTATTGAAGACTGTAGGATTTGTTTCCAGCGCTGTACTTAATTTGCTCATTCGTATAACCTCGCTGTCTTTTCAGTAATACTTCCAAAAAAGATCCGATTTTTCATTTCCCTTAATCTACCAAATTCTGACCAGACACTACTTTCATTAATGCCGGGTTTGCTACCTTTGTAGACATCTATATCTAGAATGACTCCAATATGATCGGGCTTCAGGCTTTTATCAAGTGCTTGTATAATATTAGCTGTAATATCCGCTTCATGAATTACTATTCTAGTTAAAAATTGACTTACTCTTTGGGGTAGAGATTCGGGAACTTGTGGTGGTGCGGTAAGATATTCCTCAAATTCCTTCATTTTCAGCGGTAAGTCTAATTTGTTAATATATCTCACAGCTATTCTTGAAATTAGCTCTGGTGAAGATTTAGAATAATATATTTCCCAAAGATTCTTTGCCTCCGAAAATACGCTCTCCCATTCTGTATAAGGATTCAGGCGACTAAACGTGAACCCGTCTATTCGAAATTGTGCGATGTTCTTTTCATCCTCGGATTTATATATGTATCCTTGAATTCCTCCAATTGCAGGTTTTTCGATAAAAGGTTTATCTTCCTTTATTCCGAAGGCTCCCGTAAAAATTCTACGAGGCTCGTTTTTGGGATACCTATCAGACAGGTCTCTTGAAAGGCTTGAAAAATCCTCCGGATTAAAGGCCGGTGGCAATTTGACCCTAAAATCGATTATAGCCTCAATTATGGGAGCATTTCTCAGATGCCTTTGTTTAGCCATATGTCCCTAAAAACAAGATCCAATTGAATTACAATCTAATTCTATACCATGTAAACACTTAATATCAATTATCGTTTATACAATCATATTGTGTCACCTGCCAATTTGGCTTTTCCGACGTCCTTTTAGTAGGGTGGGATGTAGTGTCTTTAGCAAGAGTCGGGTACATTAAGCCAAAAAGTGCATTACCTAATATCCCAAGTGTCACCTTAATCTACCTTTTAGCCATCAACATCAGCCCTCGCACAGCCAAAACAATCCCAGCCACTGGACATAGCCAGGAATAAACAAGCCCCACCATCACCCCCCACAACATCGCCGGTGATAACACGATCCAACCGGCTATCGCAGCTTCCATTATCGCCGTCGTGGACACGCTTATCATTAATCCCAAGCCGAAAACACCAAGTGCCCATATTAGCCATTTTATGCCTTTGTTCATCCTTTTAATAATAATCGCATCCATCGAACCAAGTCAAAAGTCTACTAAAAATCTAACCGTGTCCCGATGTTTGCCCACCCACTTACGTATTCAAATTCTCACCTCTTTGCTATAATGTGTTTAAAACTACCAAGGTGTGTCATCTTATGCAATTATCCAAGCAATGGGCTACGCCTGAGGACTTTGCCACACTATTTCTATACCTCTGGCATCAGGACTACCCAATTGATCAGTTGGCCACCGGAGCTAAACGCAGCGACTGGACCATACACATCGGCATAGTCGTTCGTAGAATAGCTGACCTC
>Ga0315295_10000402_pt1 | contig 37054 bp, 26 predicted proteins | sample YL17G14_0_MG_FD_204453 | JGI IMG/M metagenome (GOLD analysis project Ga0315295, IMG submission 204453) | Sediment microbial communities from Yellowstone Lake, YNP, Wyoming, USA - YL17G14_0 | ecosystem: Environmental > Aquatic > Freshwater > Lake > Sediment | place: USA: Wyoming | collected...
GCTGATGACAAGTGCACTTATTATGTTCCTGGTGTTGACAATGTTCTTGGCTTGCCTGCGACAAGATCTAAGACACTTATTGAAAATTCAAGAAGCGCAATCAGGGATGCAAATAATCAGGCAAGCGGTACTGGCACTATTACTATTCTTGGGCAGAGAATGCAGAGAGGAGCAGCAATTTCTGCACTTGCAGGAACATCATGCGAGCAATTTATGGATATCGGGGATTGCAATCTTCTCTTCAATCTTTGCGACCCGGTAATATGCCCGCCTTCGAGGTGCAATTTCGGGGGAGATTATCCTGTTGCAGATGTAATTCAGAGCGGGATTGTCGGAAGCGCTTTGCTTTGCTTGCCTAATTTTGGAAATCCTTTTGAAGGAGGTGTTGCTATTCCTGTATGCTTGAGCGGACTACAGGCAGGGCTTGATGGATGGGTAAGCATTTTGAAAGCGCACAGGGATTGCCTGCAGGAAAATCTTGAGAGCGGGGAGATGACAGGAATATGCGACCAGCTTTATTCAATTTATTGGTGTGATTTCTTCTGGAGACAGATTGGGCCTGCTCTAAATACATTAATACCTAAAATGGTTGAGAAAATTTATACAGGGGGGCAGGGTGCTCGGGGCGGGGGAGAGTATCTGACTGTGCAGGCTGCCTGGGATAATGCTGAGAAATCAGTTGATTATATTACTGGAACATATGCTGTTAATGCATTCAAGGCATTCCAAGTAAAGTCAGTTACAGAGATAGGCGCTGAGATTTGCAAGGCGCAGGTATCTGCCAAAGGGCCGACAGCGCTGGAGAGCTTGACTGAATTGGAGAGCCCTCCACAATTCCATGCCTGGTTCAGCTCTGTAAGATTCAATGATGCAACTCTCCCTGCAACAGCGCAATATAAAGTATTCTATCATATATTTGCTGGAAACAATGCTGGAGTGTACTATAGTGTTTATTTGAAGAGTCCTCCTGATTCGCCTTATTATTCGCAGACAGATGTTATACCTGTTGACTCTGGATTTATTGGAAAGGGAGAGAGTGCTGACGAGACAAAGGACTTTACTGCACCTGAAGGTTATAAAGAGCTTTGCGTGAGAATAAATAATGAAGAGGAATGTGGATTCAGCCAGGTATCTTCAAGTTATGCAATAAACACATTGAGGGATTCTTATGTTGCTGGGCAAGCTACAGAGAAAGGAATAACTTCGCAGAGTGCTTGTGTTAGTGGGACAGCAAGTGTAGGTGCTTTGCTTGCAAATGCTAATCCGCAGGCTGCCTTGGAAGAAAGCGCATTGCCTCAGATTTCAAACAGAGGAATTGTAAGAATATGCTCTTCAATTAATCCTGGAGCTTCGACTGATCCTGGAAGATACAGCAATGTTGGATATTGCGACAGTGAGCAAATGATATGCTGGCTTGATTCGCAGAGTGTTGAGAATGCAATAACTGAGAATAATGTCGGATTAAAGAATGCGACTTTGCTGGAAATCAGACAGAATCTTAATGAACAGGCGTCTCAAAATATTCCTGGTATTGAAGATATTACTGCGAGATTGAAGGCGCTTAGGGAAAAGGTTGATGATCCTAAATCAGATGTTAATGCTGTACAGACTGAACTTAATAAATTGGAAGCAGATATTGGTATAAATCTTGCAATGAATAACCAGAAGGCGCAGCTTATGCTTCTGAAGGCGAGGCTGATCGAGAGGATTAATGTTGATAAGGTTGTCAAGGCTGAGGCAGGGACTGCTGCGCCGCCTGTTACACCTCCAGCAACACAACCCACTACGCCTGCGGCGGAAGAAAAATATACTTGGTCTGATTTAATTAGTAAGGATCTAGCACAAGTTGTAGGTGGCACGCAGTTTATTAAGATTGGATCTTCCGCAGAATTTACTAAAATTCAATCTTTTGATTATGATAATCAAATAATAACTATTAGTCAAAGAAATGCGCCTGTGAAATATACATTTAAAATAGAAGATAATAAATTAAATCTTATAGCCACAGAGGCTTCGGTTTAATTTTTTTTATGAAAGTGCGGGTGCTAGGATTCGAACCTAGGTATGCACTAAGCAACGACGGCCTAAACGTCGCCCGTTTGACCACTCCGGCACACCCGCTTGATATTGGTGATTTAAAGGGCTATAAAAAACTATTGTAGGGAATTTACATATAATATTAAAAATACAGATGTTTAGGAGAGGTCATGAGAGCACTGGTTGTTTGCAAGAATGAAAATGAGAAGGAATACTCTGATATTCATAATTTGGTTAAGGGTTCTGGGCTTGAGGCGGTTTATGCGTGGAAGAATAGTTTGACTAAAGGGGAGTTGAATGACATTGATTTTGTGATTTCTATTGGCGGTGATGGGACTGCGCTCTCAGCTTCTCATTTCCTTGAAGATAAACCGCTTCTTGCTGTTAATTTTTCTCCTGGGACATCTGTTGGGGCATTAACAACCCTTGGAATTAATGAACTGGGTGATAAATTAAAAGAGATATGTTCTGGAAATTTCAAGACAGAAAATCTTGAGAGGATTGAAATTGTTGTAAATGGGAAATTGATTGAGCATCTTGCCTTAAATGATGTGTTTATTGCAAGCGAGAAAGCTTACCATATTTCAAAATATAAGATAAGGTTTGGAAATGAAGAAGAAATTCAGCGCTCTTCTGGTTTAATATTCTCTACCGGAACTGGCTCAACTGCCTGGTTTCAGTCATCTGGCGGCTCACCTTTTTCTCCACAATTCAAATTTATCAAGATGGTAACAAGAGAGCCATATTGCGGAAAAGAAAAGTGTTCTTTGAAATTTAATAATGTTCAAATAAATGAAAACGAGGAGATTGAGATAATTCCTCTTGTAAAATCTGTTCTTGCTGTTGATTCAATAAGAGAACATCTTTTGAATGAGGGCGATGTTGTCAAAATAAAAATTTCTGGGAAACCGCTAAAAAGAATTATCTAATATTTTTGTGTTGGGGGAGCAACTGATTATTTTAAAGGTTTAAAGAATTGCATAACACAATATCCTAGAAAGCCAAAGAGACAAAAACTATTTCTTCTTTGCGGCTTTGGCTTTCTCTTTTTCAACTGAGGCAACTTTTGCTTTTAGCTTTTCTTCCAAGCCGAGGCGCTCTATGAGCTCTTTATACCTATTTCTGATTGTGACTTCTGTTATTCCTGCAACATCTGCTACTTCTCTTTGTGTTTTCTTTTCATCATTCATCAAAGCTGCAACGTATAGGCCTGCTGCTGCAATTCCTGCTGGGCCTCTTCCGCTTGTGAGCTCGCTGATATCTGCTCTCTTTAATATTTTGAGAGCCTCGTTTTGTGTTTTTGGGCTCAAATGCAAAATTGATGAGAACCTTGAGATATAGTCTTTTGGACTTGATGGGGTGACTTTGATTTTTAATTTTCTTACTATGAAACGATATGTTCTTCCGATTTCTTTTCTCTCAACGTCTGAAGCTGCTGCAATTTCATCCAAGGTTCTTGGAATATTGTAACTTCTGCAGGCAGCATAGATGCAGGCTGCAATAACTGACTCCATGCTTCTGCCTCTTACTAAACCTCTTTGGAGGACAAAATTGTAAACTCTTGATGCCTCATCTCTTACAACGCTTGGTAAATTGAGAAAACTTGCAACTCTTCTTAATTCTGCCATTGCTAATCTTAAATTTCTTTCAATTGAAGTTGAAACTCTTTCTTGCCATTTTTTCAATCTTAAGAATTTTCTTGTTTGCCCTGACTCTAACTTGTAAATATCTGAAATTTCTCCGACATTTGTTGTAAGACCCTTGTCAAATTTTTGCATAGAAATTGGAGCTCCGCCCCTGCCTTTTTTGTCTGACTTGTCAAACTGCCCTCCAGCGTCCTGGCCTGTGTCAACCATTTTTTCTTCAACAATAAGGCCACATTCATTACAGACAATTTCGCCTCTTTGCTCATCATATGTCAAATCAACACTTTTGCATTCAGGGCATCTTTTAACATAAGTCATTTTGAATTTGGAGTAAGATATAAGGATTGAAATCCTTATCCTTATCGTTTGCACGATAAGTTTATAAATCTTAGTGCGAGGATGACTATTTAAACCTTTCTACCAACTTATATTTTGTCGACGATAAAATTGTTTAGTTTTAGAATTACAATAAAGTAACAACTGGGATTGCCTTTATTTTGCCAGTTCTTTTATAAGAACTGCATTGACCTGTCCTTCCTGGCTTGGGCGGTTTGTTATTCTTGCCTTGCCTAAAGAAGTTTCAATCAAAGCACTTTTGACTAATCTGTTCTGCCTGGCAAAGAATTTGTTTTGAGGTGTTTCTTCAACGTTTTTTATTTCTGCTTTTTTGACTTTTCCATCAACCAGAACATTTGCGGTATTTGATTTCAAGAGAATAACTTTCATGTGCCCGCCTCTGACTCTCAATTGTTTTCTTTTTGTTTCTCCCAGAATGATATGCCTTTCCTGGCCAGCTCGCTCATGGAGCCTTTTCTTTCTTCTGGCGTGATATTTTCCGCCTGTTATTTTTCTTCCTTGTTTCATAATTATGGAGAAAAAAGTTTGTTTAAATATCTTTTGCTTTAATGATTAAGTAAAATATGTTCTTGAGAAGCATAAGATTTAAATATGGTATTGGATGAGAGCAATTATGGTAAACGGAATTGAGAGACCTTTGGATCTTTTGAACGCATCAAAAGGCAAAGAGGTTTTAATCTCTCTGAAGGGGGACAAGCAGTTTGTTGGAACTTTATTGGCATTTGACATACACGTAAATGTTGTTTTGGACAACGCCAAGGAAGTTCATGAGGGAGAAGTCAAGAAAAATATTGGATTGACTTTCTTGAGAGGGGATACAATCATATTCATCTCTCCTGCTTCTACATCTTTGGCTAAGTAGATAGTGAAATATTAGAATTAATATCTATGAGATTTGATAAAATAAATTAAAATGAATCTGCTTTCAGATTTGCATATTTGTTAGTAATGATTTTTAAAAATTTATTAATCTATAATTAAGGGCTATAATCACAAAACAAGAGAATCAAAATCTTTCACGAGCTTTGTGTTTTTGAAAACCTTCTTTGCTTCTTTTTCTATAATTTGTGGAGCATGCTCGTATCTTTGCGAGATGTGAGTGAGAATTAATTTTTTTGACTTTGATTTCTTTGCTATCTCTCCTGCTTGAGATGCTGTAAGATGCTTGTATTCTTTTGCCCTATCTGCTTCTGCTTTCGAAAATGAGGATTCTGTTATTAAAATGTCAGAGTCCTTTGCAATTTCAATTGCATTATTGTTGAAAGCTGTATCTAGGATGAAAGTTATTTTCTTGCCTTTTTCCTTGTAAATTACATCTTTTGCCTTTATCTTTTTTCCATTGAAAACTATGTCCTTGCCTGCTTGAAGCTCTTTCAGGATTGGAGAGTTTGGAAGTTTTAACTTCTTTAACTTTGACTTGTTTAATCTTATTTTATCTTTTAAGATTAATGAGTAAGCAAGTGTTGGAATTCCGTGGGACATTTCTGCTGCCTGTATTTGAAAGTCCTTTTCATTTACAATTATTCCCTGCTGGATTTCATGAACTTCCAAGTTTATATGGAAATCAAAAATTAATTCCTGGATTAGCTGGACAAATCTTCTTGTGCCTTTTGGGCCATATATTTTCAAGGTTTTTTGATAGTTTGACATTGCCAGTGTCTGAAACAAGCCTGGCAAGCCAAGCATGTGGTCTCCATGCCAGTGAGTTATCAGTATTCTTGTGAGCTTTGTCGGGCTTTGTTCTATATACCTGAATTGCCTTTGAGTTCCTTCTCCGCAATCAACAAGCATATTTTCATTCGCAAAGCTAGCTAAAATTGCGGTGTGATTGCGCTTCTTTGTTGGTATTGCATTTCCTGTTCCAAGAAATGTCAGTTTTATTGTTTCCATGGTTGAATTAGTATTAGATTGTTTAAATAGGTTATGTCAAGATACTTGATTTTGGCATTGTATCTTGAGCATCCAAAAGTCCCAGACAAATCTAAAGGACTTTTTGATTACTGTCATTTAGGAACTTTTAAATAATAACTTGGGATTTTCATATTAAGCTCCCGTAGCTCAGCCTGGATAGAGCACCGGACTTCTAATCCGGGGGTCGCAGGTTCAAATCCTGTCGGGAGCGCTTATATTCTCCAGTATAACTTTATTTAAAAATTGGCAAAACTGAGAAAATATCATGGGAATTACATTGCATACTGCTTTAGTAATGCAGGGCAACGAGGTAAAGGTTCATGCTTTTCCTGACAAGGGAAGCAGAAAGTTTGGCTTTGAGATAGGTTATATGGAAAGAGATAACTACAGACCTTTGTTAAGCACACATGCTGTTTATGGTAGTAAAGAAGAAGCTGAAAAGGCGGGAAATGATCTTGTGAGGGAAGTGAAAGGAATGGATTTGGGCGAGCATGTGAGAAAGATACAAGGAATTTTATCAGAAGAGGAAAGAGACATAGTTGGTAAGATTGTTGAGGATGCAAGATGAATATCTTATTCGTGTGCAAGCATAACAGGTTCAGGAGCAAGGTGGCTGAGGCGTTCTTTAGGCATCATTACAAAGGCGATAGTGTAAGGACAAAGAGCGCAGGATTAACAGTTGATATTATGCACCCATATATTGGGAGAGGTGTTCATCATGTCATGAAAGAAAAAGGAATTTCTATTCGTGATGATGGAGCTATAAAAATTGAGCCATTCTTATTAAAATGGGTTGATAAATTAATTATTGTTGCTGACAATGTTTCTCCTGATATGTTCAGGGATAAAGAAATGCTTGGGAACAAGCCTGTTGCTATTTGGGCTGTAAGTGATACATCTGAAACAGACATTGAAGGAATAAGGTGGAGAGTTAATGAGATTGAGAAGAAGGTTCTTGAGCTGATTGATGAGATGAAGTAGTGACTTTTGTTGAAACTTTAAGATAGTCAGAAATATATTTATTGTTCTACATCTTATATTCGTGATGGATATCTATGAGTTGATAGGTTTTATTATCGGAGATGGTCATATTTTCTATAATAAGAATTGTAGGAGGTATAGATTGGAACTTGATGGTAATGTTGAGGAAGATTATGATTATTTTGTAAAGATTAAAGAGTTTTTAAAGGATTTATCTTCCAGCAAACCGCAATTTTTTATTCATGAGCGAGAGAAAGGCAGAACTCTTGTGATAATGCTTCATGATAAAGCGTTTATGGACAAGTTAATTTCAATGGGGATTCCAGCAGGTAAAAAGACTTTTACAATTACTATCCCCGATAATTTAAGCAAAGAGAATACAATTTCAGTAATTCGTGGTCTTTTTGAGGCGGATGGGTGTTTATATTTTTCAAAGTCAAAGGTCGGGCAATATCCAACTTATCCTCGTTTGGAGATAAAAACCTCTAGTGAAGCTCTTTTGAGGCAATTGAAGGAAATTTTAACTGAATGTGGATTTAATCCATATATTCGAAGGTCAAAAAGTGATAGGACTCCCGCCATAGGCGTAAGCGGCGAGAAATCTTTGGAAAGATGGAGAAATATTTTTGGTTTTGTTAGCTTAAAGAATCAAACGAAGTATAATTTTTGGAAAGCGAAAGGGTTTTATATACCTCGAACTCCTTTGGGTGAGAGAACAAAATACGCGCACGTCGCATAGTGGTCCTTGCATTCGGCTGCAGCCCGAAGTACCCAGGTTCAATTCCTGGCGTGCGCTTATCATCTTCGATTCACTCTTGTCTTGAATCTCCTCGCAAAAGCTGCGGGCTCCAATCCTGCGGTGAACGAAGAGGCGTGCGCTTCCTATTCTATTTTTTCGCTTTTAAGCCCAGAAGAGAGATGACAAAAATAATGAGATACATGATAAAGCCATAGACACAAACAGGGATGGATGCTATTTGCTGGGAGCAAGTGCCTGTTGAACAGAATGCTGATGATGGTGTGAATAGCTCGGTGTATGAGAGGTAACTTGAGAATAGCAATCCTGCAACGCTGATGATGAGGATTGCTTTGAGAGCTGTTTGCTTGTGCATACTATGAGCAATACAAGGAGATTTTAATATGTTTTGATTTATTTGCATTTGAAAAGGGTGTTTTTCCCTTTAAACCTTTGAAACAAAGGTTTAAAAACAGAATATCTTATTAGATTTTATCTAACTATATAACGACAAGGAGGTCAAAAAATGGCAACACAAGGATATTGCGTCAAATGCAAAGCAAAGGTTGATATAAAGGATCCAGTTGAATCCAAAACCGCAAAAGGAGTTAAAATTGCTAAAGGCAAGTGCCCTAAGTGCGGAATAACTGTTTGCAGAATGGGCGGAATTTGCAAGTAATTCTGCTTTTTTGTTTTTTATTTTATTTGGTATAATTTAAATATTTGAAATTTGATTTATATTTATGAAAAAGGAAGAAAAGAAGGAAGCAAATGAGAGATATGAAAAGTTAATTGAGCTTGCTTCAAGGAAGAGCATTTTCTACCCTGCGGCTGAAATTTATCCGAATTCGCCTGCTGGTTTCTGGGATTTTGGGCCTGTTGGACAGGCAATAAGAAGAAAGATAGTTGATTTCTGGAGACACGAGCTTTTGCAGAAAGAGAATATGCTTGAAATGCATGGCTCGCAGATATTGCCTGCCAGCGTGTTTGAGGGTTCTGGGCATTTGAAGTCATTTGCTGACCCAATTGTGCAATGCATGAAATGCAAGAAATATGAGAGAGCTGACAGGTTAATCTCTGAGAGAATTGGCAAAAATGTTCCTGAGGCAACTCCTATTGAGAAACTTGACGAGCTGATACAAGAAAACAGGATAAAATGCGCGAAGTGCAAGGGTGATTTGGGAAAAGTTTCAAAATTTAACATGATGGTTGAGACAATTGTCGGAAAGCAGGGAGAGTTTAAAACATTTCTTAGGCCAGAATCCTGCCAAAGCATCTTTTTGAATTTTGCCCGCATGGTTAAGACAATGAGATTAAAATTGCCGCAAGGAATTGCACAGGTGGGTGGGGCATTTAGGAATGAAATTTCACCAAGGCAGAGCATAACAAGAAGCATTGAGTTCTCACAGATGGAAGCTGAAATATTTTTTGATGCTGCCAAGATCAATGAGATTGAGAATTTTGATGAGGTTGCCAATTATAAAATAAGAGTTTTGCGGCTTGGAAAAGAAAAAGTTGAGGAAATTTTAGTTTCTGATTTAGTTTCAAAGAAAATTGTGCCTGGAAAAATAATTGCATATTATCTTGCAAGAACACAGCAGGTTTGGAACAAGATGGGAATACCTCTTGAGAAATTGAGGTTCAGGGAAGTTGACAAGGATGAGAGGGCTTTTTATTCGTTGTCCACTTTTGACTTTGAGGTTGAGACATCAATTGGATGGCTGGAATTGATTGCTAACAATTACAGGACAGATTATGACTTGAAAGGGCATATGAAACATTCTGGAAGTGATTTGCAATATTCAGAAGAAGGTGGAGCAAAAATAATTCCTCATATCTGGGAGATTTCTGCTGGTGTTGACAGGACAATATTTGCGATTCTTGATTGCTGCTTGAGGGAAGGGAAAGAAGGGCTGTATTTTGCCTTGAATCCTCTGATTGCACCTTATCAGTGTGCTATTTTGCCTCTTGTCAACAAAGATGGAATGCCTGAATTTGGCGAGAAAGTTGAAAAAGAGCTGAAAAATAAATGGTTTGATGTTTTTTCTGATGATTCTGGGAGCATTGGACGAAGATATGCACGCAATGATGAAATTGGAGTGCCATTTTGCATAACTATTGACGGGGATTCTCTGAAGAACAAGGATGTGACTCTTCGGGAAAGGGATTCTGGAAAGCAAGTAAGAGTTAAGGTGAGTGATTTGAGCGACGTTTTAAGAAAGCTTGTTTTCTCTGAGATTAAGCTCGAGAGTGCTGGAAAACTTCTCAAGTGATTTTTAAATAGTTTTAAATATCTGTGTTCTTTTTTGTGAATATGGTGGAAGAGGTGGATAAAGTTCTTGCGCAGAGCGAAGTAAGTCTTATTATTGAAAATTATGATGAGATATTCTCAAGTTTTGACCCAAGACCATATTCTCATCGTGCTTTGTCAGTTGATTTCTTGGACGAAGCGAGAAGAGCGACAAGGGAGGTTGAGCCAGAGAAATTTGAACTGAGATTACTATTGCCTGCTGCAAAAAGAAATCTGGAAAAAGAGGCAACAATAAAGAAAAGATTACACGAGCATTTCAGGAAGCATGCAGACAGATTAATCGGAGAGGATAAGATAAAAAAGAGAAGAGGAATATTTCTGGCAATAATTGGATTTTTGATGATGATGCTTGCAACTTATATTTTGCACGCTGAAAAAAAAGGGCTTGGATTTGATATTTTGTATATCGTCTTTGAGCCCGCAGGATGGTTTACTGTCTGGACTGGCTTGGATTTGATATTTTCATTTGCAAAAGAGAAGAATCATGATTTGGAATTTTACAAGAAGATGACAAAGGCAGAGGTTAGCTTTAGCCATTACTGATACAGACACTTTTAGACAAACACTTTTTAAATAAGTTTATAATATTATGTTTTATTGAAATCTTAAGGGCCTGTCGTACAATGGTAGTATATATCCATGGCATGGATGGGGTCCGAGTCCGATTCTCGGCAGGTCCATGAGCTTCATGGGCAGATAATTCAATGGTAGAATGCGTCGTTCGCGTCGATGAAATGGGGGTTCGATTCCCCCTCTGTCCATAGGCTTTCTTTGGAAAAGAAACCTTGGAAAGAAAACTTCTTCTGAAAGAGAAAACTAATAATCTTTGGGAGAGGGAAAGGGTTTTAAATGCTGATTGATTTATTATTTTATCATGGCGAAGACAATTGGCATTATTGCCATTAAAGGGGGTGTAGGCAAGACTTCTGTTTCAGCGTCTCTTGCTGCTGATTTAGCAAACAGGCACAAGAAAAAAGTTTTGCTTATTGACGCAAATTATTCTGCGCCAAATTTAGGGCTTCACATGGATATTGTTGAGCCTGTAAAAACTATTCATGATGTTTTATCTGGAAAGGCAGATATTTCTCATGCAATTCATAGCAGGTATGGGGTTGATGTTATTCCAGGGAGCTTTGTCCATAACAAGGACTTGAATCATTTCAAGCTGAAAAGCAGGATTGGCAAGATAAAAGACAATTATGATTTTGTGGTAATTGATTCTTCTCCGAGCATGAATGATGAGATTCTTTCTGCAATGCTTGCTTCTGATAATTTATTTGTTGTTACAACGCCTGATTATCCAACTTTGAGCTGTTCATTAAAAGCTGCAAAATTAGCAAAAGAGAGAGGTGTTCCTATTTCTGGAATAATAATTAATAAAATCAGAAATCCAAGATATGAACTTGAGCTTGAGGAAATTGAGAGTGCTGTTGGAATTCCTGTTGTTGCAAAAATTAAGGATGATCCGACTCATGTTGAAGCGCTGTTTACAAGAATTCCTGCCTCGGTTTATAACAAGAATTCAAGGTTTTCAAAAGAAATTGGAAGATTGAGCGATGCTATTGCTGGAGAAAAAACACAAACATCTTTCTGGAGAAAATTATTTTCAATGAGATTCGGAAAAGAAGAAATCAATAGGCAAGTGTTAAGGGAAGATTTTTATAAGAGCATGTTTGAAGAAGAGTGATTTTACTGATTTTTGATTGTTAAGTGTTAGTTTGGTGTCGGGGCAACTGATTATTTGATGGGTGTTTATGGGAACTTAAGCGAGCATTTGTTATTAATTAATATTTGAGATGAAAGGATTAAAAAAGGGCTGGATAATATAATTTTATGGCTAAATCAAACGATGAGTGCATATTCTGCAAGATTGTTAAGGGAGAGGTTAAAGCTGAGATTGTTAAAACAGGAAATAGTTTTATTGCAATAAAAGACATTAACCCTGTTGCTCAAGGACATTTGCTTGTGATTCCAAAGCAGCATTATGGTACATTGCTTGATATTCCAAATAATCTTGCTGAAGAACTCCTTAAGTTCATTAAAGAAGTTAGCTCTGAGATGCTTGAGAAGAAATTAGGAGATGGTTTTAACATTATTATGAATAATCTTGAGCCCGCAGGGCAGTTTGTAATGCATGCGCATATTCATGTTATTCCAAGAAAAGAAAACGATGGGATAAGATTTTTGACGAGAGACAAATAATAAACCCTTAAAAACCTGATATTTCTGTTAATTTTGGCGCTGTAGCTTAGTGGTAAAGCACGAGTCTCATGAGCTCGGGATCGGGAGTTCGATCCTCCCTAGCGCCATTTATTAATTATTATTTGGTAAGAATTATTTCTGCAGGAGCTGCTGGTTTTAGCATTTCAGCCTGCTTTTTGGCTTTCATTCTGTTCAATCTTGCAATATATCCTGCTATTTTGTTTCGTATTGGCTTGCTTGGCATTGTATTTCTAAGATATTTCTTATTATTTTCAAACTCTGCATTAAAGACAGGTTCATTTAAGAGCTGTCTTGCTGCTTTTTTCACCATTAGTGATTTTATTCTTCCCATGATTATGGTTTGAATAGACGCTATTTAAAGATTTTGCTTGACTGAAAGAATTAAGGGCTAGTTTGATGTCGGGGGAGCAACTAATTATTTGAAGGGTAGATATATTATAATAAAATCAAGTTTCAAAGCTTGATTTTTTCAAACTTTACGAGGTTTTTCCATTCCTTAAGATGAGGATGGGCTTTTTTGTCGATTTCTCCTGGCGAGAGGATTAAGGCAAGCATTTTCTCGCTTTGGGCTTTTTGCAGTGCCAGAGTTATGTCTGTTTCATTGATTTTCTTTTTGTCTTTTGCTATAAGGTAATATTCCTGCTTGCCAAACATTGTATCTGTGCGGATTTTTGCCATGAATTCTTTCTTTTTTTCCAAGATTGATGATAGGATTTCTATATCCTTGGCTGTCAGGTAATCTTTTATTTTTTCTGCGAATTGGGAGGTTGTTTTTTTAGTTGATTTTGCTTTATGTATGGAACCAAGGTTCCCTGACATGTCACCTTCCTTTACTTTAGCTTCTTTTATTTCTAGTTCTATCTTTTCATCTGCTTCAGGTTGTTTTACTTCTGCTACTTTTTCTTTTACTTTAGCTTCTTCCTGCTTTGGCTTTTCTTCTATAGGTGCAAGAGGGTCGAGAATTCTTCTTATTTTTCTGTCAAAGTCATCATCTGAAAGAAGATAATATTTCCAAAATACTTTTTCTGCATTGTTTATTGTGATTTTGAATGGTGACGCAAAGTCCTTTATTGCCCTAAGTGCTACTCTTGTTATTGGTGTTTGCTTTTCATCCTCAAGAACTAAAGAACTTTTTATGAGAAAAAATGCTTCTCTTTCTCTCTGGTTCAAATGCTCAATGAAGTTTTCAAGCATTTGCTCTTGTCCTGTAAGATAGTAGAGAGATGAGCTTCCTATCTTTATGTTGCTCATTTTAAGCTTGCTGTCTTCATATAATTCTGAAAGGAAAACAGAGGTAAAAAGCGGGCTTATGTTTATTGTTCTTGCTATCTGAACAGGAAAGCTTGGGCCTCTCTCTTTTATTATACTTAATATCCTCTCTTTTGTTTTGTTAACATCCTGCATAGATTTTGAAAAGTTGCTTTAATTATAAAGATTGTTGTGCTTGCGCTTTTTTATGTGTATGAATATATGTAAGGAAAATAGAGTATTATTTTACTTAAAATTATCTGCTATCGCAAACCTAGAAAGAGCAACATGGCAAAAATTAAGGTTTTCTCCAGGAAACTTCATAATAAGAAACATCATCTTCTTCGTCAACTATGGCGATGAGAAGGTTTTTTTTGATTGAGTGAGCTATCCTGTTTTTGGCTGCAAAGTCATGCCAGCTTAAGGGCTCATTTTCTTTGACTACAAAAAGCACCCATCTTGCATGGTCTTCTCCTGGCTTGACTCCTTTTTCATAGATTCTGAAGTCCGCACCATATTTTAAGGCTGTTTTTAAGATATACCCCTTTCTTCTTAAGTCCCTATAAGCTATGAGCTTGCTCTCTACTTTTTTATCGTGCTTTCTAAGTTTCTTTATCAGGGCTTCTTCTGTTATCTGCTTCTTGCCTGAGAAAAGGGTTATTTTCTTCTCGCTTAAGAGAAATAGGGTTTCAACTGGGGAATACTCTATCTTGCTTTCTTTTTTTCCTCCAAATCTTGATTTTTCATAAAGGGAGAAAGCTTCTATTGAATTTGAGCTTATTTTATCTCCTGTTAGCTGCACTTGAATCATAATTGTTTTAGGAAAATGAGATATTTAAGGCTTAAGGTTATAAGATAAATAATGTTTTTTGAGGTGTAAGATAAATAATGGTTTTTAGAATGTAAGATAACTCTTAAATATTGCAATTTCTTCTATTTTTTAATTGAAAAGGGGAATTATGGCATACAAGAAATATATAAGAAGGAATGGCAAGATTTTTGGGCCTTATCTTTACGAATCTCATAGGGAGAATGGCAGGGTAATTAACAGATATGTCGGTTCTGAGGAGATTAGTTCTGAGCGCAAAAGTTCAAGTTTTAATTTCTGCAAAAGCGAATTGCTTGTTGGCGGAATTCTTATTTTGTCTTTAGTTGTCTTACTTCTTATTTTTAGCAGTGTTGTGCATACTGGGAAAGTCTCTCTGAGTATTGAGCCGAGTTATTTGAATGGAGAGATTATACAAGGAGAAATTAATTTCGAGCTTAGTTCTGGGGAGTTTATTCCTGCGGACTCTGATGTTATCTTACAGCTTAATGATGCGGTTGTGGAGATGAAACTTTCAGAGTTAGTCAGCAATTCTGCTTCTTCTGGTGATTTTTTTGCTGAAGATGTTTCTTTATCTGGAAATGGAGAGGGTTATGGCGGAAATGAAAGCATGGATCTTGAGATTGATATTTCCAAATTTAAAATTAGTGCTGAAGAGGGGATTTTGCATGCACAGCTTGTTTATGGAGATGTTGAGATTGCATCTTCAAGCGAGGACATAATAATTGAAGAGGAAGAACCGGCTGAGGTTTTGAATGATACAATCACAAATGACACAATTATAAGCAATGCAAGTACAAATGACAGCATTATCCCTACAGACAATACAAGCGATAAGAGCGCACAGAAATTCGAAGCACAGGCATTGAGTGCATCTAATTTGATAATACAAAATTGCCTGGCTGAGAATGATGCTGCAAATAATGGAACATTCCCCGATGCGTGTGATGGAGTGTATCCGAGTGCGACTTGCGGGACAGGGGCAGATTTGTTGAGGTGTGATGATTCGCAAGTTGAGACAATGGGTATGACCTCTTCAGGATGGGCAGGAATAAAGATAGTCGAATTTAATCCTAGTGTAACTAATTGCACAGCGGTGAGTGATGTGTTCTTCTGTCACGAGTGGTGGACCGGCAATGGTGCTGGGTCTATAAATTGCATAATTGCAATTGACAATCAAAATGGAGCAAATTGGACAATAATCAATAACAGCTGCCCTGTGCAGGGAACACCTAATCCTGGAGTGACTTGTCAGAATGTAACTTCTCTAAAAAAATGGACATGTGATAATTTCTTTGGAACTTCAGGGAATAAGTCTCGGGCAAAAGCAGAGGCGATAAGGTCATCTGGTGCTTCATCGAAAGAGATCTCGTGGGATGTATTTTATTTCAATCTTACAAGCGGATATGATGCTGCTGAAGATAAATATCCTAATGCAACTCTGATTTTGCCGGCTGATAATTATGTTAATAATTCTGCAGCTGTAGTGAATGTGACTTTTAACTGCTTGGCAAGTGATGACTATAACTTAAAGAACATTTCTTTACATATTACTAATGCTTCCAACAAATTATTCAGGGCAAACAGCACAAAAGTTATTTCTGGATTGAGCAATAGCACGACATGGATTTTAGCTCTTGGAAATGGGAATTATACCTGGAATTGCTATGCATGTGATAATTCTTCACAGTGCAGTTTTGCAGCTGCTAACAGGACAATTATCATAAATTATGGCGCATTTGACACGACTGCTCCTGCAATTTCAGTTGTTTATCCTCAAAATATAACTTATAATGTTAATGTTTCTGCTTTGAATTATACATACTTTGATGCAAATCCAGCGAATTGTTGGTATTCAACAAATGGTGGAGTGGCAAACTCTACACTTGTTAATGCTGGAGTGAACTTTACAGGCATAACTTCAACTGAGGGAAGCAATACATGGAGAGTTTATTGCAATGATACTTTTGGGAATAGAAATTCAACAACCAGAGTGTTTTTTGTTGATTCGTGCGTGCCGAATCTGACAAATGGCTCTTGGAGTGGGTGGAACAATTTGAGCTGCGTTGGAGAGCAGAGAAACCAGTCAAGACAAAAAACTCAATATGATATTAATAATTGCGGGGAGATTGCAAACCAGACATTTTATGAATATCTATTAGTTGGGCCAGTTTTAGCCAATACAACTTGGAGCAATTGGACAAATGTTTCATGCTTGTTTGGAGATAAAATGAACCAAACAAGAAATTTGACGCGTTATGATGTTTATGCTTGCGCGGCAAACACGACTTTATTTGAGTATCGAGCAACAGAGAGTTGTGATTTTTGCACACCTAATATGACTAATACAACAGAGAGTGCATGGACAAATCAGGGCGATTGCAAGACAGATGATTTGCAATTGCAGAACAGAAGCCGAATAGAGTATGACACAAAAAACTGCGGAGAAATAGAGAATTCTACAAATTGGGACTATCAGAATGTAAGCTGCAATTATTGCTCGTACAACCTGACAAATGTAACTTCAGCCTGGCAAAATCAAACTTCGTGCAGAGTTAATGATACATTTCTTCAAAATAAAAGCATAACAGAATATGACAGCAATTATCAGAATTGTTATGCTCTAACAGGGATTCTTTCTGACTTGTGGAATTCTGGAAACAATAACACTTATTGGGAATACAAGGGGGATGGATGCAACTTCTGTTCTGAGAATATTACAGGGCCTTTTAACACAACCTGCCTGCCATCAAATACGCTGGAGCAATATTATACAGATATGAGTTATGGCAGTTGCTGCGCGCTAACAGGGATTGTTTCTGACTGCAGCATAAATAATAATCCTTCTTATGCAAACCAGACATTTGCTTGCCAATATGATACAATTCCTCCAAGTTTCAATAGCGGAAACACCCAACCTATTGCGGGAGCGCAATACAATCAGACAAATATAATATCAATAGTTGTCAATCCGTCTGAGAATTCAACTGTATTTGCAAATATTTCATGGGATGCAACTTCACAAATTGTAAATTTTGTTTACAATGGAACGCAATGGTTTTACACTACAGGCTTTAGTAACACGACTTTACCTGGAGTTTATACAATTGTGATAAATGCCACAGATGCATCTGGAAATTCAAATACAACGACTACGAACTTTGCAATCAATGATGTGAGCGCTCCTCTTATTGGACAGATAACCCCATCAGAAGGCGCAGGATATAATCCTTATCAGGCAATCAACATAACTGCAAATGTAACTGACTTGTACTATGATTCTGTTTCAAGTGTTATTGCGCAGATAACTTATCCTGATGGAACTTCTGTTAATTATGCCTTGATTGAGATTGACAACACGCAGATATTTGACTATTTTTCTTTTAATGATACAAATGCAACAGGAAGATACAACATAACTATAATTGCGAATGATTCTGCCGGAAATGTAAATATATCAAGAAGCTGGTTTAATATTACATTGGAAGATGTAACTGCTCCGGTTATAACTGAGAGTGATATTGAGCCATATGATCCTGCTTTTGGGACAAATGTCTCGTTCAATGCTTCTGCAAGTGATAATGTTGCGATATCAGGAATATTTGCCAATATAACATTGCCAAATGGAACAGTTATTGTTCTGGAAATGCCTACTGAGTATGTTATTCGGGCTGCAGGAAGGCATAATGTAACATTCTGGGCAAATGATACGTCTGGAAACATTGGCACATTTGATGATTATTTCATAGCATCCGAAAATTATTACAACGTCACTTTCAATATTGTCAACTCAAATTTGAGCGGAATTCCTGTCAACCTGACAATATATTTTGCAGATACAGACAAGGTAGTGCATATGCATGAATTTAATGGAAGCTTTGTTGACAGCCATGGAGACATACTTTATGATTTGTATTACGAGACAATTGATGATGGGGTAAATGTAAAGTTGAATGGGATTAATCTTTCAATATATAATAATCATACTTTAGGTGTGGATAAAAGATATTCAATTCTTGGTTATCTTGTTGTTTATGGAGTAAATAGCATTTATGGATTTACCAATGCAATTGTTCAAATTAGTTACGCAGGGACAGGCTATACCAATGAGAACGCGCTTATTCTTGAGAAATGTGGCAACTGGGATTTTGTCAATTGGAATTGTCTAAGTGGATGGAGTGATATAACAAATCAGTCATCGCAAGATACAAGCGAACATTATTTCAGGACAAATGTCAGCTCATTCTCTGGATTTGGCATAAGAGATGCAACTATAATGCCGCCTTCAGGTCCTAGCGGGGGCGGCGGAGGCATTTATCTTGCTCCTGTTGCAGGGGGAGCTGATTTAGCATTAGATAATGATTTGATTGAAGTAAGATTATTGCAGGGCGAGACAGCCATAAGAAGCCTGATGTTAACAAGCAGAGATAACAGAACATTTAACATGACTCTCAGGGTTGAGGGGCTTGATGGGCTGGTTAATCTTGCAGAAAGCAGATTTAGACTTGATGCTGTGGCTATGAAAGAAATAAATCTTGAGTTTTACGCTTCCATGAATCAAAAGCCAGGGGTATATGCTGGCAGAATCGTAATAGACAGCGGATTTGGCGAGAAAATTGTCAATGTTATTATTGAGATAAAAGCGAGAAGTCCTTTGCTCGATGTGATAGTCAAGTTAATGCCTGGTTTTAAGAGAGTTTGCCCTGGAATAACAGCAAACTCTGTTGTGACTCTTCGCAATATTGGCTTGCAAAAAGAATTTGAGTTGACATTAGTTCTTTCTGTCAGGGATTTGAACAAGAACTTGATATTTGAGGTTTCACGAGAGACAATTAAAATGAATGAATCGATTGTAAATATATCCAGAGAATTTGTTGTTCCGAAATATTTTGCAGATGGCAAATATATGCTTCTTGCGCAGGCAGATTATGATAACTTCCAGGCAGAATCGTATGAGATATTCGAAGTTGTTGGAAAAACAAAAACTTCTATTTGTGAAATTTTGGCATTGTTAGCTCTTTTGGCAGGATTCATCTGGCTGATATTCTTGTTGTTTAAGAAAAAACACAGAGAGAGGGTCTTAAAAATTGAGCAGCTAGTGCAGGTTAAAATAACACATCCTCTGGCAGCAGGATACAAGCTTCCTAAATCTAAACCAACTTTAATGCATAAATTATATATGTTTTTCGTCAGAGCTGGCAAGGCATTTGATGGTTTTGCCTATTCTTTTGTTGAAGGAATGAGGAAAACATTTGCTGCTGTTTCTGCGGGCATTAATGGTCTGCTTGAGGGAATAGTTGAGTTTATGAGATTTTTGATTCATGGGATAAAGATGCTGCTTATCAAATTGGCCAGGGCATTTGAAGTGCTTATTTCTGGAGCAGTTGAATTTTTGAGATATTTGATTTATGGTGTTGTAATGTTCTTTAGAACTTTGATTTATGGCATTGAGAGTAATGCAGAATCATTCGCACATGGTGTTAAACTTGCTGAAAGAAGAACTGTTAGAAAGGCCGTGAATGCAGAACAAGGGGCAATCTCTGATTTTAGAGAAATATTTGATAGACTGGGCAAAGGGGTAATGGATTTTGCATATTTCTTGATTTACGGGTTTAGGATGTTCTTAATAAGTATTGGCAGCTTTATTGTTGGGCTTTTCTTTGGGATGGCGGGATTTGCGAGATTTTTGGTTAAAGGAGTTCAGAGATTATTTTTCGGCTTTTCCAGATTTGCTGTTGGCTTGGTGTTTGGAGCAGTTGAATTTTTTGGCTATTTGATTTATGGTCTTGGAAAGTTTTCCAATAGCTTGATTTCTGGCGCAGACCAAGAGGTTGAATTATTTGTGCATAATGTTAAGCTTGCTAAAAGAATGTCTCTACGCAAGGGCAATGAGCTGGAAAACAGGGTGATGTCTTATATTGAAAGATGGTTTGCGAGAGTTTTAGAAAGTTTGGAAAGCAAAACTGAAAGGGGCAATGTTCCTGAAGAGATTTCTGCGGAACAGAAAGACATTTATGTATTAAATGCAGAGAAGAATATCTTAAGGAATGAGATAAAGAAGCTGGATGCAGAATTTAAGAGGGGAACGCTTGATAGTAAAGGATATCTTAAAACAAGAGAAAAGCTTGGAAAAGAGATATGGGATATTAAGCACAGAATGTAGTCACTTTACACTACACTAAACAAGCATATTTTTGGGTTAAACTTGTAGTGTAAAAGCTCAAAAATCTTTAAATATAGTGTTTTCTTCATAAAAACAATAGTTTTTAGCTAAAAAAGAGGATAAATGGCATTTAAAAGATACATTAAGATAAAGGGAAAGAATTATGGGCCTTATTACTATAAATCTTACAGGGAAAATGGCAAGGTAATCAATAAATACATAAGCAAGGAAATTGAGCCTGCCAGCGATGTTAACTCTGCTTACAAGCCGCAAAAATATGGGATTCTTGCGTTCTTGGTTCTTGCATTATTCTGCATTGGCTTAATCTGGCTATTGGGCAATCTAAAATCTGTTGGGCATGCTGGCTTGAATATTGAAACAGAATATGTTCCTGGAGAAAATTTAATCGGAAGCATTAATTTCAATCTCAAGGAAGGAGAATTAATACCTGCAAATTCAATGCTGATTTTAGAACTTGGAAATAACTCTATTGAAGTGCCTATTTCTGAGGTTCTTGATAATTCAAAGGTTTCTGGTGATTTTTTTGCTGAAGGTGTTTCGTTATCCGGGAGCGGAGAGGGTTATGGGATTGCTGGAAGCAAAATAATTTATCCAAAAGTTGATTTTGAGCTTCTGGTTTCTGCTGATTCTGGTAGTGTAAATGAAGAACAACCAATTGAGCAACCCGAAACTCCTGAAGAAGAGATAACAGATGGTAGGATAGCTCAAGGAGAAACAACGACAGATAATGGGGGAGAGGCAATTAATGATGATGGGATAGCTCAAGAAGAAACACCAACAGATAATGAAGAAAGTGCTGGCGGGGAAATTAGCGGGGGAGGAATGACTGGAATGGCAATTTGTGGAGATGAATTTATTGTTGCGGGAAGCGCAAGCAAGGGAGAGGATTATGTTCATACTCTTGAAGATGGGCAAAGCGCCGAAATTGCTTCTGGCAGCGTGAAAGTTGATGGGCAGGAAATTGGAGATTGTGAAATAAACCTTGATGTTTCTGGAAATGAAGCAAGGGTTTCAACTGAATATTCTATTTCTGAGGAGGGTTTTGGAGAGGATTATCTTGGGGAGGAAATGTTGAGCTTGAGCGTGGATATTTCAAAATTAAATCTTAAAGCTGAAGAAGGCGAGTTCAATGTCAGATTAGTTTATGATAACAGTGTGATTGCAGAAGTGTCTGAAGATATTTCTGTTTTGGGCACGGAAATTCCTGCTTCTAATCTATCCCTTATAAAAGATATTCCAGCAATAAGGATTCAGAAAAATGGGAACTTTAGCCTGGATTTGAGCGAGTATTTTGCAGGCGCAGAGAGATATGCTTTGGAAGTTTCTGATATTGGCGCTGAATTTGATGGTAGGGTTATTACATTAATTCCTAATGAAGATTTTAAGGGCTCAAGGAAAGGAAAAATAATTGCTTATGCTGGAGCTTCAAGCTTAGAGAGCAATGAATTCAATATTCTTGTTTCTTCTGGAGCAGTTAATATTGATATTTCAAGGGGTGATATAAAAGTTGGAGAGCGTGTCAGGTGGGTTCAAAATGTTTCTCTTGAATTGCCTGAGGATATCACAATAGAATTGCCTAAAGAAGCACGGGATGTTATTGTAAAGAAAATTGAGAATGAGAAAGCAGAAGAGATTGATAGTTCTGCTATTGAAATAACAGGCAGTGTTATTTATAGCAAGCCAGCAAAGGAATCTGCAACAAGAGTTGGAATGACAGGGCTTGCTATTGGTGAAGAAAATAATCTGACTGGAGAAAAAGGAATTGAGGTTTTGCTTGATGAAAATGCAACTGAATATTTTGTTGAGTATTACACTGAAGCGCCACAGGCATTTGAAGAAGAAACTGGATTTGGGAAGAGAGTTGTAATTTCAGGGCCTGATGAATTGAATTACACTGATGTGCTTTCATTCGCGAATATTTCTGAGACATTGGATGTTGGGCAGGAGAGCAAGATAAAAATTCATTGGGTTGAGAATGATTCATATGTTGGCTTTGATGCTTATGATATTGATGGAAATGGGAAATTAGATTATGTTGAGTGGATAACCCCTCACTTGAGCAATCAGACATTTGACATTATCTTGATAATTGCTGCGCAGCATTTGGATGAGAACAGGACATTTATTTCTGATATTTTTGATTATGTCAATGAGCAGGATGACAACTGGAGCGAGCCAATTTATTCTAACCAATATGTAAGAGCGACATTTGAGCAGAATTTGACAAATGGAAATATAATCAATATATATGCTAGAAATACGCAAGGATTGAACAGTTCAATTGAGGTTTATGAGAAAGATGGTTCAACTCTATTAGCTTCAACTCCAATAATTATTCCTGAACAAATGTATGATATTCAACTTGCCGGGATGAATGAGAGCAGTGATGCTTTTGACATCAAGATTGCAAATGCTGAAAACAATGCAGAAGCTTATCTTGAATTTGATTATATAAAAGACGCTCAATCACTTGCGAACTTCAATGGGAGCTTTTTTGATGGTTTTGAGTCTGCAAGCTTGGCTACAAATAATTGGGAAAGAAGTGTAGGAGATTATTATTGGGGGATAAGTACTAACAGCCCATACGCAGGAACATACGATCTTTTAGTGGATCCTAGAAATGTTGCAGGAGAAATAGTCTGGGTAAATATAAGTACAATTGGTTATAATAACATTAAATTCTCATTTTATGCAAAGACTTCTGGTCTTGATAGTGGTGAATATGTTAAAACAGATTGGGATAATGGAACAGGCTGGACTGAACTAATGAATGTGGAAACTATCGATTCATGGACTCTTTATAATTATAGTTTAGATGTTGCTGCAAATAATAATGCTGATTTTAAGATAAGATTTAGATGTTCAGCATCCAATACTAATGAAAAGTGCTTTATAGACAACGTTAATGTGAGCGGAAGTTTGATTTCTTCTGACTTGATAGATATTAATGAAACTGTTGGAAATTCTGCTGGAACAGGATTAACTACAAATTTGGAAATTATAGATTCTAATAATGCAAGTGTTTACAATGATACTAAAGTTTCTCATGGGAAAAGACTGGCAAAGGGATTATACAAGATAAAAATCAGGCCGCAGAATAATTTGATTAAGAAAATATCAATCAATGATTTTGATATTGAACAGAACATAAACCAGATAATTGATATTGAGGATTCTTCTGACAATCAGGGATGGGATGAACTTTATTCTGTGAGGCCTAATTTGAACTTGACAGGAACTAATACAACAATTGACATTACAATTGATTCTGCCAAAGGAAATACTTTGTACAAGTGCAAGGATTGGAACTTCACAACACAGACATGCTATGGCACTTGGCAGAGATATTATGATATGATTCCTGGGCAGAGCTATACTTTCACAATATTCGGGGAAGACCCTGGATTTGTTGAGACAAACGAGAGCACGAATTATCTGCACGACGAGGCAGACAGCCAGTTTGCAGCTTATAAGAGTTTGATTAATGCGACAACTGATACTGGGGCGATAACGTCTGAAGGAATTAGCTTGACAACTACGGGGTTGAAGTGTTGGAATGCTAACTGGACTTCTCACAATTGGACAAGTTTAACAAGCGTTAACGGGGTCTGGAATTTTTCCATTTATGGGTATTGCGATCATAAAAATCCGGTGGCTTATCTATATGCCAAGATATTCAAGCTAAATGCGACTGGAAGATATAATATCGCCAGTACAACCCAATCGACTACAAATCTTTGCGATGACACTTCTGCCCCAGGAAGTATTATTTCGTGGAACTATAACCTTGCTGCCGGAAGCTTGACTAATTTATCTATTGTCGAAAGAGTTGGAATACAAATTTGTGCTAATGTTACCACCAGTCAAAGTGCTAAGCTAGGATTTATACAGTGGGAGGATGGTGTTATCTCAAATGTGCAGATTCCTTTCAAGAATTGGGATTCTGTTAGTCCTCAGATTAATTACGGATTAGGAACTGAGACTTCTGGGACAACTTTGTCTTCACGAAATAATATCTTAGTTAATGCAACTGCAAGCGATACAAATCTTGCGAATATAACTATTAATTTGTATAATTCAACAGGGCTTGCAAACACAACAACAACTTTAACATCGCCTTTGTTCCTGAACTTTACTAACTTGGTTAATGGGATTTATTATTTTAATGCAACTGCTCTTGATTTGTCTGGAAATTCAAACTCTACAGAAACGAGAAATGTTACAATTAATGTTGATACAACTGCGCCTGCAGTATTTGATTTGAGGCCTATTGAAAATTCTTCGTATATCTCTCTTGATGTCGTGGAAATAGCTGCAAATGTCAGTGATGTGAGTGGCATTAGCAGTGTTTGGGCAAACCTTATTTTGCCAAACGAGACAATTGAACAGCGGACATTGAGCTTGGCAGTTGGAAATAAGTATAATGCCTCTTATGTAATCCCTGACTTTTTATATAACCAGTTTAATATCACATTTTTTGCAAATGACAGCGTTGGAAATCTGAATAATACAGAAAAAACATACTTTAGAGATGATCCCCCTGGAACTTGGCTTGATTCCGGGCTTGTATGTTATCCTAATCCTGTCAATAACGGGACAAATATTATCTGTAATATTACTTATACCTGCACTAGTCAGAATTGCGTAAGAGGGCCTTCTGGCTTTTACCTACAGGATGATGGAATTAGAATTAATGACAAAGTTTGCTCAACTAAAGACTTTATCTGCAACAATGTCACAATTCTTGCATCAAGCACATGCGCAAACAGGGTTGCAAATGGGGTGACTTGCAGGGCAGGAACTAATTCTGCTGGGTGCTCTGTCGGGCAGACATTGATTGCGCAGTACAACTTTACGGCCTGTTCTGGATTGGAAGCACCTCCATCAACAAATATTATTAATGCATCTTTCGAAGATGATGGGGGCTCGACAGACAGCGCTACTTTAGATGATAGTTTTGTTGAGAATATCACAATGCCAGATAATGTGCCTCCTTTGGTAACTCTAAATTCTCCATTAAACCAGACATATAACACGACAACAATAAACTTCAATGTAAGCATAAATGAAAACGGAACTTGCAAGTTTAGCCTTGATTTAGCTGCAAATATTTCCATGAGCACAACAGATAACAGGAACTTTAACTATGTAAATTCAACAATGACTCAGGGAAGTCATAATGCAAGATATTATTGCAATGACAGCGCTGGAAATCTAAATAACACAAAATCTGTTGTGTTTGGTGTTGATACAATAATTCCGATGATACAATTTGAATCTCTGACTGAAACATCAGGAAGCATATTGGGAAGGAGCAATATAAACATTAATGTTACAGCTTCAGATTCTGGAGGCAGCTTGAAGAACATAACAATTTATCTGTATAATTCAACAGGGCTTGTAAATTCAACTACAACTTTAACATCACCTAATTTCGTGAATATTTCTAATTTGGCGAATGGGATTTATTATTTCAATGCAACTGCCTATGACAGTGCAGGGAATCGTAATTTAACTGAGACGAGAAATGTGACTATAGATACAAGTGCGCCTTTAATTTCAATAATACGGCCTCAGAATTTGACTTATAATAATGCAACACAGCTTGTCAATATAAGCGCCAGCGATTCTATTGGCATAAGCAGAATATGGTTCTATAACGGAACAGGAAATGAAACTTATACAACAGCTGTTTACAGGACATTTGCTGAGGGAAGCAACACGCTTTATGCTTGGGCAAATGACACGTCCGGGAATTTGAATTATACATCTGTTGTGTTTAATATTGATACAACTGCTCCTTCGATTTCAATTGTCTCTCCTGCAAGCGCGAATTATACTAATGCGACAATATTGGTGAATATTTCAATATCTGGGGCAAACTATACATGGTTCTTCAATGGAACAGGGAACGAAACTTATAGCGGGGCTGTTTACAGAACATTTAATCAAGGGAGCATCACAGTTTATGCTTATGCAAATGATTCTGTTGGTAATTTGAATTATTCTTCTGTCATGTTTTTTGTTGATTCTATAAAACCATTGATAGATTTTGTTTCACCCACACCTATAAATAATTCAATATTATCTCAAAATAATATTCCTGTTAATATTAGTGTGAATGATACAAATTTGGACAAGGTTGTGTTAAGATTGTATAATTCATCTGCCTTGATTAACACGACGATATCTTCATCAAGCAATTTGTTTATTAACTTTGCAAATCTTGCGAATGGAATTTATTATATCAATGCAACAGCAAATGACACTTTAGGAAATGAAAATTCAACCTCCACAAGAAAGATAACTCTCGATACAATTAAACCAAGTGTTGCTATAGTGTATCCTCAAAATACGAGCTACGGTAATAGTGTGGAACAACTTAATTACAGTGTTTCCGATGTTAATCTTCAGGCATGCTGGTATTCTACTGATTTTGGTGCTAACAATAATAGCGTAACTTGCGGGAACAATGTCACGGGTTTAACTTCTGCTGAGGGCTCAAATACATGGATTGCCTGGGCAAATGACTCTGCTGGAAATGTGAATTATTCATCTGTGACATTTATTGTTGATTTGTCTGCTCCTGGAATTTATTTTGTTACGCCCACAGAAAACAATGAAGATTATCTCAATAGAAAGAACATACAAGTTAACATAACTGCTTCAAATCTTCAAGTTGCTAATGTGACTATAAGATTGTACAATGCGACAGGATTTGTTAACAGTTCCATGACTAATGAAACGGCGCTTGAAATTCATCTTTATGTTAATTTCAGCAACTTGAATGACGGGGTTTATTACTTTAATGCAACTGCTGTTGATGCTTTCTCACGTTCAAATTCGACAGGCACGAGAAATGTTACAATTGATACTATCAAGCCATTGATTAGCCTGGTTTCTCCTACAGATAATTCTGGAATAAGCGTAAATAGAAACAATATTGCAATAAATGCAAGCGCCAATGACACTAATTTGCAGAGCATCACAATAAGTATTTACAATTTAACTTCTGGACTAGTTTACAGCTATAACTCAGGGAATTCCTCGCTGTTTGTAAATCAGAGCGGATTGGATGATGGAATTTATTACTTTAATGCAACTGCCCTTGACTTGGCTGGAAATTCCAACTCAACTGAGACGAGAAATGTTACAATTGAGACGCAGGCGCCTTTGATAACCATAAACTCTCCTCAAAACATAACTTACACGACTCAAATTATTTTGTTTAATGTAACTTTGAGCGAGAATGGAACCTGCTTGTATTCTTTGGATAGTTCGGCAAATAGAACAATGAGCAGTTCTAACAACAGAGCTTACAGCGCGGTTAATTCAACAATGACAGAAGGAAGTCACAATGTCATGTTTAATTGCAATGATTCTGTTGGGAACTTTAACTCAACATCTGTTGTATTCTTTGTTGATTCTATATATCCTTTGATAAATTATGGAGATGGAACAGAGACATCAGGAACAATAATGATTAGAACTAATATTGTTGTGAATGCGAGTGCGTCTGATGGCAATTTTGCCAACCTAACTATTAATTTGCATAATTCAACGGGCTTGGTTAATTCTACAACGACTTTGACAACATCTTTGTTCTTGAACTTTACAAACCTAGTTGATGGAATTTATTACTTTAATGCAACTGCCCTTGACTTGGCTGGAAATTCCAACTCAACTGAGACGAGAAATGTTACAATTGACACAAGAGCGCCCGTAGTGGTTGATTTAATTCCTGCTGCAAATGCTTCATTTAATCCTCTTGAGACAATTGAGATAGGTGCGAATGTAAGCAATGCCCACAATATTGATAGTGTTTTTGCGAACGTGACCCTTGCGAATGGAACTACAAGTTTGATAACTCTTTCAAATGTCTTTGGAGTGAAATATAACAACTCATTTGCAATTCCAGGGGTGGAAGGAAGATATAATATAACATTTATTGCAAATGATTCTCTTGGGAATTTGAATGACAGCGAGACAACTTATTTTGTTGTAAGAGACAGCATTGTACCTTCTATTTACTTGTTCAATCCTGGCAGCGGGGTAAATTATGTTTCAACAAGCCAGAATGTTGTGTTCCAGTATAATGTTTCTGATTTCAACATAGCAAATTGCAGCTTGGTTGTAAATAATGCTGTTTCAAATACATCTCTTAGTGTTAATACGAGCGCAGGGGCAATTAACCAGTTTACTAATGTATTCGGGGCTGGAAGCTATTCATGGAACATAAGATGCGCTGACAATAATAACAACATTAATAGCAGTGCTGCAAGAAGCTTTAGTGTAACTGCTCCTGTTGTTACGCCTCCTTCTGAGGGTGGAGGCGGCGGTGGAGGCGGTGGAGGCGCACCTACTTATCTTGCTCCTGCTCCAAAAGAAGAAGCTGGGAAGCCTGCTCCAATAAGTGTTAATCCTGAGGAGCTAAGCATAATGCTTGTTGCTGGAACAGGCGGCGAGAGGGAAATAACTATCAGGAATCTTAGGAATGCCACAATAAGCTTATCTATAACTGTTGAGGGAGAGGTGGCAAAAATATTGAATGCCCCAACAGGCTTATCTTTGGGAGCTAATGAAGAGAAAGTTGTTAAATTAACAATAAGCAAAGCTGAGAAAGGGCTTCTTACAGGCAAGATTGTAATCAGGACAGGCGACTATTCAAAGGATGTTCCGGTTGTCATTAATTTGAAGAGCGAAAACTTCTTATTCGATAGCGCCTTAACTATCCCTGAAGAGTACAGGGCAATTAAACCAGGGGATGACCTGGTTGCACAGGTAAACTTGCTGCAAGTAGGGCCGAAAGAAAAAGTTGATGTTGTTGCAACTTATGTCATTAAGGACTTGACAGGAAAGAAATATCTTGAAGAGACAGAGACATTCTTTGTTCTTGAGGCAAAAGATTATGTAAAGACATTCTATACTGATAATTTCCCGGCTGGAAAGTATGTTCTTGGATTGGATATTGCTTATCCGGGCGCTTTTGCAACTTCAAGCGCGCAATTTGAAATTCTCGGAACTGGCATCGACAAATTCTCCAACCAAACAATAATTTTGATACTTGTATTGGGTGTCATTGGACTTGGCTTCTTGGTTTGGGTATTAAGAGCAAGAAGCCTGCTTTACAAGGGATTAGTTAAAAGGGGGATTAACCGCAAGGTTTAAATTAAATAGTTTGGTTTTAAGTATATGATGGTGAAAAAGAGGGTATTTTGGCTTTCGGTTTTAGCTTTTTGTTTGATTAGCATTTGTCTTGCATCTGCGAGCTTTAATGTTGATAATCTTTTGTTGAAAATATCCAGCAGAGTTGGACAGAGCACAAGCCAGCCAATAGTTATTTCAAGTGATTCTGGCGGGCAATTCAGCTTGGAAGTTATCGGGTTGAAAGGCATAAGCTTGGACGCGACAAATTTTGCTTTGCTGGCAGGGGAGAGGAAACAAGTTATGGTTAATTTCAATTCTGTTGGAATTGAACCGGGGGTTTATGCCGGGAGCATAAAGATTAGCGGGCCTGACAAAATATATTATTTGCCTGTGATGTTTGAACTAGAATCAGAAGATGTATTCTTTGATGCTAATCTTGATATTCCTTCTGAATATTCTGAGATTGCCCCTGGAGAGAAGGTTGTGGCGCAAATAAAAATATTTGACTTAAGCTCTGGCGGGACCAGTAATGGTGTTGGAACGCAATCCATTAATTTGGAATATAGGATATCTGACAATTTGGGGAATGTCATTGTTTCAGAGACAGAGAGTGTTGTTGTAAGCAGGGAAAACCAAATTACAAAGACAATTTCATTTCCAAAGACAGCCAAGGAAGGAGATTATTTCTTTTCTGTTATTGTAAAATATAAATCTTCTGTCGGGGCATCAAGCCAGCTTTTCAGAGTTAAAAAGGCAAGTTTGTCTGACCTTTCTGGAGAGTCAAATCTAAGGTTCTTTGTAATTTTAGGGGCTATTGTTATTTTCTTTTTAATTATGATTTTGTTCTTTATTTATATCATGAAAGACAGGGATAAATTCATTGTTGAGATGAAGAAATACAATGCCTGGGAATTGAAGAAACAAGAGGAGTTCCTTTCAGCGCAAGCTCGCACAGTAAGCAGGAAGAAAGGCGTAAAGGCCGGGGAGATTCAAAGGGAGATTGAGCAGAAAATAAGTGAATTGAGGGAAAAACAGGCTGCGCGAGTTGAAGAGCTTAAGAAACTTAAGAGAAAAGGCAATGTCAAAGAAATGAAAGCAAGAGTAAGTGAGTGGAAGAAGAAGGGCTATAACACTTTGACCCTGGATTACAAATTAAAGGGCTTGAATGTCAAGGAAATGAAGCAAATAATGGATAAATGGAAGAAAAAATACAAAACCGAAGGGTATAAAAAGAAATAAGGATAATAATATTTAACTTAAAAAGAGTGATAAAATGCAGAGGACGAAAGCACAGATACAAAAAGAGTTCAATGAATTTGCAGAGAAGATTGCAAGATTGGAATCTTTGAAACATGAGCTTGATGCGCTTGATACAAAAGGTTTTGAGACAGAAGTGAAGCTTATCAGGGCAAAATTAAAAGATATTGGCGAGATACCAAGCATTTCCAGGGATATTGCAGAACTGAAGAGGAAAGTAGAAAGGAAATATGCCAAAGCAGTTGATGTTGGCTCTGGATTGAAGAGAAAAATTTCGCATCTTGAGAGAGAAATTGAAGAAAGAAAAAGAATTGCATGCACGAAACAGCTTAGCGGAAAAGAAGTTGGGGATGTAAAGGACATTCCAAAGCTTGAGGGAGAGCTTCACAGGCTAAAGAAGTCATTTGACGAGCATTTAACCACAAGAAAAGTTAAAATTGACACAGGTGTTGGCTTGCTTGTTGACTCAAAGTTTGATGATTTTATCAAAGAGTTGAAAGCTGATTTGACAGAAAAGCTGAGAGAAGAGGAAAAGTTTTTGAAGGAAGAGGAGAATCTAAGGCTTAAATCTGATTTGGAGAAGAGAAAAGAATTATTTGCTGAGAAGGGCGCTGAAATTGAGAATAAAAATAAAAACGAGGAATTAATGTTAAAAGTTGAACTCGGGAAAGAAAAACAGAAACTAGAAAATAAGAAAAAAACAGTTGCAGAAATGCTTAAGAAAAGGCAGCAGGAATTTTCTGATAAATATGCTGAATTTGTAAGAAAAACGCACGAGAATTACAAGAAAAAAGCTGAAACCGACTTGAAGAGTGAAATTAGAAGAAGATTTAATGCTGAATTGAAAAAGAAAATTGATGTTATGAAGGCGAAAGTTGTTGAAGAGACAAAGAAGAGAGCTCTTCTTTCGTTGATGAGAGAAAATCAGAAGAAGCTTGGATTTGAGACAAAGAAAACTGCGAGGAAAATCGGGGCGCAGGCAAAGAATGTAATTTCAAACTTGAAGAATAAAATGCATAATGAGATGATTGCAAAGGTTAAGTCTGAAGTAAAGAAGAGAGAGCAGGAACTCAGAAGAAAGCTTGAAAGAGAGTATAATCAAAAGCTTGCAATGGAGAGCAAGATAAAGCAGGCAGAGCTTGAGAAGAGAAAGGCGCAGATGGAGAAATTTGTTGAAGTTCAGGCGAAGAGGATTTTTAAGTAAGTCCGTATTTCTATTTTATAAGGCTGGAGAGAGTTATTATCTGATATCTTGGTGTCGGGGGAGCAACATGAACAAGGAAGAAAGAGCAACAGCATTGTAGTTGATAATTATATTCACAAAGCAAATGGTTTAAAAAAGCAATATTCTAGGATATTATATGGAAGAAGAAGCCAATGAATTTCAAGAAGTGGATGAAGGCGGAGAAGTTGTCAGCGAAGAGGCAGGAGTGCCTGTAAGGGTCAGAACTCCGCGCAAAGGCGAGCTGATTGGGGTAGTTGTGCAGAGATTTGGGGGAAACAGGATGGAAGTTCACACAACTGATGGCAAGAAAAGAAACTGCAGAATTCCTGGAAGATTCAAGAAATTCTTGTGGCTGAGGCCAAAAGATGTTGTTCTAATAACTCCATGGGTTGATGATGATTCAAAAGGAGATATTATTTTCAAGTATAATCCTGGAGCTGTCAACCAGCTCAGGAAAAGAGGAATTTTAGATAATCTGCAGCAGGATTTCTAACCCTGTGCAGATTAAACTTTTAATCTAACCTATTTTTTTTAATAAGCGACTTAAGCGATAATTAATAATGATGATAATGGATGGTTGGATAATTAAGGCAGGATTTATTGGAAGATAATAACTTTGTAAGAGGTTGTATATGAAGCAGATTTGACATACTGAAAAGGTTTAAATTTAAGGTTTTTTAGGATATAATATGGTGATTAAAAAGAAATCAGCAAATAAGGGAACTAATGCAATAAAAGGGAAGAAGATAAAATCTGAAGAAGAAAAGATAGATTTTGGAAAGATTGAGGAGAAATGGCAGAAGAAGTGGGAAGATGCCGGAATTTTTGAGGCAAAAGAAGATTCAAAGAAGAAAAAATATTATGTTGTTGAGATGTATCCTTATCCTTCTGCTGCGGGCTTGCATATGGGACATGCTTTTAACTACATAATTGGCGATATTCTTGCGAGATTTAAGAGCATGCAGGGATTTAATGTTCTTCATCCCATGGGATATGATTCTTTTGGCTTGCCTGCTGAAAATGCTGCGATAAAAGCAAAATCACATCCTAAAATATATATAGAAGAATCAATTAAGAATTTTATAAGACAGCAGAAAGCTTTGGGATTGAGCTATGACTGGAGAAGAATCTTATGGAGCCATGATCCTGCATATTACAGATGGAATCAATATTTCTTTTTAAAATTCCTTGAGAAAGGGCTTGCTTATAGGAAAAAATCACCTGTTAACTGGTGTAGGAAATGCGAGAGCGTGCTTGCAAATGAGCAGGTTCATAATGGAAAATGCTGGAGACATAGTGATACAGAAATAGAGATAAAAAGCCTGGAGCAATGGTTTTTGAAAACAACAGATTATGCTGATGAGCTTGTAAGAGACATTGAAAAACTTGACTGGCCTGAGAGAATAAAGATTATGCAGGAGAATTGGATTGGGAAATCAGAAGGAACAGAGATTTTATTTGATATCGGCGGTGAAAAATGGCCAATATTTACGACAAGGCCTGATACTTTATTTGGAGTTACATTCATGGTTATTTCTAGCCAGCATCCTCGCCTTCTTGAGCTTGTTACAAAAAAACAGGAGAAAGAAGTTTCTGCGTTCTTGAAGAAAATAAAATCAACAAGCGAGAAAGATGCTGTTGACTTGGAAAAAGAGGGAGTTTTTACAGGAAGCTATGCGATAAATCCTCTTTCTGGAGACAAAATTCCTGTCTGGACTGGAAATTTTGTAGTTGCTGATTACGGTTCTGGCATGGTTATGGCTGTTCCTGCGCATGACCAGAGAGATTTTGAATTTGCAAAGAAGTACAAGATTCCAATAAAGCTGGTTGTAACGCCTGTTGATGAGGAATTAAGCTCAAATACGATGAAAGAGGCTTATGAAGAGCCTGGGAACATGATAAACTCCGGGGCATTTGATGATTTGGAGAATGTGGAAGCGCAGGAGCACATAACTAAAGCTCTTGAGATGAAAAAGCTTGGAAAGAAAACTACAAATTACAAGTTAAGAGACTGGCTGATTTCAAGGCAGAGATATTGGGGAACTCCGATACCTGTTGTTTATTGCGACAAGTGCGGGATTGTTCCTGTGAATGAGAAAGATTTGCCTGTTAAATTGCCTGAGAAGGTTAAATTTGGCGAGGGCAATCCTCTTGCAACAAGCAAAGAATTTGTAGAGACAAAGTGTCCGAAATGCGGCGGCAAAGGAAAACGAGAGACAGACACAATGGATACTTTCTTTGATTCTTCATGGTATTATTTAAGATATTGCGATGCAAAAAATAACAAAATACCTTTTGAAAAGAAGAAAGCAGAGTACTGGATGCCTGTTGATTTCTATACAGGAGGGGCTGAGCATGCCTGCATGCACTTGATTTACGCGAGATTTTTTGCAAAAGTTCTCAGGGATTTTGGAATGATTAAGATTGACGAGCCATTCAAGAGATTATTCAATCAGGGAATGGTTCATGGAGAAGATGGAAGCGTAATGTCAAAGTCAGCTGGAAACGGGGTTGATCCTTTGGAAGTTTCCAGCAAGTACAGTGCAGATGCTTTAAGATTATTTTTAATTTCAAATGCCTCTCCTGACAAGGACTTTTCATGGAGCAGTGCTGGAATTGAGGGAAGTTGCAAGTTTGTCAAGAGAGTGCATGACTATGCTTCAAATGCAAAATTTGGCAAGTCATCCACAAAAATGGAGCACAAAATAAATCTTGCTATTAAGGAAGTCAGCGCTTTTCTTGAGGATTTGAAATATAATCTTGCTGTAATTAGGATAAGGGCATTGCTTGACATTATTTCTGGCGAGGAAAATATCGCCAAGAAGGATTTTGAATCATTTGTTAAATTGCTTTCGCCATTTGCGCCGCATATTGCTGAAGAGCTTTGGGAGAAGATTGGAGGCGAGGGATTTGTTTCTGTTGCTTCATGGCCTCAAGTTGATGAGAAAAAAATTGATGAGAAATTTGAGCAGGAAGAAAAGAATATTGAGAAAAGTGTTTCTGATATTTTGAATATCTTGAAAATCGTGAAAGAAAAGGAAGGCAAGGAAGGGGAGAAAATTTATCTTTATGTTATTCCAAATGAGCTTTCAGGCTATGATGCTGAAATTTTAACAAAGCGCATTGGCAGAGAAGTCAAAGTTTTTGTCGTGAATGACAAGAAGAAATATGATCCTCAAGGAAAGTCTTCCAAGGCAAAACCTGGAAAACCTGGGATTTACGTCGAATAATTTATAACTGATTATTGTCTGATATTCGCATGGTGGGAAGAGCAATATTGATTTTATTTTATATGGATTATTTTATTATTTGATATTTGACTGGGGAAGAAGTTGTTTGTTGATAATTCTTGATTTTAATTGCAGACGAGAGATTTATAAGGGCGAAGGGCTTTAATATTTTAGATAATTTATTTATATGAAAGGAGGTAAGAAATATGGTTGATGTTACAAATTTAGGCGCAGGGCTCAGTATTGCGGCTATTGCAGCTGCTTTGGCTGCTTTGACTCTTGTAGCAGTTCTTGTCTTGCTTGCAGTCTATATTTATTCTGCTCTTGCATGGATGACTATCGGAAAGAGGCTAAAATACAAATATCCTTGGCTTGCATGGATTCCTGTTGCAAATATTGCAATGATATTGGAAATGGGAGGATTTAGCTGGCTTTGGGTATTTTTGCTAATTGTGCCTGTTCTTGGATGGCTTGCTCTCATGGTTTTTGGCATAATTGCATGCTGGAGAATATTTGAGAAAAGAAAATATCCTGGATGGCTCGCCCTGATTCCATTGATTGGGTTTATACCTAGTCTTGGAGCATTTGCTCTTGTAGGCTTCCTAGTTGTAATTGGCTTAGTTGCCTGGAGGAATATGAAGTAAATTGCTTTAATTTTTTCTTTTTTTTCTTTTTTAAAATGGTAGGTTATTTATAGTCCTGTTTTTTTATTTGATTATGCTGTATAAATTATCGCCTTCGTCTCTTGGAGTAATGAAGGACTGCCCGAGATGCTTCTGGCTTGAGCAAAATGAGAGATGGAAAAGACCTGCTGGAATTTTCCCTTCACTTCCTTCCGGGATGGATAGGATTTTGAAGAAGCATTTTGATTCTTTCAGAGAAAAAGGAAAACTGCCTCCTGAAATTGCAGACCATCCCGAATGCAAAGATATGAAATTATTTGGAGATAATGAAGATGAGCGCGAATTGCTTGAAGTTTGGAGAAATAACAGAAAAGGCATCCAGATAAAAGACAGTGCTGGAAATATTCTCAAAGGTGCTGTTGATAATATTCTTGTTTTGGGGAAGAAACTTATTGTTTTGGATTACAAGACACGAGGATATGCGTTAAAAGAAGACACGCATCATCATTATCAGGACCAGCTTGATATTTACAATTTTCTTCTTCGTGAAAATGGGTTTGAGACAGAAGATTATGGATTTCTTCTTTTTTACATGCCTTCTGAGGTTTTAGAAACAGGAGAGATTATTTTCAATACTGACTTGATTAAAATGAAAACAAACCCTGAAAATGGGAAGAAAATATTTGAAGAGGCGCTTAAATTATTGAATGGGCCGTGCCCTAAAGTTCATGAGGAAGAGGCCTGCGAGTGGTGTTATCTGGTTGAAGATTGATGAAAAAAATTAATAAAGTAAGTCAATCTGGGCTGATAAGAAAAGAGATTATTAAGAAAGTAAGAGTGCTTAGCATAAAAGAAAAAATGATGCATGAACTTGGGAGAGAAAAAGAATTTAACTCATGGGCTGTTGAAGTTGTAAGAAAAGGCAGCAGAATTTAGATTTATTACTTTAGAGACATCTTGGAATAAGGCAGAGATTTCTTTTAGATTTATTCACTCATCTTCTTTTTTTGCGTTTGTCTTCTAATCTGCAGTCCCAGCAAAGCGTAGCTTTGTCTGTTCTCAAAAGCTCGCGCTCTGTTATCTCCTCTTCTTTCCGGAAGTCGTCGCTTATA
>Ga0315295_10000403_pt1 | contig 37046 bp, 27 predicted proteins | sample YL17G14_0_MG_FD_204453 | JGI IMG/M metagenome (GOLD analysis project Ga0315295, IMG submission 204453) | Sediment microbial communities from Yellowstone Lake, YNP, Wyoming, USA - YL17G14_0 | ecosystem: Environmental > Aquatic > Freshwater > Lake > Sediment | place: USA: Wyoming | collected...
CCTTCAGAGTCCCGTTATAGTTCATCGTGAACTCCTGGTCCCCGAACCTGATCGTGCGGACAAACGTCAGTTTTCCATCCTGGAACTTGACGTTGGACAGGTCGTTCGAGCCCCACTTGCCCGCGAGCGTTCCATCCGCATTCTTGGAAATGATCAGCGTGGCGTAGCTTGGCCGGCCGCTGAACTCCATTGTCATTTCCCACTCCCCCGTGATGTCCTGCGCCGCAACGAGCGACGTTTGCACCAATAACAGCAGACTGACAAGAACGGCAGTCCTGGTGCAGCTTTTGTGAATTCGCGTGTGATTCATGACAGGCCTCCTAAAAAATACACTTTCCACGATACCGCTTGACTACACGTCTTACCGCCCACCTGTGCCAAGATTACCGCCGGACTGCGCAAAAACCAAGTGTTTTTTCAAAAAAACTCCGCCCATCAGGACGGAGCAATTTGCCAAGGGACGTTTTTGTTTTGTGGAGCGAGCCTGCACGTGAGCAGGGCCAAAATCACGGTTTCGTTGAGACGTATTCGTAAAGGCCCCTGACGCTGGAAGGCTCGGCGTCCTCGAAGAAGGCGCCGCGGCCCGGGCTATGACTGCCGGATTCGTACGCGTGAAGAGGCGCTATCGACGCCTTGACGGCGAATCGGCGCCCGACCTCTCGGATGGGAATGAGGCTCATGGCAAGCTTTTCACCCACGTCTCTGCGGCAGCTCTTGCTGTAAACGCCCCGAAAGCTCAGGCTCTGGCCCTCGCAAGTACACGCTTTTCTGTCGGGGCAGATACAGTCGATTTTGACTTTGCCGTCTTCGTCTTTCAGCCGCCGAAATACCCGGGCGTGGCGGACGCCGTGAGACACTGGGTCCTCAATGGGAGCGAAAACTTTTGAGCAAAGCTCGTTGTAGAGAGTTGGATTGGAGTTGATGAGTCCCTTTTCGATTTGACTGAGGGACTCTTGTATGATGGTCTGTAAAGATCGCAATTCGAGCCAGAATACTCGATGTTCGATCTGGCAGAGTATATTCAGGAAGTCCGCGCCAAACTGATGGGGAAAGAGGAACGCCCGCTTGAGACTTTCGTCGAAGACGACACGACAAATCTCCCGTTGCCGGTTCCAGTCCAACAGCAGCAGGATTTCCATGACGCTTCGAGCGGTTTCGTGTTCGTTCAGACCATCCGCCATGATCCTGCCGACAATCTGCTGCGTGGCTGCGGCGTGGGCTTTGCCCGCGTGCTCAAGGGCCCGTTTGAGTGGCCCGGTCATGTGTTTCTGAAACTGCCTGCGGGGATTTTCGCCCGGCGATGGCTCAAATACGTCGGTCAACAGCCGCAGAAAGCTTCGGTAAGTTTGCTGATGCCTGTCTGGTCCATACGACGATAGTCGCGCCATGATTTGACCGAACAGGATGTAATTCTCGTTCTCGCTCACCGATTCCAGAATCTTTCCCAGATACTGGCGAATTCTGTCGGTCAGTGTAGCCAGGCGAGAGTCTCTCATGCCGTCCATTTCGTTGATCATCATAGCCAGGGTCCTCTGCTGCTGCTTCGGGTCGAGAATCCCTGCGATCATGCGGATACTTGCGTCCGGCCAGGTTGCGACAATCTCTCCGAGTTGCGCAATTTTCGGCTTTGCCTTCCTGGCCTTGGGTTTGCGGCCTCGCCTCTCCAACGGCCAGAGCATAACGGCCGTCGGTAGAAAATAGTAGCCCAGCGGCTTGACGGTTTTCCATGCAGGCTTCATCCGCTTGATGAGAAACGCCCACAGCTCAAAGGACAACAATACAGCAAGGCCGGCCGCCAGTTTTAGCATGGGTGTCCCAAACAGGTATATGCCCGCCAGGAGCGGAACCGTCGTCACATTGACCAATATTGCCATTGCCAGATGGCGAACGAATTGCTTGATGTTTTCCCTTTTTGTGCCCATCACATCTTCCCTGAAACATGATGCCTTGACAAATTCCATTTTCCGACACGCGCCTGACCAAATACGCAGAGCGAAAACTCCACCGGCGTTAGTCACAAAGGCCCTTTTATCGGTACATCGACAAAAAGGCCCTTATCAGCACAGAAAATTCAGGTGCGAAATGAAAAAAACCGATAATTGCTTCAGAAATCGCTATGCGGGGCCTGAAATTGCCAGAAAAACCTAGGTCGAGGCCGCACATGGCGACCTTGCAGCCTGCCGGAAGGACGGCTGTCGAAACCAGTTGACAGATGGGGCGAATTGCCGTTTAATCTCTCAGAAAAGGGCAGGAGATACAGAAGGGACAGCAGATCGTAATGAAAAGGTTGTGGATAGACGTTATTCCGTACAACAAGCAAGTTGCCATCGCGGCGCTGGAGAGCGGGGCCGAGGCGGTGGTTCTGGCGAATGGGGACAGCGACAAGGTCCGTCAGTTCGGCAGGATCAGGACGGTCGAAACCGGCGGCGACCTCAAGCCCGGCGTGGACGTCGAGTTCATCAATATCGCCGGCAAGCCGGACGAGGACAAAGCGGCGGCCGTGCCCGCGGAGAGAATTGTTGTTCTGCGGATGTTGGACTGGACGATTATACCGATAGAAAACCTGCTGGCCCGCCGGGGCAGGAATATCATGGTCCAGGTCAGCAACAGTGAACAGGCCAAACTGATGGTCGAGATACTCGAAAAAGGCGTTGATGGCGTGGTGCTCAAAACGAACGACGTGAACGAGATCAAAAGGACGGCTGAGGTCATTCAGGGCGTCAGCGAAAAGATCGTCCTGGTTATCGCCACGGTCACCGCCGCAAAGCAATTAGGCATGGGCGACCGGGCCTGTCTCGACACCTGCACGCAGATGAGCCTGGGCGAGGGGATACTCGTCGGCAACACGGCTTCGGGCTTCTTCTTAGTACATTCCGAATCCATCGACAATCCTTATGTGGCCTCGCGGCCGTTCCGCGTCAACGCCGGCGCAGTGCACGCCTACACATTGACGCCGGGCGGAAAGACCAAGTATCTAGCCGACCTGAAGGCTGGCGATGAGCTGATGGTTGTGGATTTTCAGGGCAAGAGCCAGACGGTTTATCTGGGCCGCAACAAGATCGAAAAGAGGCCGATGATGCTCATCGAAGCGCAGGCCGAAGGCCGGCCGATCAGCCTGGTTGTGCAGAACGCCGAGACGATTCGCCTGGTCAGCCCGGAAGGCAAGGCGGTTTCGGTGACAACTCTCAAGCCGGGCGATAAAGTCCTGGGCCATATCGAAAAGGCCGGCAGGCACTTCGGCATGAAAGTCGATGAAACGCTGATAGAAAGGTAATGCGATGATCGGGGTGGAAGATTTCCTCAGTATTGCTTTTGCCGTTATTTTTGGCGCGGTGATCGGCGCCGAGAGGGAAATCAGCGGCAAAGCAGCGGGACTGCGTACGAACGTCCTGATATGCCTGGGTGCGGCGGTCTATACCATCGTCTCGAAAGACATGGCCGCCGGGACCGCCGAGGGTTCGGTTACGCGAATCGCGGCGCAGATTGTAAGCGGCGTCGGCTTCCTGGGGGCCGGCGCCATCATCCAGGACCGGGGCGGCGTGCACGGCCTGACAACCGCTGCCACCATCTGGCTGGTGGCCAGTATCGGAATGGCGTGCGGCGCACGCTTTTACCACCTGGCCATCGCGGCTACGCTTATCGCCATTGTGGTCCTGGTAGCACTTGGTAAGCTGGCCAAGCCTCTGGAGCAGTACGGGATAAAACACAATCTCAGGCACCCATCCCACTCACAGGATTGAGCCGGTCACAGGCCCGGCGATGCCCCTTGTGAATCCACTCGTACAGCAAAGCCGGCTGCTTTAATGGTTCCCTCACACGGCGCGTTTTGCTCTTGGCGCTATCGATGCGCTCGGTTAAAATTCTTTCACGGTTTATAAACAGCAGGAATATAGTTGTGATTATTCTGGAGGTTTGAACGATGCAATTCCTGAAAAGCAAGAATGTCCACGCGTGTTCGCAGAAGCCGCGGTGTCATGAGGGGCGGAAATTCCGCTGGCTGAAGGTCGTGTTTCCCGTGGCGGGTATTGTCTCACTTGTCTGGTTCCTGATTCGGGTGATCCCCAAGCCCTCGCGGGCGCTCTACCCGTGCCAGCGGGTGGCTTTTCCATTGGCTTCGGGCTTTGTCGCCTGGCTGCTGGGTTTGGGTGCATCAGCGGCGATCTTTCGAAAGGCCAAACTGAATCTCTCTCGCCGGCGGTATCTCGTGGGCCTGGCGTGTCTGGCTTTGAGCATAGCAGCGCTGTGGATTACTCTGAGTGCCACCAGCGAGAAGTCCGCTATGGCCCAGCCGCAGCCCGCCAATGAGCCGATAGGCGTAGCCAAAGGCATTCATCCCGGCCGGGTCGTCTGGGTCCATGATCCCGAAGCCACTAATTGGAACGGCCCCGGCGATGGTCACCCGTGGCAGGATGAGCACACCATTCCGGCGGTCTGTGGGCAGATGATGACGAATGCCATCCGCTCGCTTACGGGCGAATCGACCGACGCCAAGGCGTGGGATGCCCTGTTCCGCTATCACAACAAGGCTTGCGGCAAGGGTGACGTCGGCTACAAACCGGGCGAGAAGATCACGATCAAAGTGAATTTCGTCGGTATGATTGCCGGCGGCAGGTGCGTCGATCCCAAGACCTACACAGTGCTAAAGGAGTGGGAAGACTACATGAACACCTCGCCGCAGTTGATCGCCGCCCTGCTCAAGCAGTTGACGCAGACGGCGGGCGTCAAGCAGGCGGATATCACCGTCGGCGACACTTTGTGCCTCTTTACCAACGATTACTACGACCTGCTTCACAAGCAATTCCCCGAAGTCGCCTATCTGGATAGTCAAGGCATGTCCGGCCGGACCAAGGCGGAGCTTTCCACCGTCTCCATCTACTGGAGCAATCGGCCCGAGGGCATGCAGCAGGACTATGTGCCCAAGGCTTACGCTGAGGCCGAGTACTTCATCAACTTCGCTAACCTCAAGGCTCACAACGGCGCGGGCGTCACGCTCTGCGCGAAGAACCATTACGGCTCGCTGGTTCGCACTCCGCCGGCGAAGGGTTATCTCGACCTGCACAAGAGCGGCTTCAACCATGACATCAAGCAGTACCGGAACCTGGTGGACCTGATGGGTCACGCCTGCACCGGCGGTAAGACGCTGCTTTACCTGATCGATGGGCTCTACTGCGGCACGCACACCAATGACCGGGTCCCGAGGAAGTTCGCTTCCGCTCCCTTCAACGACGACTGGACCTCCAGCCTGTTCGCTTCGCAGGACCCGGTGGCGATTGACTCCGTTGGCTTCGATTTTCTGCTGGTCGATCTGCCGAAATCCGCGAGCATGCCGGGCACGGACGACTATCTCCACGAGGCGGCTCTCGCAGACAATCCGCCCTCCGGCACGTTCTACGACCCCGACCATGCCACTGCCACGAGCCGCCTCGCCAGCCTCGGCACGCACGAGCACTGGAACAATCCCCAGGAGAGGAAATACTCCCGCAACCTGGGAACGGGTAAAGGCATCGAGCTGGTCGCAGTCGCTGGGGCGGGCGAGGGAAAAGCCGGCCCGCCGGAGAATCGGGCGGGAATCATCGCACCGGGAGCGAAACTGGAAAAGCTCGCCGACGGTTTTTCATTCACCGAAGGCCCGGCGGCGGACGCCGATGGAAACGTCTTCTTCACCGACCAGCCGAACGACCGGATCTGCAAATGGTCCGCGGACGGCAAGCTGACGGACTTCATGAAACCCTGCGGTCGGTCCAATGGTCTTTACTTCGACAGGAAGGGCAACCTGCTGGCCTGCGCCGACATGGACAACGAGCTGTGGTCGATTGACGCCGGCGGCAAGGCCACTGTGCTCGTCAAGGACTACAAGGGCAAGAAGCTCAACGGCCCCAACGACGTGTGGCTCGCCCCCAACGGCGGAATCTACTTTACCGATCCGCTCTACAAAAGGCCCTACTGGACCCGCGATCCGGCGATGCAGCAGGACGGCCAGCACGTCTATTATCTGACGCCCGACCGCAAGACGCTGATACGGGTGACTGAGGACCTCGTGCAGCCCAACGGCATCATCGGCACGCCCGACGGCAAGTATCTCTACGTTGCCGATATTGGGGACAAGAAGACTTACAGGTACCGCGCAAACGCCGATGGGACACTCTCCGACAAGACGCTCTTTTGCTCGATGGGCTCGGACGGCATGACTATCGACGATGAGGGCAACGTTTACCTGACGGGCAGAGGCGTGACCGTCTTCAATCCGGCCGGCGAGCAGATCGAGCAGATTCCCATCGACGCCGGCTGGACGGCCAACGTCACCTTCGGCGGCAAAGACCGGCATACGCTCTTTATCACCGCCCAGAAGTCACTCTATGCCCTGCGCATGCGGGTCAAGGGCGTCAAGTAAACAATGCCGATTATCGATTTCTGGTTTTGACGGACGTTGACGCTCTTTTCAATCAACAATCTAAAATCGCAAATCGCAAGCTTATCCCGAGCGAAGTCGAGGGATCGAAAATGAGAAAGGGACGCTGATGAGCGACCCTGAGAAGCCAAACAGTAACCAGGCAGGCAAAGACGGCCAACCTCGGGCCACTGGTTCGGAGGGTTCCCCTATCCGCGCGGGTGGCCGGATCGGTCGGTTTCAGATCGAGCGGGAATTGGGGCGCGGCGGCATGGGCGTCGTGTACCTGGCCCGCGACACGGCGCTGGACCGGCCCGTCGCCATCAAGAGCCTTCCGCCCGACATGATGAACGATGCGGCGACTTGTTCCCGCCTCGAACGAGAGGCCAAAATCCTGGCCTCTCTGAATCATCCGAACATCGCCGCGATCTATGAAGAGCTTGCGGAACCTGACGCCGGCGGGTACCTCGTGCTCGAATACGTTCCCGGCCAGACGTTGGCCGAGCGGCTTGCCTGGGGCAGATTGACGCCGGAAGAAGCACTATCCATCGCTTTGCAGATCGCTGAAGCGGTTTCAGCGGCGCATAACAAAGGCGTGATTCACCGTGACCTGAAGCCCGGCAATATCAAAATTGACGACGAGGGTCTCGTCAAGGTGCTGGACTTCGGTATCGCCAAAGCGGTCGAGGCTGGCGTATCGAGCGAGGACAGCACCATCACCCTGCCCGGCCGCATCATTGGCACGCCCTGCTACATGAGCCCCGAACAGGCGCGCTGCAAGGCCATCGACCATCGCAGCGATATCTGGTCGTTCGGCTGCGTGCTATACGAGATGCTGACGGGCCGGCCCCCATTCCAGGGCCAGACGTGCTCCGATACGCTGGCCGGCGTGCTGCAGACCGAACCGGACTGGAACCGGCTGCCGGAGGCCACGCCCGCCAACATTCGAGTCCTGCTGCGGCGCTGCCTGGAAAAGGATTCTCGCCGGCGCCTTCACGACATTGCGGACGCGGCGATTGAAATCAGCGAAACCTTGAACCTGCCGGCGATTGCCCCGCCGTTGACGGCGTCGATGAATTTCGTCCGTGCGCCCGGCTGGAAGAAATTGATGGCGGTCGGCGTCGTCTGCCTGATCCTCGGCGTCATTACAGGCGCTGTGTTCATCGTGGGCCGATTGCCTTCCGGCCTGCCGCACGAGCAGGCGGCCCGGAGTTTTGTCATCCATCCGCAGACCAGCCTCGCCATGGAAGCATTGTGGCACCATGCCCTGGCGTTTTCTCCCGACGGCAAGCGATTAGCCTACGTCGAAGAGGATCGAGACCGAAGGAGGCGCATTTACGTCCGCGAGATGGACCAGTTCAGGGCTAATCCGCTGGCCGGAACGGAAGGCGCGATCAGCCCATTTTTCTCGCCCGACGGCCAGTGGATCGGATACGTTGACCATTTCCAGCGCAAGCTCAAGAAAGTGTCCATCAAAGGGGGTGAGCCTATCGTGCTGGGCGAGTGCCTGCAATTCCGCGGCGGAACCTGGGCGGCCGACGGCAGCATTATCTTCACGCCGGTCACCGACACGGGCCTGTGGCGAATCTCGGACTCCGGGCAGGGCCTGGTGCAGTTGACCTCGCCGGACCCGAACGCAGGCGAGTACGGGCACTGGTGGCCGCAGATCTTGCCCGGCGGAAAGTACGTGCTCTTCACTAACGTCCGTGAAGGCGGCCTTGACGAGTGCCAGTTCGAGGTATATTCGCTGGAAACGGGCAAACGCCGGATTTTGTTCAAGGGTGGCTTGTACGCCCGATACGCCTCCAGCGGACATCTGCTTTACGGCCGCAGAGAGACCGTATATGCAGCGCATTTCGACATCGAGAAGCTTACCGTTGACGGCTCCGGCGTTCCGGTCCTCAAGGACGTGACGACTCCGGGCAGCGGCTCGGCCCAGTTTGCCGTCGCCGAGGATGGCTCGCTGGCTTACATCCCAGTCGTGACGCGCAGCACCGAGCTAACGCCGGTCTGGGTGGACAAAGAGGGGCACAGCCGTCCGCTGGCCGCGTCGCCTCGCAATTATCATTCTGTCAGCATCTCGCCCGACGGGATGTTCGTTGCTTTCAGCATTGCCATCGCGGACGGCTCCGACATCTGGCTCTACGACATGACGCGAAAGACCCTCAACCCGCTGACTTCCGACGGCGCCAGCTCCAATCCCGTCTGGACGCCGGACGGCAAGCGCATCATATACTCGTCATTCAACAAGCTGGTTTGGCAAAACGCTGACGGCAGCGGCGAGCAAGAGCGGCTCGAAACCGTCGACGATTTTCGGCTTCCGACGTCCTGCTCGCCGGACGGCGGCAAGCTGCTTGTCGTCACCAACGAACCACAGCGCATCAAACTCGACCAGGACATCTGGATCGTCCAGTTGGCCGGTGAGGCGAAAGGCCAGGCTGCACCCTTCGCTCGGCGGAACAATAATCAAAGACACGGCGTCTGGTCGCCTGACGGCCGGTGGGTAGCCTACAGCTCCGAGGAATCGGGCAGTTGGGAGATTTACGCCGAGCCGTATCCAGGGCCGGGCCCGAAGACCATGATTTCGACCCAGGGCGGCATCCAGCCGGTCTGGTCGCGGGATGGCAAGGAATTGTACTACCTCAATGGCGGCAAGGTGATGGCAGCAACCGTTGAAACTGAACCGCAGTTCAGGGTCGTCGGCTCGCGGGAGCTGTTCGAGGGGCGATATCTTAGTTGTCTGTCGTGCCAGACGTACGACGTTGGGCCGGACGGGCAATTCCTGATGGTTCAGGACCCGCAGGAGCCGGCGCCGGCCGGCATCAACGTCGTGCTCAACTGGTTCGAGGAGCTCAAACGTCTCATGCAGCCGGCGAAGCAATAGCGTCGGCGGCGCTGATTTCGTTCGAAGGCTACGACCTGCGCGATGCGCACCTGTCCGTGATGCCGGCTGGACGGCCAATGTCACCTCTGGCGGCAAAGATAATCACAAGCTCTTTATCACCGCGCAGAAGTCACTCTATGCCTTGCGCATGCGGGTCAACGGCGTAAAGTGAGTAAGGACGTTGCTGACACGGAATTTTCTTTGTCGCCTTGACAGTTGACACGCCGCGTGGTATAGTCGCGTGGGATTGGGAAGGCTCAGGTTCGTTTTGTGCTGGTGAGCAAAAGCTGTTCAAACGGAGGTACGCCAATGAGCGGCCCTGATGAACGAAGCAGCGATCAAGCGAGGCAAGACGGCCTTCCTCCAACGGCGAGTTTCAGCGATTCGATGAGAGGACCGGGCAGCCTGATTGGTCCATTCCGGATCGAGCAGGAGCTTGGCCGCGGGGCTGTGGGTGTAGTCTATTTGGCCCATGACACAAAGCTCGACCGGCCGGTCGCGATTAAAAGCCTGCCGGCCGAGGTGATGGGTAATCCGCTGGTCCGCAAGCGATGGAAACGTGAGGCCCAGCTTCTGGCCTCTCTGAATCACCCCAACATCGCTGCAATTTACGAAGAATTTGAAGAAGCCGAGGGCGTCGGCTATCTTATCCTTGAGTACGTGCCCGGCCGGACGCTGGCTGAACGAATGACGAAGGGGCCGCTTAAGCTGGAAGAAGCATTAACGATAGCTTTGCAGATAGCTGAGGCGGTGGTGGCGGCACACGAGCATGATGTTATACACCGGGATCTGAAGCCCGGCAATATCAAGATCACCCCGGAAGGCAAGGTCAAGGTGCTGGACTTTGGCCTGGCCAAGGTGGTCGGTGGTGAACCCTCAGAGAACCTGAGCACCACGACTGAGCCCGGGAGGATCATTGGAACACCGGCCTATATGAGCCCGGAGCAGGCCCGTGGCCAGCCCACGGATAAGCGTAGCGACATCTGGTCATTTGGCTGTGTACTGTATGAGATGCTCACCGGCAGAGTGCTCTTTGAAGGTGAGACGGTTTCTGACACGCTGGCGAACCTCCTGCAAACGGAGCCTGACTGGCGGGCACTGCCTCAGGGTACGCCGGCAAACATTCAAGTCCTGCTGCGTCGCTGTCTACAGAAAGATACGCACCGCCGGCTTCACGACATTGCGGACGCAGTTATCGAAATCAGCGAAACGCTGAACCTGCCAGCGACCGCATCGACAGTGACCACCTCCTCGATTTCCCTTACGCCGCACATCACTGGCAAAGCAAGGTCACGGAGAATAGCGGTGATGATTGCTGCGACTATCGTCATCGTCTTATCTGCCATTGCAGTATGGTTCATTCTGGAGAAGCGAATTGGGCCTACTTCAAAAGAGATACGACTGGTAGTTCTGCCGTTCGAGAATCTGGGGCCTGCTGAGGACGAGTATTTTGCCGCCGGCATTACTGATGCGATCACTGCTCGCTTAGCTGTCATTCGCGGGCTGGCTGTCATCTCCCGTCAGAGCGCCGTGGAGTTTAAGAAACGAGAGAGAAGCGTACAGCAGATAGCTCATGAGTTACGGGTTGATTATATTCTGGAAGGGACGGTCCAGCGTGAGCGGCCCTCTGACCCAAATAGCAGAGTCAGAATAATACCTCAGCTTATCAAGGCCTCCAACGACGCACACGTGTGGGCACAACCCTACGACAATGATATGAGCGAAGTTTTCCGGGTACAGTCCGACTTAGCTGAGCGGGTGGCACAGGCACTGAATATCGCTCTGGTTGAACCTGAACGGCAGGCACTACGGTCCAGGCCAACAGAAAACATGGAGGCATACGACTATTTTCTGCGCGGCAACGAATACTATTATCGCAGTCGTCTCGAAAATGACTTCAAGCTAGCCATCCAGATGTATGAGAAGGCGGTTGAGCTGGACCCTAAGTTTGCTTTGGCCTACGCTCAACTCTCAAGGACTCACGCATACATGTATTACTTTTATGATCGAACCCAAGAACGCCTTGCCATGGCAAAGGAGGCCGTGGATAGAGCCTTACAGGTTGCTCCTGATTCGCCAGAAACACATTTTGCTTTGGGAAGTTATTACTACTTTGGCTATTGGGATTGGGACCGTGCCCTGGAGGAGTTCTCGCTTGCCCGGAAAAGCCTGCCTAACAGTGGTGATCTGCTGAGTTTTGTCGGTTATGTTCAAAGGCGACAGGGGAAATTCGAGGAGGCGCTCGCCAATATCAAAAGAGCTTCCGAGCTTGATCCTCTCTCCAACAGTATAAGCCTTGAGCTCGCGAATACGGTTTTCTTGATGCGCAACTATTCGGAAGCATTGCGCTGTTATGACAGGGCTATCTCGCTGGCTCCTGATATGGCTGGTCCGTACGGCGGTAAGGCCTCGCTATACCTGCGCTGGGAAGGTAGCATCGAGAAGGCACGGGCAGTCGTGGACGAGGCGTTGAAGAAAATTAGTTCACCAGAAGAATTCCGGATTGGGTGGCTGACTGTTTTCGATGTGTACGAGGGGAACTATCAGAAGGCTTTGGACGGGCTCTCTTTGAAATCAAAAGATATTGACAGCCCGTTTTTCTTTAGCCCCAAGGCTATGCGATATGCAAGCATCTACGGATACATGAACGAAAATGAATTGGCGAAGAAATGTTACGATGAGAGTCGAGACATCCTCGAAGCCAAAATTCGACAACAGCCCGACGATGCGCGTTTCCACAGTGCCCTCGGCCTCGCCTACGCGGGTTTAGGCCGCAAGCAGGACGCAATCCGCGAAGGCAAATTGGCAGTGGAGCTACTACCTCTAAAAAAGGACGCCTGGCGAGGCTATTCTCGAGCCAGTGATTTAGCCCGAATATATGTGATGGTTGGCGACTTTGACCTGGCCATCGACCAGATCGAGTATTTGCTGTCTATCCCTGGCGACCTATCGATCCCCTTGCTGCGACTTGATCCGGTTTGGGTCCCCTTACGCGACCACCCTCGCTTCAAGAAGCTCCTGGAGGCAAAATAGGAGCCAATAGGTGAAGGGAAATGAAAATGAGCCGGAAACAGTATGCAATAGCGGCAGTAATTCTGACGTGTGCCTCATGCAGTCTGGCGGCGCCACCTGTCACGGCGGAGCTGGTGGAGGTCAGGAAGATTTGGGACCAGGTGCCGCAAGAACCTGCCGGCAAGCTACTCACTGCATTGGAGGCAATTCGTAAACCCCGGCAAGAGCGGCCTGAACAAGAAACCACAACAGTCAGCAAGGTTTCGGAATTGCTCGACAAATACGCGGCCAATCAGGATAAACTTAAATCTTTCATCTGCAAATGGGAAGCTTCGACGCGGCTGGATGCTTTACTCACTGAGCCGCCTTATACGGCCTTTTCAGGAAAAAGCCAAAAAGTGCGGTTGACGGAATTTCGCTGTGACGGCAGTCGATATAGCGAAAAGCGCTCCATGTGGGGTAATATCAGGTCCGTAAAGGACTTTATCCGGAAAGAGCGAGGCCCATATAATAGCCAGCTCTGGGATGGTCAAAGATACTTCAATTACGTGGGGATGACTAACCAGCCGGGGAGGCTGACAATTCACGGCGACGTTAATGAGCTGCCGGAGAGAATGCAGCTCGATCATAAATGTAATCTCGCCGGGCTTAACGTCATTTTGATCAGGGGTTTCTATCCTATCGATAACGAGCGGGTGGATGCCGCCCTTCGAAAAGGGCGAACTGTATCGATGCGTGACAAAACTGAAAAAATCAACGGTTTTGAGTGTTATATTATCGATTCGGAAGGTCCTTCTGAGAAATGTACAATCTGGCTCGACCCCGAGCATGGATACAACATTGCTAAGGGGCAGGTTCAGTATAAAGACAGCGATTTGTTCCTGTCACAGGAAAACATACGTTTCGAGAAGATCGACGATGTTTGGATTATCGCCGAGGCCGTTGTGAAAAGAATCCAGAAATTCAGGAAGGGTAACTTTACTGATGACACAATCCGCTGCAAATTGATTGAGATAAAAATAAATCCGGATCATGAGCATCTAAGCTCCTTTCTGCCGGATGATATTCTGAATGGGACAACGGTTTTATTTGAAGGAGAAACCTGGAAGAAAACTCACAGCCATATCAGAACAGCATCAGGTCGTATAATAAGCAGAATGAGAGCCGGCGTAATAACCTGGTTTAACGAGCAGGGACAGGTCGTCAGCTATACCTGGCGGGATGGTAAAATCATAGATGAAAACGACGACATAGTTGCTGATTTTCTAAACAAAGACGTTCGGGGCGGCAATAGCGATGCGAGACAATAAGAACACGATCCGAGCCAGAACACTAATCTGTATGGCTTTTGTGTCGATTGCCTGTGCGGGTGCATCTAAAGATCGAAAGGAATTCACATGACTTGGAAACGACAATTTCTAGCAGCACTGATTTTGATTGGAGCTTCATACAGTTTCGGAGCGACTCCGGTGACGGTGGAGGTTCTTGAAGTCAAAAAGATTTGGGACCAGGGACTGCACAATGCTTTCACGGACCTCGTGCGATGGCAGGATGCGTTCTACTGCGCATTTCGCGAGGGCCGAGGCCATGTATCAACCGACGGCAAGATTCGGGTGCTCGAATCCAGGGACGCGGATACCTGGGCATCAGCGGCATTGATTGCGTTAGAAGGCTACGACCTGCGCGATGCTCATTTATCTGTAATGCCGGATAACAGGCTGATGCTACTGGGTGGGGCTGCACCGAGGCCCAAGGACAACCAGAGCGCCCCGACCGGGTCGTTTGTCAGTTTCTCAAAAGACGGCAAACAATGGACGGAGCCGCAAATTGCCGTCGAGCCGGGACGGTGGTTGTGGTGTGTGACGTGGCATGAAGGGAAGGCGTATGGCGTCTCCTACACCGCCGGCCCGGGTGACTGTTATCTGGATTTGCTCGTCAGTACCGATGGGATTCACTACGAGCCGTACGTTGCGCGGCTCTTCGAGCAGGGCCGGCCGGGAGAAGTAACGCTGCGTTTCGATATGGATGGGACGTGTTATGCCCTCGTCCGCCGCGACCGCTTGGGCGAGGAATCAACCAGTGCATTTTTAGGCATCAGCAAGCCGGACTACAAGCATTGGCAGTGGAAAGACCTGGGCGCGGATTTCAACAGCTTCGGTGGCCCGAACTTTATCCAGCTACCGGGCGGATATTGGCTGGCCGCGGGGCGAATGCACGACGGCGGCGCGCACACGGCCCTGTGCTACCTCGACATGCAGAACGGAACCATGATCCGGCTGCTCAAGCTGCCCAGCGGCGGCGACACAAGCTATCCCGGCTTAGTCTGGCATAACGATATGCTCTACATGAGCTACTACTCCAGCCACGAAGCCAAAACCAGCATCTACCTGGCCAGGTTAAAAGTCACCCCAAAGCTGGAAGGTTCCAACAGGCCAAAGGAGTAGCAGAAGATGAACCCAAAGTGGTACAAAACGTGAAAGGAGAATCCAATGAATACGAAATGGTGTGGTTTGATGGTGCTGCTTGTTGTGGCGGCGGGTTGGAGCGCTGCGGAGGCGGGCGTGGTTGCGGAAGGGGCGAAGGTGGAAAAGCTGGCCGGAGGCTTTGCGTTTACTGAAGGACCAGCGGCGGATGCTCAAGGCAATGTTTTCTTCTCGGATATTCCGAATAATCGCATTTGCAAATGGTCGCTGGACGGCAAACTTTCGACCTTTCGCGAGAACTCCGGCGGGGCCAACGGCCTGTACTTCGACAAAAACGGCAACCTCTTAGCCGCCGAAGGCGGCGGCCGGCGGTTAGTCTCTATCGGCCCGCAGGGTAATGTCACGGTCTTGGCGGACAAATACGACGGCAAGCGATTCAACAGCCTCAACGACCTGTGGATTGACCCGAAGGGCGGCGTCTATTTCACCGATCCTCGCTACGGCGGCAGAGACGGCATGGAGCAGGACGGCGAGCACGTCTATTACCTCTCGCCCGACCGAAAGAAGCTCACCCGCGTCATCAGCGACATGGTCAGGCCGAATGGCGTCATCGGCACGCCCGACGGCAAGACGCTCTACGTCGCCGACCACGGCGCCGGCAAGATATTCGTTTATAAGATCGATGAGGACGGCTCGCTATCGGATAAGAAGCTCTTCGCCCCGGAAGGCTCCGACGGCATGACTATTGACGGCGAGGGCAACGTCTATCTGACGACAAAAGTCGTCGCAGTCTATAACAAGGCCGGCCAAAAAATCGAGTCGATAGAGATCCCCGAGCAGCCGGCCAATGTTACCTTCGGCGGCGGGGATAATCAAACGCTCTTTATCACGGCCCGAACCTCGTTGTACTCGGTCAGGATGCAGGTCAAAGGAGCCGGACAGCAGCAGGCCGGGGCCGCGTCGAAATACGAGCAGGATATTATCAAAACCAGCGCCGGCGATCTGATAATTACCTTCATCGGCCACGGAACGCTCATGTTCAGCTTCAACGGCAAAACGATTCACGTGGACCCCGTTGGCCGAGAGGTTGACTACGTCGGGATGCCCAAAGCGGACCTGATTCTCATCACCCACGAGCACGGCGACCACCTCGATCCCGCTGCCATAAAGACGCTCCGCAAAGATGGCACCGAGCTCGTGTTGACTAAGACCTGTTCGCAGAGTGTGGCCGGCGGGATTGTTATGAGCAACGGCGACGTCAAGACAATTGACGGCCTGAAAATCGAGGCCGTGCCAGCGTACAATATCGTCCATCAGCGGTCACCCGGAAATCCGTTCCATCCCAAGGGCCAGGGCAACGGCTACGTGATCACGTTCGACGACAAACGGGTCTATGTGGCCGGCGATACCGAAAACATTTCTGAGATGAAACAGCTCAAGAACATCGACGTCGCCTTTTTGCCGATGAATCTGCCCTATACGATGACGCCGGAGATGGTCGCCGATGTGGCCAGGGCTTTCAAACCGAAAATTCTGTACCCCTATCACTACGGCCAGACGGACCCGAACTTACTTGTCGATCTCTTGAAGGACTTGAAGGGCATTGAGGTCCGCATTCGCAAGCTAAGATAAATGTGGCTGACCGAACCTTACAGGATGTCACGTGTCGTTGATGTTCTCAACATTCGTGCCGTCAGGTGGTATAATGTTGCCAAAATGGTACTGGGGTTGTGAAAGGAAAGACGTATGGCAAGAGTGAGCGGACACGTGAATCGGCGGGATGTTCTGAAGGGTTTCGGCTTGGGGGCTCTGGGGCTTGGGCTGGGCGGAAAGTGGTTGGGTCCGACGGTCGGTCATGCCTCTCCGGGAAGTCCATGGGTCAAAAAGAACGGCTTGTTCAAGCCTGCGATAACGCAGCCGGCGAAGGTCTGCCTGGTCAAGGGCAACGACCGGCGGGACATCGTCTATCAGGCACTGAAGAAAATCGAGGATGAAGTTCTATCCTCTATCGGCGACAAGAAGATTCTCATTAAGCCGAACTTTGTCGTCACAACACGCCAGCTCGCCGCCACGCACGTGGACGCCGTGCGGGGCATCCTGGATTTTCTGACGCCCCACTACAAAAAGCAGATTGTCATTGGCGAATCGACCATCTCCAGAGAAGGCACGTTCCACGGCTACGAGAATTACGGCTACTTGGCGGTCGAGAAGGAATACAACGTCAAGCTCATCGACCTCAATAAGCAGCCGTGGCAGTACCGTTACGTCATCGGCCAGGGGAACCGTCCGCTGCCGATCCGCATCATCTCGACGTTCCTCGACCCGGACCTGTACATCATCTCCGCGGCCAAGATGAAGACGCACGACCGGGTGGTGACAACGCTGTCCCTGAAGAACATTCTGCTCGGCGCGCCGCTGAATGATGGCCAGAAGAACGACAAGGGCCTGATGCACACGGCCGCGAATTTCACGCGAGAGGCCGTCCTGAATTATAACATGTTCCACCTGGCCCAGGAGGTTTATCCCGACCTCGGCGTGATCGACGGCTTCGAGGCGATGGAGGGCGATGGCCCGACCAGCGGCACGCCCGTTGATGCGCGGCTCGCTTTAGCCAGCCTGGACCCGCTGGCGCTGGACATGCTGACCACCAGGCTGATGGGATTCGACCCGACGCAGATCATGTATCTGGCGAGCATGGCCGAAGCGGGGATGGGCCAGGGCGACCTGAGCAAGATCGAAGTGCTCGGCACGCCGGCCGAGCAGTGCCAGTTCCATTTCAAGCCCCACAGGAAGCTGATCGAACCCTACGGCCTGAAGTCGTAGCGGGTAACAGCCCCGCCCATGCGCCTCTCGTGCGGTTTGGCGAATTGTCACTTGTGTCACCCCGAGCTTGTCGAGAGATTTAGTAACGAGGGATACGGATTTGTCTTGCCGGATCGGTCGCGGCTAAGTGTTCTGTTGTTCAGGCGGAGCGGTTTGCGTGACGGGCGGCTGCCCGGCGTTGGGTTTTTGTGCTTCGTCATCGAGCAGCTTCAGGACTCTTTCGGGCTGCGGCTCGTCCTGGCAGCGCAAGGCTTTGAGGGCCTTCTCTCGGACTCGCGCCAGCGAGAATACGCCCAATTCCAGTTTAGAGGTCACCTTCGCCATGTGTTCCTCGACGTCGTGGACCTGGTCGAGATCGAATTCTGCCTGAGGTTTAAAATTCTCTATCTTATCATGCACGCCGAGGAGGAATCCGTCAAATGATTTGATCTTCTCGACTTCGTCTCTGAACCGCGTCAGCAATTCGCTCACGTCGGAATAGATATGGCCCGCTGTCATTTTAGCGTTGTTTCTGATGTCTTCGGCATCCGCTTCGAGCTTGTCCCCGGTCTGTCTGGCCGAAAAGCGGCCGCTGAGGATATCTTGCGCGAGCTGCTTAAGTTCGGCTACTTTCTTTTGAACCGCGGCGAGGGTATCTTCAATGGATAAGTTCAGAAAAGGATTCTGCTCTGTGGTTTGGGTGTCCGGCTCAGTCTGGTTGGCGTAAAGTGGGTTCCGGATGACTGCCACGACGGCATCGTCGTTAGCAATCGTCCGGGCTGGCGCGGAATTTTTCGTTCCACTTCGCGTCGCCTTGGCAGCGCGAGCGCCGCCCGATAAACTGAGTAGGTTCCTGAGTTCAAGCATCTTTCCTGTCTCCAGTCTTGCCCTCCTCCAACGATGGGCAAGTAAAATATATTTAATAGGTGGCGGAAAGCCAAAAGGTACATGGACTTTTTTTGAGGGAAAACCCAGTGGGCACGCGATGGCGATTCTTCGATGCGGTTGTTTTAGGACGACGTGTAAGGAGGACGAGGGATTAGTTGATATGACGAAACGCCTGCTCCCACGCTTTCTGGTCAATCGTTCCGGAGCAGGAACAGGACTTGCTCAGGGTCGATATCTCTGAATGGCAGAATTCTCAAAATCTCTTGTCCGGCCTGGGCCGGTGAGAATGTCCCTGATTTGAGATTCGAGGTCATCTGCGCTAAGTTTTCAGCAAGATTCCCTCGCATAAAGCGTCCGCCGGCGATTTGCTCGAGCAGTTCGAGGAACCTGGCCACTTTCTCTCTGATAGCTTTGACGAATTCTGCCATCGTCTCAGACCATCTACCTGAACCGTCGCCATTGCTGACATTCTGGTGGGCGTCTGCTGCTTCCATGAGGTATGCGCCTCGAATTGACGCCGCGGCTGCATCATTATCGACGATCTTCATTGGCGTCGTCTTCGTGCTACCCGCGATTCTATACTGAGCTGGGTTGCTTGCCTTCGCACCACCGTGAGTCACGGTTGATATTCTTCCGAGTTCATTCACTGTTCCGGCCTCCACTTTCTCGTGAGGCGTCGCGATTGTCGGCCGAATTTAGGATGGCTCCGACATAAATAAAGTATCGTAAACAGGTGATGATAAGCCAAAGGCTCCACGGACTTTTATTAAGGGAAAACGCAGCGATGGCTCGACACCGGTTCTTGGGTGCGGTTATTTACGGACGTTGCATAGGAAGAACAAGGAATAGACTGGATGGAATGGGCCGCCTGGTCCGCAGCAGTTCCGTCTGGTTTGTATCGCCTGGAGACAGGAACGGCGGGTAAACCGAACGACGGTGTACTGGCTGCCGGACCAGGAAAAGGCCCCGGCCCCCGCGACAACGCGGTGGATTTTTTGCTCTCTCTACGCCGTCATCCGACGGCTACCCGGTCTGAGTATGCCCGGAGAAGATCTTTCCAAGTCAATATCCCTTCAATCTGACCACCCGAAGAAACTACTGGAAGACAGGAAATATTCTCGTGCAACATTAAGCGAGCCGCATCTTCGAAACTCGCTTCTTTTGTGATCGTAATCGGTTTGCGGGTCATAATCTGATGGGCCCGCTTCTTCAGTATCATCAGGTCTCGTTTCTGCTCGGCGGGAGTATTGATGAACGGGCTTGACGCCTTCAAAAGGTCGCGATCGGAAATTATTCCGCGAAGCTCATTTTTCTCGATAACCAGCAGATGATGAAACCTCACATGGTGAAATATCTCCAATAGGATTGCGAGGGTATCGTCCATATCGACGGTCACGACTCTTCTTGTCATTATCGAGTCCAGCCTCATGTCTCACACTAACCTCTTATGATGAATTGTTCCTCCACTCTCCCAACCAGTACGCCGGACTGCCCGGCACGCTGCATCTCGATGGAACGCACCCTTTATATTCCATCATCCTGGAGCAGGAAAAAGGCCTTTTCAGGCTCGATATTCCCCTGGCATTGTAGCGCTTTCATAGATTCTTGTCTGATCCGGGCCAGAGAGAATATGGCTAATTCGGAATAGGCGTTTTCCTCCGTTATATTCTTCTCAACATTGAGAATCTGATTCAGGCCAAACTCCGGCCTGGAACTGAAGCCGGAAGCGGCGAAATCTTGTGAATCCGAGGTCGAACCCATTAACACCTCTGTGATGTGCCCCCACAGTAGATCCAGTGCAGCGCTGATTCCTTCGGCCTGTTCTCGCAGGTTTTTGGCAAGATTCGTACCTACAAAGCGGCCGTTTGCGATTTGCTCGGTGAGCTCGATCAGTTTCGCCGCTTTTTCTTTGACCCCCTTGATGAATTCCGACATCTTCTCTGTGAGTGAGGGGTCGTCCGCACCGCCGTTCGGGCCGTTCATTGGCGCCGCCTGGGCGGAGCCGCGATTTGCGTGTTGATTTGGGTTGGTTGTCAGTTTACTGCGATAAGTCATTCTTGATACCGCTCCGAGTCCATACATTGTTCCGGCCTCCAGTTTCATATTAGAGATCGAAATTGCCCACTGGAATGCACAATTGTTTCTGTAAGGAAAATATACAAATGCGGATAGGATATGGCAAGTTAGAAGCAAGGGAATTCCTATTTATTGATGGGATAAACGCCTCGTATCAGTAGAGTATTTCCGCCGTGTGATTACGAGGCGTCACTCCTGCATATCTGAAAGCGTGTTTTTCGGACCGAGCTGCTCTCAGGGCCAAAACGCTGCGACGGCGACCGTGAACCAAATAATGATGCCCAGAACAAACTTACTTGTGATGCCGAGGAATTCGCCGAGTCCTGCTCCGACGGCGTAGCGAACGCTGTGCTCCATTTTCTTGCCGCGGGAGAATTCCACCCCCCAAACGCCAAACCCGGCCCCGAAGCAGGCGCCAACAAGGGTCCCGAAAAGAGGGACGGGAATCAGGAACGTGCCCAGCACGGCGCCTGCAATCGCGCCGAACAGTGCGGCGATAGAGCCCGGCCAGCTCGCGCCGGATTTACGGGCTCCCATCACGCCGGCGGTGAATTCAACTAACTCGCCCAGCGCCGCCAGGGCGACGACAACCGCCAGTGTATAGATGGAGAAAACGCCGCTGTCCCACCGCCACCAGGCGAACAGGCACGTTGAAATGACAATCAGCCAGTTGCCCGGCAGGCCGAAGAAGACCAGCCCCAGCCACGCCGTATTGAAGATAATCAGCACGATCAGCGAAAGATACAGCATGAGCAGATTCTATTGACGCCGGGTGAAAACGCAACATGAAAAAGCCCTGCCTCGATGGAGAGACGTTCAACTCGCTCGGGTAGCCAGATTTTGCGGTTCTATTCTTGGACTGTGCGCGCCGCAGCTTTCGGTATTATTCCGGCCATCCATCGCGGGTGTTGTGGCCTTAATGGCAGGGTCGGGATAGAAACCAAACTGGCGAAGCAGCTTGAGCTTGGCCAGCACATTGCTCTCCAAATCGATATGAAAAAAGCCCGAAAAGATGTCTGGATTCTGCTGGATCAAAACGAAGTAGTCTTTGTGGGATTCCGGTATCTCGACCGAGCCGCCGTGACAGACTTCGTGACCGGTGAAAACGAACTCGGGAAACAAATACGAGCAGAACGTCAGCGGCACGCGCCCCGACCATTGACGGTATATTTCTGTTTGAGGAAGCAGGGACAGCAGACTCGGCAGGATCCGCGCGCCCATCATGCGAAGCGAAATCATCTGGAAAAGCGACTGGTTGAAGTCCTCCATCGTCTCAAACGGAAAACCCCACACGTAGAATGCGTCAACGCGAGGAAAAACCTCAATGGCGGCAGGAACAACATCGAGGACGTCTGAAGAAGTGAAGCCTTTCTTGATTTCCGATAGAATCTTGTCGGACCCCGACTCGATACCGAAACGCAGCTCGATGCAGCCCGAATCCGCAAGAGCGCGCATCATTTCGCCATCCACCAGATTGACCCGGCCAAACGCCTTGAACTCGATCCCAAGCTTCTCTCGCTGGAGCTCACGGCAGAAATCCATAACCTGCTTCTTGCCGGAAACGAAAAACTCGTCCTGAAAAAGGAACAGGTCAACGCCCGCCTGCTTCTTGAGCAGTTTCATCTCCTCGACAATGTTCCGGGGACTGCGGGAGCAGCTCTCGAAATTCCACACCGGCGCGACGGAACAGAACGTGCACCGATATGGACAGCCCCGGCTGGTCATCATGCCGAAACCGGCGTACTGATTAAGGTCAACCTTTTCGAAGGCGGGAAATGGAATGGTATCAAGGTTCTGTATCCTTTCGCGGTCCGGGTTGTGCAGAACCGATCCATTGCTTCTGAACGATAGACCTCGTACCTCTGAGAGACTGCCGCCGTTCAGCAGTGTGTGCAGCAGTTCCGGACCGGTGTGCTCGGCCTCGCCCCGGCAGATAACATCGAGCCAGGGAAACCGCCTCAGAAGCTTATCCTCAACACACTTCGATCCCACCCCGCCCAGAACTAAAGTGCGATCCGGATACTTGCGGCGAAGCGCCTTGAAGGCCAGCATCGTGAACGGCAGAAGATTCGCCATACATGAAAGACCTATCACCGGCGCAGGGTCCTTCACGAACTCCAGGAACGTCTCCATGTCGAAAGGGTCATCCGCCTGGCACAACTGATAATCCCGAAAGTCAACCGTGAATCCGGCGTCCTCCAGCGCCTTGGTCAGGTACAGCGGTCCCAGCGGCACGTGCAGCTCCCTCTCGGTTTGCTGGCCGTAACGAATGTAGAGCATATTCAGATTGACTAACGTAATATCAGCCATCGCAAGTCACTTTCTTTCGCCGGTTCCACTTGGCTCCGTTCCGTCCGATTCAATTTCCACCTGATTGGGTTCATTCATATCATTGGCGTCGCCGGTGCGTTCCATCTGCATTTTACGAACGCGGTCCGGTGATATCCCCGCAGTGGCAACGTGTATTGGACACATCAGCGAGATCACACCTGCGCCCACAACCACCGCCAGCATGAGCATTCCTGCCTTTCCGAGAAATATCTTCAGGTGTTCGGGCTTCACTTTCGTATTGTCGATGATTTTCTCCAATTGTTCGGCCGGCATGTTTGCGAGCATGTTCTGTTCGGCTTCCGTTAGCTCCAGATCAATCTCGCGTGCTGCTTCGGCTCGCTTCTCGATCAGAAGCTCCCGAAATGCCGGATCCACCGAAGCTTTTTTGACCAGAACTTCAATTCCACGAGGAATACCGCCGACGTTCTGTCGATTGGATTGTTCGGATTTGTTGTCGTAGCTCATTTGTCTCTCCCGCGGGGAATTCTATCCCTGCTTATTCGGTTCTGTCTGTTCCCGCTCAGCCTGCTGCGAGCCAGCGTCGGTCTTATTTGGCTCGTTGACATCGTTTACGTCGGTCAGATGCGCCGTGCGCTCTCGAAAAAAACGCTCCCGCTGTTCCGGCGAGAGTGTGTGCCCCAGGCTGGGCATCATTACCGAGGCGATAACCAGGCCGGCTACGGCTGCGAGCATGAGCTTTCCAGCAGTCCCCTGAAATAGGTTGAGATGCTCGGGCTTCACCTTTGTGTTGGCGATGATCTTTTGCAGTTGTTCGTCTGTGATGCTCGACAGCATAATCCGCTCGGCTTCGGTCAAATTTAGGTCAATTTCTCTGGCAGCTTCGGCCCGCTTCTTAAGCAGACGCTCTCGAAATTCGGGGTCCACCGAGGCTTTCTTGACCAGAACCTCAATTCCTCGCGGGATATCGCCAATTCGTGTCCCCGAGCCGGGGGGCCGCCCACCGACGATAGTCGTGAAAACCGCCTCGTTTTCGCCGGGCCGTTCGGATTTCTTGTCGCGGTCCATTTGGTTCTCCCTCAAAAAACCTTTAAACGACATATTCAACTGGACGGCTACTCGCATTCGTATTATACGCCGGCGTATCCTGCACAACAACACTTTTGCGAATAATTCTCGCTGGTCTGTAGCGATGCGAAGAGGCATCAGACCGCATAATGGCTGCGCTTGTGTGCTTCGAGTCAGCGGGTCCGGGGGCGTTTTGATTGGCTCAGGTGGTTGATCTTGGGCAGCAGGTCGATGCGGTGCTGCTCTGCCAGAAAGTCGCTGATGAGTTTTTTGTTGCGGGGCTCATAGTATTGCAGGAGGGCTGCCTGGAGGCGTTTTTCCTTCCGCGAGCGAGGGACGTGAATGTTTTTCCCTGCCGGGTTTGTGCCGGAGACGTACATCGCCGTCGAGAGCGTCAGCGGGATAGGGACAAAATCCTGGACCTGCCGCGGCCGCCACGAGCGCGACACGAGATATTCGGTCAGCTTCAGCGCATCTTCGGGACGGCAGCCCGGATGAGAGCTGATGAAGTACGGCACGAGATACGCCTGTTTACCGGCCCGGCGGCACGCCTCGGCGAACCGCTGCTCGAATTCCTCGAAGACCTCGAAGCCGGGCTTACCCATCAAGTCAAGCACGTGCGGGCAATAATGCTCCGGTGCGACTTTCAAATGTCCCCCGACGAAATGCCGCACGAGCAGGTCGAGGTACTCGCGACTTTTCAGGGCCAGGTCGTGGCGGATGCCGGAAGCCACAAAGATATGGGTTCGTTTCGTTCCCCCCCTGCCGCTCCATCGGACAAATGCCTCCATCATCTCGAGCATCGGACCATGATCGAAGGCGGCCCGCTTGCACAGCGAAGGCGACATGCAGCCAGACTTCGCGCAGGGTTCTTCCCGCGTGCATTCCATGCCGTACATATTGGCGGACGGCCCGCCGAGGTCCACAATCGTGCCGCGAAATTGCGGGTGCCGCCGGAGCAGCTCCGCTTCGTTCAGGAGCGATTCGAGCGACCTTGAGCGAATCAGCTTTCCCTGGTGGCAGCTTATCGAACAGAACGCGCAGCCGCCGAAGCAGCCGCGATGGGTCGTGATGGAGAACTGCACCGGCGTCAGCGCGGGCACGCCCCCCTGCCGGTCGTAACCCGGATGCCATCGCCGCGAGAACGGCAGATCGTACAAGGCGTCCAGTTCTTGCGCGCTGAGCGGCTCACCGGGCGGCAAGACAATGAGCATGCCGGGCTCCTGCTCTTGTACGACCGGCCGGCCCCTCGGGTGGGCCTGGGCTTCGTATTGCCGCTGCGCGTTCATGACGGCTAGCGGATCGGCCTGCTGTTGGCTAAGCGAGGGCAATTGCACGGCTCCATTAGGAATTGCAATGCCCTTATGTGCGACGTAAGCGGTGCCGGGGATGTCGGTCAGGTCGCGGATGGACTGCCCCGCATTCAGCCGCCGGGCGACTTCGGCGACGGCCCGCTCGGCCATGCCGTGCAGCAGCAGGTCCGCCTTAGCATCGACGAGCACCGAGCGTTTGAGCTTGTCCTCGATGTAATCGTAATGCACGAGTCGCCGGAGGCTGGCCTCCAGGCCACCCAGGACAATCGGCACGTCAGGGTACGCCTCGCGGGCCCTGGCCGAATAGACCAGCAGCGGCCGGCCCGGACGCAAGCCCACCGCCCCGCCGGGGCTATAGACATCCTGCCTTCGGCGGTGGCCTAAGGATGCGTAGTCGTTCAGACGCGAATCGATGCAGCCGCTGGTGACGCCCCAGAACAGGCGAGGCGGCCCCAAAGCGCGGAACGGCTCGACGCTTCGCCAGTCCGGCTGGGCGAGCACTGCAACGCGATAGCCCAGCTTTTCGAGCCATCGGCCAATCATGGCGACACCGAACGAGGGATGGTCCACGTATGCGTCGGCGGTGATAAGAATAATATCCGGCCTGTCCCAGCCGAGCTGATGGATGTCCTCTGCGGTCGTGGGTAAAAAAGCGCCAGCGTGGTTTTTATCAATGGGCATGAGGATATTGTATCATACCGAGTGCCACTAATATAGAAGCAGACGCCACGGCTGCGGTTTCGATTCGCAGGATGGTATCGGCGAACCGCACAGGCTGAACCCCATTATCTTTTAGAAACATTTGCTCCTGCTCGGTTAATCCCCCTTCCGGGCCGATGAAAATGATTACACCATTACAGGTCAGCGGGTGACTGGTTAATGACGGAGCCTCCGCCGACGGGCTGCCTAAGAGAAACTTACCTTGCGGAAAATCTTTCTTCAAGACCTTTATTGCATCAGCGAGCGGCATAGGATTATCAATTTGCGGCAGAAACGCCCTGCCGGACTGCTTGGCGGCGGCGATGGCCAGATTGTTCCAGCGGCTGGTGATATTTGGATTCCTGGGTTGTTTTACAGTTCGCTCAAAAATTATGGGGCAGATCCTGCCGACCCCAAGTTCGGTACATTTTTCAATCATCCAGTCGAAGCGGTCGCCCTTCGCAATCGAGACGGCAATGACGATCTGTTCCTGGGGCGGCTTGGGGATGGTTTTTATCTCATCGATCTGCAACCGAACCCTTTTGCTGGCTGTGGCTGCTATGGTCGCGGTAGCCACGGTACCGGCGCCATCGAACAATTCAACCTTATCGCCCACAGTTAGTCTGCGGACGGACGAGAGGTGGTGCGCCTCTGAGCCGGATAGCTCAACAGATGGTTTGGTTATGGGCTTACAATAAAATCGGATCAGGTCCATGGCAAAAGTCTTTTTAAGCCGACAATTGCCGGCGGAAATTCATTTGCCGGGTCTCTATTTTCGTCACGCAGGCATTATACCACAATTGCCGCTGCTTTGTTCAAAGATATGCGGCGTGCATTTGGCGCCTCGGACGGCCGCCGGAACGCATCAGGCGCCCGCAAGCTTGTGGCGAAACAGGAAGAACACGGCCCCTAAAATGCACAATCCCGCCCAGAGGTAGTCCAGGCGAAGCTGCTCTTTGAGATAGAGCAGCGAAAAGGGAACAAAGACCGACAGCGTCACCACTTCCTGGATGATCTTAAGCTGGCCCACGCTCATGACCTGATGGCCGATGCGGTTGGCGGGCACCTGGAGCATGTATTCGAAGAACGCGATGCCCCAGCTTACAATCGCGGCGATGAACCAGGGTTTGTGCGAAAGGTTCTTCAAATGCCCATACCAGGCAAACGTCATGAACATGTTACTGAAGCATAAGAGGATCACAGTCGTTATAATCGTTCGCATATATATCTCCATTCCCAAAACCAGGATCATTCATTGACGATTTTTTCATTTTGACAGTAATATCAAAACCACGCCGAGCAGAATGCCCCCCACCGCCGTGGTCTTGCTCGACAGCCTTGCCTCGTGGAAGAGCAGACCTCCGGCAAAAAGCGAAATCACAATGTACGCACAGCGTAAGGTCGAGAGCATTGCAATCAGTGAGCCCTGGTAACTCAGCGCCTTGAAATAAAGAAAGTCCGCCGCCACGAGCATAAGTCCGATCAGCGCGATGCTCCATCGCCAGGTAAACGGCGTATAACGCTTCCTGCCCGGCCACCAGAAAAGTGCAACAAACACTCCAAGCACCGGCACGACATAAATTGAAAACCACGCCTGCACCGCCATCGGCGGGTACTCCATCCGCTGAATCAGAAACTTATCGTACATGGCGCTGGCCGCACCCAGCAGCGTCGCCATGATGGCAAATGCAATCCATCGATTGTTATAAAACAATATTCCCTCTTTGCCGCCGATCACGGAGAACCACCAATACGAAACAACCATCACCCCGAATCCGACGTATTGCAGGGCCGTCGGCTGTTCGTGAAACATGATCACCGCCCCCAAGAGCGTCCAGACGGGACCTACCGCCGTGACCGGCGAAACAATCGAGATCGGCAGGTTCTTCAGTGCAAAATAGCTGAGCATCCATGCCGCCGATACAATAACCGTCTTGACGAGCAAATGGAGATGTCCCACCCATGCGATTGAGGGGACATAGAAAGCTCTCGCTGATACGTACGCAGATTCCACCTGAGACAGGAGCACCAGCGGCAGCATGACCAGCGCGCCAAAAACCGTGGATAGAAACAGCACCGGCAGCACCGCATTCTGCCGTAATGCGTGCTTTTTGCTGACGTCGTACATCCCTAAAAATATTGCTGAGACGATTCCCAGATAGACCCACATAAAGGCGCCGCACTATCTCAGCAGTGAATGTACGCAGAGCTGCAAAAAACGAAAAAGAACCTAAGGTTCATATACTGCTACATCAATAATATGCGAAAAGACCGGCTTCTGCGTGAAACCGGCCTTTGTCAATTCCAACGATAAACGTATTCTCGACAGCCTGCACGCCGGCAAGCCTGTCTTAACCAGGTCATATTTTATACAACCTCCTGCACAATTTGCAAGTGTTTTTTGCCTTTCCCACTGGACTGGTCCGTCCTGCTATCTGCTTGCATCTAAGAGGGTATTTGCTATAATGAAAAGGCACGTTTGTAATACATATAAGCAGTTTTCAGTCTGTAAAGTGGAAAAAAAGCATAATATTGTTTTGAAATCGTTGAGGAGATTTCTTATGGAACCAATGAAAACAAATCGCGGGTGGCTGCCGTCAGTCGTGGGGATCGTATTGCTGTTCTCAATCGCTCCTGTTTTTTCCGATGAGCAATTGGATAAAGCCGTACAAGAGGTGGAACAGTCCACGCAGAAGCACGTCCAGGTCCTCACCGACCTGATGGCGAAAGTGCCTCCAAGCGCCAAGCCGTCGATTGAGCACGCCATAGCCGTGTCGCAAAGAGGCAGGAATATCGCGGTGGAGGCGGTTGAATTATCTCAAACGGACGATCCGCTGCAGAGGGCCGCGCTGCATAGAAAACATGCCGAAAAGAGGGTGGCTGAGATGCAGGCCATGGAGCGTAAGGGAAAGCCTGAATTCGTGGAGACCTTAGCCGCGGATTATGAAGGCTCCATCGGCGAAGCGCGCAAGGAGATTGACAAGGCCAAATCGCAGGGAAAAAACGCAGACGCAGAAACGACAGCTCTGGAGCAATCAACATCGAGGCATGTCCAGGTGTTGAGTGCTCTGTTGAATAAGGTGCCCGAACAGGCCAGGAAAGGTATCGCGCGTGCACTGGAAGCTTCTCAACGCGGCAAGAGTCGGGAATTGGGGGCGGTCAAACGGAAACAAACAGACAAACCTGCCGCCGCCGGCAAGCCGGGGGATTCAAGCAAGCCGGCAAATTCGACTAAGCAGGAAAAGCAGCGCGACAAACAGAAACAAGGCAACGAAGATCGCCAATCGCAGAAGGGCGCTCGGAACGCAAAGAGTACGAAAACCAAAGGCAGAGGCTTGTAGCCGGCCTGTTCTCTTGAATAGAGAAGGTATTCCTCGGTTTGCCTGCTTAACGAAGTCCACCAAGGGTCTTTCGGGTTCTCTGCTTAGTGCCATCGTTCGTTGATTTCTCGGCCACCATTTGAAGCACTTGCCGGCGCTGGTCCTTGGAAACGCCGGGGATATCCTGGCCGGCAATTCGAACCATGGCCGAATAGACTTCCTCGGCGACCGCCGGGTCGTCAACGAGGCTCGTCAATAGCTCCAGGGCTCCGGCAGTCGGCGCTTCCGCTAAAACAGCGATGGCCTGATGCCTCTCTTCGGTTTGCCTGACGTTGGACCACACGTCCTTGATCTTGGCCACCTTTTGTTCGTTGCTGAGTTTCTTGTTGACGCGTATGTACTGGAGGTAACCACGCAGCCCCAGCACCTGATGGGACGTCTTCTTCGCCGATGTGGCCAATATCAGTAGAGCTTGCCCCGCCTCGCCGTCCTCGGGCCAGTTGTTTGGCCAGGTTGATAAGATGCGCACGGCCTCGTCCTGGACGGAAGGTTCAGCGTTGTCAATGGAGGATTTGACCGCTGCCAGCGCATCCGGCCCGCCCACGATGGCCAGCGCGTGCAACCCGATCGCATGGAGCTCATTATCGCGGCTCTGCGTCAGGGGCAGCAGGTGCGGGATGCAATCCACGCCGCAACGGCCACTGATCGATAGCAGCGCCTTTCTGATGTCCGACCGTTCAGAAGGAACTGTTGTCTCTTGAAGCAGCTTGACGAGATCGGTCGTCTGGTTCTCCTGGCCGATGATGCCGATTGTCTGTACGGCCGCGCCGCGAATACCCGGATCAGTATCGTGCAGGCTCGAGGCGACTGCAGGAAGGGCCTTGCTGATTTGCCTCTGGCCGGATAGCTCGATAAGGGCCTGTTTCAGCTTGCCTTTCGCTTGCGGAAGACGACCAAGCAGGTCGGAATCCACGTCTTTGCCGGGCAGTCTGACCAGCGTTTCCATGGCTGCTTGTTTCAGCTTGGCGTCGTCTTCTATCGCGGCGTCCAGCAAGACCGGCACACATGAGACATCGCCCAGGCGAATCAGGATGTTGATGGCCGTGATGCGTATATCCGTCGGGCCGCTCTGGGCCGCCTTCAAAACGGTCGGAAGGACGGCAGAGTCGTTACGGTCGGCCAGGGCCAACAGCAGCATAGGACGCCGATCCGGACTTAAGCGGGTTAATTCGGCTGCCAACGCCTCGGTCACGTCCCGGCCGGGAAGCTCGCGAGCCGTGCGCAAGCCGACGCCGAGCCTCTTTCTGTCCTGCGATTGCAACTGCTCGATCAACAGCGGGACACCGGCGGACTGGCGGGCCAGAATGGCGCCGCGGATTGCTTCTAAATGTCTCTGGTCGGGGACGTCCGCTTGACGGACCGTGTCGTACAGCGTGACGGCTTCATCAGTCCTATTGTGTGCCATGAACCACTCCGCACATAGAATGCAGCCTTCGGCTACCGCCGAACGGACACCGGCGGGTGCATCGGTCAGAAATTGCGTTAGTGCCTTGGCTGCCTGCTGGCCGCCGATGTGTCCCAGCGCCACCGCGGCCGCCGACGCAACGTCAGTATCGGTGTCGCCAAGTTTCTGCACGAGGGTATCAACGGCAAGGGCATCACGGCGCACGCCAATCGAATTGATCGCCCCGATGAGCAGCCGGCCTTCAAGCTTGCCCAGCGAGTCGCGCAGAGCGGCGTCGGCGGCGGGTCCAGGAATCGCTTCGAGCGCAATCCTCGCCCACGATGCCAGCTCCTTGTCCGCCAACAGCGGCGCAAGCGCTGGGACAGATTGCTCGGTGCCATAGATGGCCAGCAGCTTACAGGTGATGGCTTTCTGGCCCGCGAGAGCATTTGACTGCAAGACGGCGATCAAGTCGCTCTCTTTTATGCTTGCGGCCGGCTGGTCCTGAGCGACGGTCACGGCCGACGCAGTGACTATGATGAGAATAATACACCAGGTGAAATACCGTTTCTTGATTATCATGATTATCCTCGTAGTTCAAGTGGTTTCTTTCATAAGATCGGATGCTATATCCGCCATGGTTCCCGTAAAGCTTCGCTGCGCAGCCGGTTGGCTTGCTCGTCGCCAATGAATTCATTCTTCTTCGGGTCATACCTGACCTTACGGTTCAGGAACAGGGCGATGTTGGCCGCATGGCAGGTGATATGGGCCCAGCAGGCCGCGTCGGCGTTGGCCCGGGTCAGGGCCCGCGTTTTGACGCAATCGAGGAAATTCCGCACGTGAAAGTCAGCAGGATAGCCCGGTATCTTTGTCCCTCTCCTCAGGAGCAGGGATTGAGAGCTGGCGGCAAACTCCGCATCATCGCCGGTCTCGACCCAGCCGGTTTCGCCCTCGAAACGGACCGGACACGAGCCCATCGGCAGCCATCCGTCGTTACGCATGACGAGTTTGACGCCGTTGGCGTAGCGGGCATGCAACTGGCCGTTGACCGGCTCATACTCCACGGGCGCGGTATCGTCGGCATTGTTGGCCCATTGGCACAGGTCAACGCAGTGGGAGCCCCATTCGAGGCATCCGCCTCCGACCATGCCGCCGCCTTTTTCGAAGTTAAAGGCGTTCATCAGCTTGCGGTTGTAGGGCCGCCAGGCGGCCGGTCCCAGGTACATGTCCCAGTCCACCTGCTCTTTGGGCGGTTCGGACTCAGCCGGGAGCCAGCCGCTGGTCTCGGTCCCCAGGCCGCCGGGGTGAGCGTGGAGCGTCACAAGCGGGCCGAGCTTACCGGTCCGGGCTAACTCAATGGCGTATGCGAAGTTGGGCAGACTGCGGCGCTGCGTGCCGGCCTGGAACACGCGGGCTGTACGGCGAAAGATATCCGCCAGCGCCAGGCTTTGGGCGATGTTCTTCGTGCAAGGCTTTTCGCAGTAAACGTCTTTGCCCGCCTTAGCGGCCATTGTCGCGGCCGTTGCATGCCAGTTCGGACCGGTCGCGATCAGCACGGCGTCAATATCGTTGCGGGCGAGCAGCTCGCGCATGTCGATATATGTCGTGCAGTCTTTGTTGCCGTTTTGGGCATCGACCATGTCCTTGGCCCGCTGCCGGTTGTCGCCTCGTACATCACAGACGGCCACGCACCGCAAATCGGGCTCCCGCAGGAAGCACCCGAGTACGTAGCGGCCGCGATTGCCGATCCCGATGGCGCCGAGTGAAATTCGCTCGCTGGGGGCCACACTGTCATTCTTGCCCAGCGCCGTGCCTGGGATAAACTGTGCGACCGCCAGGCCGGCCCCTGTTTGGGCCGCCGTCTTGAGAAATCGACGCCGGTTTAAACCAACTCTTTCTTTATACATACCTAATCTCCTACAGAGCAAAAACCTTTGTTGACCATACGCCTGGCAAGTATAGCGGGAAATCCCGTCCTATGCAAAGTGATTCTCCAAACTTCGATTGCGTCCCGCCAGCTTGGCCACAGAGTAAGTCTATTTGATTCTTAGCCACAGAGCACGCAGACGCCGTCCTGAGCAAAGTCGAAGGAGGACACAGAGAAATGCTCGATGCTCGATTCTGGATGCTCAGTACTGGTTGTTTTTACTTCCATTCGTAATTTGTCCGGCACATCGTTTGTTGAAAATCCAGTTTTTTGGACGGATTGGACCCGAAAGAAACTCCATCGGGCGAGATAGGCATACGTTTCCAGTGAAATGAATCAAAAATACTGGCTAGGCCAAGCATGCAAAGATACAATATAACCTGATAGAAGCTTAGGACGCAGAGGGCTTGGAGTCGATAGCCTACCAGGACGTTGCTGGAAAGAGATGTCTGCTTTTGTCTTTGTGCGAGAATATACGGCGAACACAGAGGGCAATTTATGCAAGTTTACCACATAAAAATACAGCATTTCAGAGGCATTGAGCAGTGTGAGGCCACCTTCGAACAGCAGATAGCCTGCCTGATCGGTCCCGGCGACTCCACCAAGTCCACTATCCTTGACGCAATCGAGTATGTCTTATGCCCCAACTGGTTTATCCCCTTCGACGATAGCGACTTCACAAACGCCGACATATCCCGCGAGATTACTATCGACGTCACCGTAGGGCCTGTTCCTTTCGACCTCCGCGCTGAAGGTAAATACGGGATGCACCTTCGAGGATGGAGTCCAAGGCAGCACATCATTCACGACGATGCGGCGGAGCACGAGGAAGATACCCCGGTTCTAACTATAAGACTCAAAGTCGACCGGGACCTCACGCCCGAGTGGCTGGTGGTGACGAATCGTACCCCAGACGGGGTTCGCATCTCCTACCGGGACAGACAGCGTTTTCGAGTGGTCAGGATTGGGGCCAACCCCGACAATGAGCTTTCCTGGACAAGAGGTTCCGCTTTACTAAAATTGACCTCAGATATGCGAAACGCAGAACAACTCCTTTTGGATGCCAGCAGAAAGCTGCGAGACGTTCCCGGCTTAGCCAGCGTCGTTGATTTTGACACGAGCATCAAGGCCACAAAGGAAGGTGCCGAGAGCCTGGGGTTGGCCTTGCCGTCACTGCGCGTGGACATTGACCCCAGATCATTGAGGGCAAACGCAGCCACGCTATCTCTCCACAATGACAAGGTACCTGCTCGCCGACTAGGACTGGGCACTCGGAGACTCCTTGCCATCGGTGCCCAACTTCAGGCCATGGAGGAAGGAGCAATTGTCCTCATCGACGAGATTGAACACGGCTTGGAACCCCACCGAATCAAGCACCTCATCCGAACGCTCACAAAGCGCATCGGCAGTGGAAGCGGCCAGATGATAATGACCTCGCATTCACCGGCAGCGTTGGAGGAACTTGGTGCACAGCCGCTTCATGTGGTGCGCAGCAGTCGGCTCACCACCTCGTTCACGAAGGTAGGTACCCCTGCACAAGGTACTGTCAGGGACATTCCTGAGGCATTTCTGTCGCCCAGGGTCATCGTATGTGAAGGGCCCACTGAGGTTGGCCTGTTGCGATCCTACGAGAAACTGGTTTTGTTAACGAAGTCTCAGTCCTTTGCCTTGCATGGAGTATTACCTGTGTACGGCAGCGGATCGTCGGCCCCCAAACGCGCGTCTGACCTGCGAGAACATGGCTACGATGTATGCCTCTTCGCGGATTCAGACACCCGCTCAAGCTGGCAGCAGCCTTCCGAGGACGACCTGATCAACTCTGGGGTGAAGGTCATAGTCTGGGCCGACGACTGTTGTACGGAGAAGCGTGTGACCGATGATCTGCCCGACACAACTTCGCTGTTATGCCTCGTGAAAGCGTCCCAAAAGGCTGGAATAGCGGAGCAATCGGCTCTGGACGCCATTAACGCCGGACTTCCCATCCAGAAGCTCTCCAACTTGGACGAGATTGCTACGTATGCAGACCTCTACGCCCTGAGGCAGGCCATCTACAAGGCGTCCATCTCGGACGGCAAAGCATGGTTCAAGACAGTAAGCCGTGGTGAGATTTTGGGAGACTTCATTTTCTCGACGGTGTTCGCACAGATGCAAAGTACTGATTTCTACAAGAAGCTCAAGACCTTGGAGGACTGGGCACTTGGCGGACGATGATCTGTACAGACAGTTTGCGAATGAACACAGAGCAGTCGTCGTTGCTCCGGCTGGGTGTGGCAAGACAGAATTGATTGCCCGCGCTGTCGGGTCTTGCTCGTCAGACTCAAAGCAACTTGTTCTCACGCACACGCACGCAGGCGTTGACGCGATCAGAGCCAGACTAAAAAGAATCAATGTATCTGCATCGCATTACCACGTTGAGACGATCCACTCATTTGCGCTGCGGTACGCAGCCGCTTACCCTAAGTCAAGCTCGATTAGGAACATCAGGCCCCGAACCAATGAAGACTACACCGACATTATCGAGTCCGCTCGACGGCTTATGACGAAACGCCTCGTTCGAGAAATACTCAGTCTTTCGTATGGAGGAGTCTTCGTCGATGAATACCAGGACTGTACTCTTGATCAACATGATCTCGTACTCGGACTTGCCGAGGGTCTTCCTTGTCGCATAGTAGGAGATCCGTTACAGGGAATCTTCGATTTCGGCGGTAACAAAATCGTGGATTGGGATCGAGATGTCTATCCGTCTTTCAATAGGCTCCCTGATCTTGAGGTCCCATGGCGATGGAAGGACACGAATCCTCAGTTGGGTAATTGGCTGACCAACGCTGTAAGGCCAGCCCTTGAACGCAAAGAGCCCCTTATGCTCCCTCATGAATCGCAACCCCGTATATGCATGTGGACGCAAGACATACGTGGGCAGTACAGCGCCCCAAAACGGGTGCAAATACTATTGGATACCCTGAACTACGATGAAACTACGTTCGTTATCTGTAATCCAACCCAAGAGCCACTTCCACATTCCCTCGCAAGCTCTCTTAAGAACCACTATCACTCAATCGAACCTATTACCTCCGATGAACTGCACGACCTCGCCATGGGTATTGAAGAACATACTGGCGTGAGGCGACTTCAAGCTGTGCATGACTTTGCCAGCAAGTGTCTTACTGGCCAAGATGACTTCGACGCTGTTATCAAGGCCATCCAGAATGGCACTAACGTGAAGGCTGACAGGCGTCGTGCCTTGCACTCACTGGCTACACAGGTGGTTGCCGACGCGTCCCTCAGCTCAATTGCCTCGCTATTTGATTTCGTCGAGAATAACGCCGATCCAACGATCAAGCGTCACCAACTTTGGCATGAGATGATAAAAGCTTTGGCAGAAGTCACGTCAGGAACTGTCTCCACCCTTGTGGAAGCTACCCAACTCGTACGTAACAGGGGAGCACTGGTGGGAAGGAGGATCCCTAAACGCTGTATTTCGCGTACTCTGCTCCTTAAGGGCCTCCAATGTGAACACGCCATTGTCGTGGATGCCGACTCGCTGGATACGAAGAATCTCTACGTTGCGCTCACAAGAGCATCAAGGAATTTGCATATCCTGTCGAAGGAGAAGGTCCTATGGGCGACCGACGCGCGTCGTTCATGTCCGAAATGCGGCTCTCAGCTCACTCTGCGAAGCGGGAAGCATGGAGACTTCATAGGGTGTCCGGCTTATCCGAGTTGTCGGTATAGTGAATCGCTCGACGCGTCGTCTTTCCCTGGATAACAACGGAATGCCGGCGCAAAAGGAAAGCCCTGCCGGTTTGACCCGACAGGGCTTATAATCCTGGCGATGACCTACTCTCGCCCGTAAGGACTACCATCGGCCGCACGGGCTTAGCTTCTGTGTTCGGAATGGGAACAGGCGTTTCCCCGTGCGTAAAGTCACCAGGAAGTCGTGAATCAGGCCTTTCGGCCTGAAATTCTCGAAATCACAAAAAGAATATGCAGATACGAATATGAGCACTTAACCAAGTTCATTAGTTAACTGGTTGATTAGTCAATCAGGAGCTGCCAATGACAAGCACCCTAATCACCAATCACTATTCACCAATTACCAGATACCTTGTTCAACCAAGGATTGATATGGTCAAGTCTTCGAGCGTTAGTACCGGTTAGCTTAACGCATTTCTGCGCTTCCACATCCGGCCTATCAACCTGGTAGTCTTCCAGGGCTCTTCTGCCGCCCGAAGGCGGCACGGAATCCTCATCTTGGAGTAGGCTTCCCGCTTAGATGCTTTCAGCGGTTATCCTTTCCCGACATAGCTACCCGGCGCTGCCCCTAGCGGGACAACCGGTACACCAGCGGTCAGTGCTTCCCAATCCTCTCGTACTAGAGAAACATCTCCTCAAGATTCCTGCGCCCACAGCAGATAGGGACCGACCTGGCTCACGCCGGTCTGAACCCAGCTCGCGTACCACTTTAATGGGCGAACAGCCCAACCCTTGGGACCGCCTTCAGCCCCAGGATGTG
>Ga0315295_10000404_pt1 | contig 37016 bp, 24 predicted proteins | sample YL17G14_0_MG_FD_204453 | JGI IMG/M metagenome (GOLD analysis project Ga0315295, IMG submission 204453) | Sediment microbial communities from Yellowstone Lake, YNP, Wyoming, USA - YL17G14_0 | ecosystem: Environmental > Aquatic > Freshwater > Lake > Sediment | place: USA: Wyoming | collected...
GACGGGCGATGGTCTGCTCGCTGAACTGGAAGTGGGACGAGAACTCGACGGCCGCGGGAAGGCGCCTGGCGTAGTCCAGACGGAGTGACTTGACCCAGGACTCCTGGGGCTCGGTGAGCCCCGCCCGGTCCAGGCGCTGGTACTGCACCTCGGCGGCACCGCGCAGCACCTCGGCGTCAGCGGGCCTCGCGGCCAGGAGCGTCGCCGTCACCGTCACCGCCACGGCCCATCCGGAACGAAGGGATCCCTGGGTCATTATCGCGCATAGTCGATCGTGTACGACTGCGGATCGTGACACGTGGGCGAGCAGGTGCCGCCACCGGGAGTCTCCGTGTAGGCGTTGATGCCGGGGCTGCGGCCCGTGACGATGAGGTGGCCGTTCGCCGGGGCGCCGTGGGTCACGTGGCACGCGTAGCACGGGACGTTCCCCTCGCCCACGTGCTCCGCGTGGCCCTTGTCCACCCCGGGTTTGTTGAATCGCGAGTAGCCACGCACCGCGTCGGGCGCGCTCGGGTTCGCGTAGACGTCGTACGCATGGCACGCGAAGCAGACCTCGTCCGAGGCCATGGGGCGTGGCTGCGACGAGGCCGTGTAGGGCTGCTTCAGGATGTAGCGGTACGACGAGCCGTGGGGTCCGCGCGGGGCGCCCACGAAGTCGCTGCCGTGGCAGTCGCCGCAGCGCGTGAGGCTGGCGGCGTCCCACCCGGCGACGAAGGCCCCGGACTGGATGGTCGGGTTGCGGCCCGCGGCCTCGACCGGGTGGTAGGAGGCGTTCGCGGGGTTCAGCTCCAGCGCGAGGTCCGTCTGCCCGGTGGGCTGGGTGGTCCACGAGGAGTGGCACTTGAAGCAGAGCTGGTACTCGGCCACGGGCGCGCTCAGCGTGTCGGAGCCCGCCGCGAACGAGAAGGTCGGAGGCGCGCCGGGGGCGCCGTTCTGGACCCGCGCGCGGCTCACGCCCAGGTTCGCGCGGGAGAGCGCCGGAGCGGGCGGGACGCCCTCCAAGTCGATCGTCCCCACGTGCGGATCGTGGCAATCCGTGCACTCGGAGTGGCGGTTGTTCTGCGGGGCGGCGCCGAAGTCCGTCGGTAGCGATTCGGCGGGGCCCGCGTGCCGTCCGGCGTAGGTGGTCACCGGGTGCACGTAGGGTCTGCTGAAGTCGGCGCCGATGTTCGTGGAAGCCGGGGACCCGTCGTGGCAGGCGAGGCAGAGGGATTCCTCCCGGCCGATCGCCAGCATGGGGATCAGGCCGTTCGCGTCCGCCCAGCCGTGAGGGTCATGGCAGTTCAGGCACTTGCCCTGCGCCCCCGGCTCCGTCCGCGGTGGCGGCACGGGGCCCGGCCATACCGTTCCGCTGCCCACGGCATGAGAGGAGCCGAGGTACAGCGTCGTGCCGGCGTAGCTGCCACTCGTCCATGGGTCCACGTGGCAGCGGTCGCAGAGTGTGTTCTCGTCCGGTCCCAGCAGGGCGTGGGCGTATACGATGTCACTCTTCCCGTGCATCGTGTGGCACTGCTCGCAGTCCCCGGCGTGTGGCCCCAGCGCGAGGAGGCTGTCGATGCCCGCGGCGGTGCGGTAGGGATGGAGCGGCTTCGCGCCCAGGCACAGGAAGCCGCAGAGGAGGAGCCCCGCAGAACCCAGCAAGACGGGCCGCATTCGCAGAATCCTAGAGTCAACCCACCCAAAAGGGAAGTCCGCGCGGACCGTTCGGATGTGGTCGTCCGGGCGGTTCCGGCCCGTCGCGGACGAGACCGGCCGGCCCCGGGCTGGGGCCGGCCGGATGCAGCGCACAGATCGGCTCGACTACGGAACGATGTTGGTCGGGTTGCCGGCCGGGAACGAACCCATGCCGTGGCAGTTGCGGCACATGTCCCGCGACCCGCCGCCATCGCCCTCGTCGTTCATCGACGCGAGCCGCGTGGGGTCGGCCGTGGGGCCGCCCGTGCTGCGGTTCGGCAGCACGTAGATCAGACCGAAGCTGTTGGCGTTGCCGTGCGACTTGTGGCAGGTGAAGCAGGAGGGCGTCATCGTCGTGGCGGTCCCGTCCCACTTGCCCGTGGCGTCCATCACCTTCAGCCGGTGGGTGGCGCTGGTGTTCTTCCAGCCGGTGATGTTGCTCGACGCCATGTCATAGCCGGCCGTCGGGTGACGGACGATCTCTCCCGCCGCGTCCGTGATGGGCGGCCCGGTGGGTGCGCCATGGAAGTTGCCGTGGCAGGTGCCGCACCACTCGCCGTACGCGCTGCGGGTCTGGTCCGGCTCCTGGTAGTTCACGTTGGCGTTGTCGTAGTTGTGCGGCAGCGCCTCGTAGACCCACACGGTGTCGGTGGGCGTACCACCGATCTCGTACGTGACCTGCTTGTTCTGCCAGGCCGCGGGGATGTAGGAGGGAGGCGTGGTGTTGGGATAGCCCATCATGTTCCGGAAGTACTTGCTCCCGTGCACCCGGTGACAGTCCGAGCACTCCAGACCCTCGGCCGAGACCGGGGGCGTGCCGACCGCGCCGGGCGGCGTGGTGGTCGAGAACAGCGAGTGGCCGTCACCCGCGGTGTAGCTGCCCGAGTTGCTGAGGCCGTGCGTGTTCGCCGGGTCGACGTTCAGCGCGCCCGCGCTGCGACCGTTGGCCGGCGGGTTCGGGCTGTCGCAGAGCACGTCGGGGACGTCCGTGCGACCGTCGTGGCAGGCGAGGCAGGCGTTGTTGACCGTCTCCCCGCGCAGCAGATAGGGGAACGGGCCGCCGACAGGATTGACGTAGATCGCCCCGTCCTTGTTGGCGTGGGACTGGCTGCCGTGCATCACGTGGCAGTCGCTGCAGACCAGCAACGTGCCGACGTGGTAATCGCCCGCCATGGCCGCCGTCGCAAGGCCACCCAGGGCCACGACGACTAGGGCAAGCATCAGGCGCTTCATGTGGTCACTCCTCTTTGACGCGGGGGTCGAGACTCCGGGCCCTTGACTGGGGATGCGGCCGCTGCGGTGAACGGGACCCTCCTTTCCAAATCGGACGGGTTGAAGCCGAAGGTGTTCTTACGTGACTCCGTAGTGTTACTGGTGTTCATCTCTAAGATACCAAAATTCCATAACAGATGCTAGGTATAACTACGTAGCCAACAAGGGCAATGCTCGTGCCAAGGTCCGGGTGACCAAAGTACCGGTGTAGTCCAGCCAATCACGTTGCCGGGCAACGGACTCTGGCCCTTCAGGGGACGCTGACCTGGAGGGGGAGCGTCCGGGATATCGCACCCATGCCGGGAATGGCAGGCCCCGTGACAGATTGGCCGCACCGTTTCACAGCGGTCCAGCTCAAATGGGGTTGCAGCCGCTGGTGGGCGACCTGGTGGCCCGGAGGGGCCGTGCTGACCGGGCAGTCGGGGTGGGGCCCAGGCTTGCCCCCCTTGTGCTAGGCTGGCCGCCGCACCGAGTACCTTGGCCCGCTCGATCCGGGCCCTCAGCCCGCCCGGGCAAGACCCCATAACCCGAGGACCTAGATGAACTTCGGAGACCTGCTCCTGCGGCTCGCCTTCCTGCTCACCCTGCCGGCCGGGTTCCTCTTCTTCCGGGACCTGCGGGGCCGGAAGGGTTCGGGGCCTGCGAGTTGGCTGTTCGGCCTGCACACCGCGGCCCTGCTGGGCGCCATGGTGCTGCTGTGGGTCTACTTCCTGGGGCACAGGTTCGAGTTCCAGTACGTCGCCCAGTACAGCTCGCGCGCGCTCTCTCCCGCGCTCACCTTCGCGGCCTCGTGGGCCGGTCAGGAGGGCAGCATCCTGCTCTGGGCCCTGCTCGGGGCGATCGTCGGTGTGGCGCTGCTGCGCCAGCCGGGGGCGCTCTCCCGCCCGTCGCTGTTCTTCGTCACGCTGATGCAGTTCTTCCTGCTCCTGCTGCTCGTGATGCGCAGCCCGTTCCGCATGACCCCCGTGGCGCCGCCCGACGGGCAGGGCCTCAACCCGCTGCTCGAGGACCCCTGGATGGTCGTGCACCCGCCCGTGCTCTTCGCGGGCTACGCCGCGATGGTCGCGCCCTTCGCGCTCGCGGGCGCGGCGCTCGCGCTGGGGCTGTGGAAGGAGTGGAACCGCGCGGTCTGGCCCTGGCTGCTGATGGCGGTGGTGACGCTCGGGACCGGCATCGCCCTGGGCGGCGTGTGGGCCTACAAGGTGCTCGGCTGGGGCGGCTACTGGGGCTGGGACCCGGTCGAGAACGCCTCGCTGGTGCCGTGGCTCGTGGCCGTCGCGCTGCTGCACGGCCTCTTCATCCAGAAGACCACGGGCGGGCTCGTGCGCGGCAACCTGCTCATGGCGCTCCTCGGCTGGCTGACGGTGCTGGGGGGCACGTACCTGACGCGCAGCGGGGTGCTGCAGGACTTCTCGGTCCACTCCTTCGCCGACTCGGGCCTCAACGCGCCGCTCGTGACCTTCCTCGGCGTGACCTTCCTGCTGTCGGCCGGACTCCTGGCGTGGCGCTGGCGCTCGATCGAGTCGAAGCCCGTGCGTTGGGCCGGCCTCTCGCGTGAGATGGCTCTGTGGACCGGGCTCGTCACGGTGCTGGTCTTCGCGGCCATGGTCGTCTTCGGCACCATCGCGCCGCTCCTCACCTCGCTGGCGGGCAAGCCGGCGAGCGTGCGCCCGAGCTTCTACCACTCCATGAGCGTGCCCCTGGGCATCATCGTGGTCGTGGTCATGGCCGTGGCCCCCGCGCTGCGCTGGTCGCGGCAGGTGGGGCTCGGCTGGCTCATGGCCCTCATGCCGGGCTTCGTGGGGGGCATGGCGGCGCTGGCGGGGGCGCTCTTCGCGAACGTGAAGGACCCGTCGCACCTGGCCCTGATCGCCACCACCGGGCTCGCACTCGGCATCAACGTGTGGATGACCGTGCGGCTCTTCCGCCGCGGCTGGGCCTACGGGGCGGGCTACCTCGGGCACGCCGGGCTGGCGATCATGATCCTCGGCATGGTGATGTCCACGGCGCTGGGTCGGACCGAGACCGTGAACCTGCGCCAGGGCGAGCCACGCCAGTCACTCGGCTACACGCTCACCTACCAGGGCGAGGCGTTGGACGCCCGCGGCGGGCACCAGCTCAAGGTCCTGATCGCCTCGAAGGGCTGGAGCCTGGACGCGCGCCCGCAACTGCTGCAGATGCCGCGCGGCGAGGGCACCATGCGCAAGCCCGCGATCAGCGGCCGGCGCGAGATCTACCTCTCCCCGGTGGACGTGCGCGAGGGCGGGGCGGGCCCCGGCGAGATGGTCTGGCTGCCGCAGGGCGAGACCGTCCCGGCCGGGGACGCGACCTGGACCTTCGTGGGGTTCCGCATGGAGTCGCACGACGCGATGCGGGTCAGCGCCGACATCGACGTGACGCGGGGCGGGCGGACGACGCGCATCTCGCCGGCCCTGGTGGCCGACGCGCAGGGCATGCACCCGATCCCGGCCGAGGTGCCGGGCCTGGGTGAGGTCGTCGTGGGTCACATCGACGCTGACCACAAGCGCGTGGCGATCAGCCCGCCCGGGGCAGGCGGCGCAGGGCTGGCGGTGTTCGAGTTCAGCACCAAGCCGCTGGTGAACCTCGTGTGGGTGGGCGCGCTGCTGACCCTGCTGGGCGCCGTGCTCGCGGGCGTGCGCCGCGCCCTCGAGGTGATGCCGCGCGCGCGCGCGCGAACGGCCCCGACTTCCGGGGTGGAAGTGGGATAGCGGAGCTGAAGCGGCAGCGCTTCGCGGCGCCCGTCCTTCGGGACGGGCGCCGTTGCACTTCTCGTGCGGGTGTGGGACGCGGCCCGTGCGGGGTGACCGGTACCCCCACGGGACCGTGAACCCGGGCGTGCGGCCGGCCGATAACCCCAGAGCCCGGGCGACGGCCCGGGGGGAGGTGAGCGCATGACCGAATCCAACAAGGCGCAGCGCGCCAGGGAGTGGCTCGAGCGCCAGCTCGAGGAGCTCGCACAGCTGCGGAACGCATCGCGGCGCGACCCCAGCTTCAAGACGTGGCGCCAGAACACGCTCACCGTGCTCCAGCGCATCTGGCCGGACGACCCGCCGCGCATCGACCGCTTCCGGAGGATCCCCTTCAGCCCACCCATGGCGAAGGCCAGCGAGAAGCAGACCCGCGAGTACTTCGGGCGTGGGTGGGGCGAGGCGGGCGTGTTCCTGCGCAGCCTGATCAGCGAGGTGACGCTGATGGGGGTGCAGAACTCCGGGGAGCTGGCGGAGGAGTCCGTCTCCGACTCGGCTCCCGCGCTCGACCCGGACGTCCTGCCGGAGCAGCCCGCGGAGGTGGCGCCGGCGAAGGTGCGCGCGGCGGAGCCCGCCGACGCCGAGTTGGCCGCCGACGCCGAGCTGCACGCCGACGAGATCGGTCGCGCGATGGCGAAGTTCATGAGCACCTCGCCGGTCTTCCGCAGAATGGCGGCGGCGCCCGCGCCGGGCGCACCCGCCTCCGAACCGGCCGCTTCGGTGGTGGATCTCACGCTGCTGGCGACCGAGATCGACACCCTCGGGCTTCCGCCCGAGGACGTGCCCGTGGCGCGCGAGGCGTTGCTCGCGCTGGCGCGGGCGGCGCAGTGGGGCCTGCCCGACTGGGATCTGGTCCGCGACGCGCTGCAGCAGTCCGCGGCCTCGCCGGCGCTCGCGCGCCGCGCGCTGCCGCTGCTGATGGCGTTCGTGGACAAGGCGGCCTAGCCGCGACGTGTGCCGGGCCGCGGGCCCGGACCGCACCCCCCGATCCCAGGCGCGGCGACCCCGTGCCGCGCGCCCGCTGTGCTATCCTGCGTCCTCCGCAGGAAACGCACCCCCATGAGACTCGACCGCTACACCGTCAGGTCGCAGGAGACGCTGGAGCGCGCCCAGCGGCTCGCGCGCGAGCGCAGCCACCAGGAGCTCCAGCCCGAGCACCTGCTCGCCGCCCTGCTGCAGGAGCCCGAGGGCACCGTGGCCACGGTGCTCGAGAGGATCGGCGTGCCGCGCGGATCGCTGCTGGCGCAGGTGGAGCAGGCGCTCGAGCGCCTGCCGCGGGTGCAGGGCGGCTCGCTCTACGTGGGCGAGGGGCTGCGCCGCGTGCTGGAGGCCGCCGAGCAGGCGGCCGAGCGGCTCAAGGACGAGTTCGTCAGCGTCGAGCACCTGCTCATGGCGCTGGCCGCGCCGGAGGCGGCTCCCGCCGGGTCCTCCGCGGGCCCGGCCCCGCGCCTGCTCGAGAGGGCCGGCGTGACGCCCGAGGCCCTACTCAAGGCGCTGGCCCAGGTGCGCGGCGGGCAGCGCGTCACCGACGACAGCCCCGAGGACAAGTACCAGGCCCTCGCCAAGTACGGCCGTGACCTCACGGCGCTGGCGCGACAGGGCAAGCTGGACCCGGTGATCGGCCGCGACGACGAGATCCGCCGCGTGGTCCAGGTGCTGGCCCGGCGCACCAAGAACAACCCGGTCCTGATCGGCGACCCGGGCGTGGGGAAGACCGCGATCGTCGAGGGCCTCGCGCAGCGCATCGTCTCGGGCGACGTGCCCGAGAGCCTCAAGGACAAGCGCGTGATCGCGCTCGACCTCGGGGCGCTCGTCGCCGGCAGCAAGTTCCGGGGCGAGTTCGAGGACCGGCTCAAGGCCGTGCTCAAGGAGGTCACCGCCGACGAGTCGCGCGTCGTCCTCTTCATCGACGAGCTGCACACGCTGGTGGGGGCGGGCGGCGCCGAGGGCGCGGTGGACGCCTCCAACCTGCTCAAGCCCGCGCTGGCCCGCGGGGAGCTGCACTGCGTCGGGGCCACGACCCTCGACGAGTACCGCGAGCACGTCGAGAAGGACGCCGCGCTCGAGCGCCGCTTCCAGCCGGTGTTCGTGGGCGAGCCCGGCGTCGAGGACACCATCGCCATCCTGCGCGGGCTGAAGGAGCGCTACGAGGTCCACCACGGCGTCCGCATCCGCGACTCCGCCCTGGTCGCGGCGGCCATGCTCTCCACGCGCTACATCACCGACCGCAAGCTCCCCGACAAGGCCATCGACCTGGTGGACGAGGCCGCCTCGCGGCTGCGCATGGAGATCGACTCCATGCCGGTCGAGCTGGACGAGCTCACGCGCCGGGAGCGCCAGCTCGAGATCGAGCGCCAGGCGCTCGGCAAGGAGACCGACCCCGGCACGCGCGAGCGCCTGCGCCGCCTCGAGGAGGAGCTGGCGCGGGTGCGCGGCGAGAAGGCCACGCTCGACGCGCACTGGAGGAAGGAGAAGGAGGGGGTGGGCCGCATCCGCGCGCTCAAGGCCGAGCGCGAGCGCATCAAGATCGAGGAGCAGAAGGCCGAGCGCGTGGGCGACCTGGCGCGCGTGGCCGAGCTGCGCTACGGGCAGCTGCTGCAGGTCGAGCGCCAGCTCGAGCAGGAGAACGCGCAGCTCGCCAAGGTGCACCTCGAGCGCCGCATGCTCAAGGAGGAGGTGGACGAGGAGGACATCGCCGAGGTCGTGGCCAAGTGGACCGGCATCCCGGTCGCGCGCCTGCTGGAGGGCGAGGTCGAGAAGCTGGTGAGGATGGAGGAGCGGCTGCACCGGCGCGTGGTCGGCCAGGACGAGGCCGTGCGCCTGGTCTCCGAGGCGGTGCGCCGCGCCCGCGCGGGGCTGCAGGACCCCCGGCGCCCCATGGGCTCGTTCCTGTTCCTCGGCCCCACCGGCGTGGGCAAGACCGAGCTGGCGCGGGCGCTGGCCGAGTTCCTGTTCGACGACGAGCGCGCCATGGTGCGCATCGACATGTCCGAGTTCCAGGAGAAGCACACCGTGGCGCGGCTCATCGGCGCGCCGCCGGGCTACATCGGCTACGAGGAGGGCGGGCGGCTCACCGAGGCCGTGCGGCGGCGCCCGTACGCGGTGATCCTGCTCGACGAGATCGAGAAGGCGCACCCCGAGGTGCTCAACGTCCTGCTGCAGCTGCTCGACGACGGGCGCCTCACCGACGGTCACGGCCGCACCGTGGACTTCCGCAACACGCTGATCGTCATGACCTCGAACCTGGGCTCCCAGGACATCCTGGAGCTGGCGGCCGCGGGCGCCCTCGGGGATGCCGGACGGGCACAGGCCGAGATGGAACGCCGGGTGGAGCGGGCGTTGCGCGAGCACTTCCGTCCCGAGTTCCTGAACCGCGTGGACGAGACCGTGGTGTTCCACTCGCTCACGCGCGGACAGCTCCGCCGGATCGTGGACCTGCAGGCCGACGTCCTGCGCCGCACGCTCGCAGAGCGCGAGATCGCCCTCACCCTGACCGACGCGGCGCGCGACGCGCTGGCGGAGGAGGGCTACGACCCGCAGTTCGGCGCGAGACCGATCAAGCGAACGCTCCAGCGCCGCGTGCAGAACCCGCTCGCGATGAAGCTCCTGAAGGGCGAGTTCAAGCCCGGCGGCGCCCTGGTGGTGGACTTCCGCGACGGGGCGTTCACCTTCGAAGCGAGGCCATCCGCGCCTGCCGCCCGCTGAGCGGCCCGGAGCCGATCCGGGGAACCTGGCAAGGGGGATGCCGGGTAGAAATGTGCCCCCGCGGCCTCCCGGGGGTTGCAAACCGCCCACGGAAGCGGCAAGGTTCCGTGCGGCCGACCTCGCCGGTGCCCTCGGGACGGCGATTCGCTGCTCCAACTGCTTGCGCCGCAAGCCGGCCCCGGCCCCCGCCGACCGGCATGGGGAGTGCAAGGAAGTGGACCCTTTTACGGATTCCAGCCCCGGCCCGGCCGGTGGCCCACCCCGAGAGGATCGATGCACCTGAGACACGCGCACCTGCCTGCCGCCCTCACCTCAGCGAGACGGGCCCTGCTCGTGCTCGCGTGCACGCTGCTGGCCGGTCCGGCCGCGGCGGCCACCTACTACGTCTCCACCGGTGGCAGCGACTCGAATGCCGGCTCGCAGGGCTCGCCCTGGCGCACCATCGCCAAGGCCAACTCCACGCTGCGGGCGGGCGACGTCTGCATCATCGCGCCGGGCACCTACAGTGACCCGATCCAGCCCTCCGCCAACGGCACCTCGACGGCGCGCATCAGCTACGTCGGCAGCCTCGCCAACCCGACCTCGGTCACCGTCGGGCCGTTCTACATCGACAAGGCCTACGTGAGCGTGAAGGGCGTGAGGTCCTCCGGGAACCTCGAGCTCTACTACACTTCGGAGAGCGCCAAGGCCTGGCACGACTCGGTCGCCTTCTGCGTGCTGGCCTCCGGCGCGAACTTCATGGGCGCCAAGGACTGCATGGTGGCCCGCAACACCATCAGCGGCCCCGTCGCCTTCATGATGAACAACATGTACTCCGGGCCCCCGGGCACGGTGAACTCGGCCTACGACACGCTGCGCGGCAACGTCATCAACATCGGAGTCATCGGCAATAAGGGCTTCCAACTGCGTGGCTTCACGCGGTACTGCCTCATCGACTCGAACCGGATCAGCGCCACGTTCGCCGCGGCCAACGGCGGCGACGTGCAGGGGCGCTATTTCTACAACTCGTCCCACAACACCCTGCGGGACAACTCGTGGCGCCTCGAGGCCGACGGCGGGCTCCCCGACGGGCAGTACACGGGCTTCGCGCTGCGCGACTCCTCGAGCTACAACGTGTTCGAGCGCGACAGCATGCTGTGCGGCGTCCAGAGCCGCTTCGAGATCGGCGGCCGGCTGGTGAACGCCGGCAACTCGGCGTGGACCGGGCAGTGCGTGGGCAACCGCTGGAGCGGGTGCTTCTTCCAGACCACGGGGTTCGTCTTCAACCAGGACCTGCTGAACGGCGCCGTCATCGAGAACACGGTCTTCGCCTCGGACCAGAACTATCCCCTGTACCTGCTCGCGCCCGTGCAGAACACCGTCATCCGCAACTGCACCCTCTTCGCGTGGGGCTCGCCCTCCATGCGGATCGAGGGCGACACGCGCGGGGGCGGCAACCAGTTCCACTCGAACATCTTCTACGCGGACTCGGTGGCGGCCTGCTACTCGGGCCGGCCGGTGGTCTTCCACGGCTGGGCCACCGGCTTCGCCGAGGACCGCAACCTGTTCTGGTCGCGCACCGCCGCGCCCGGGGTCACGGCCGCGGCCCAGTCGGTCTACTGGGCCTCGAGCGCCTGCAGCGCGCCCGGGGCGGGCACCGCCTGGGCCAACGCCTCGGGCAACGACACCCACTCCAGCTTCGCCAACCCGCTCTTCGCCGACACGCGCTGGGCCACGTTCGACCCGCACCTGCGTGCGGGCTCGCCGGCCATCGGGCTCGGCGAGGGCGGGGGGGACGCGGGCGCCTACCCTTTCGTCGCCGCCGGCCCTGACGTGACGCCGCCCGCCGGCGTCACGAACCTGGCCGCGGCGCAGGTCGCCAAGGACAACGTGGTCCTGACCTGGACCGCCCCCGGTGACGACGGCGCGTCGGGCACGGTCACCGCCTACGACCTGCGGTGGTCCACGCAGCCCATCAACGCCGGGAACTTCGCCAGCGCCACCCCGGTGGCCACGCCGCCGGCGATCCTGCCGGGCGGCGCAGCGCAGAGCTACGCGGTGCTCGGGCTCACGTCCTCGACCACCTACTACTTCGCGCTCCGCGCGAGCGACGAGGTGGGCAACGTGGCGGGGATCAGCAACGTGGTCGTGGCCACCACCACGGCGACGGACCAACTGCCGCCGGCCCGCATCACCGACCTCCGCACCCCGTAGGCGCATCCATCCCGGCCCGCCCCGCGCGCCCGCGACCCCTGGTCGCGGGCGCGTCGCTTCAGGCCGGGACCGGCTCCGGCCGGCGCCCGGCGAGCCGCAGCGTGGTGTGGACGGCGAGCAGGGCGAGCAGGGGCCACGCCTCGTAGAAGTCGCGGTACTCGCCGAGGAAGCCGAAGAACAGCGTGGTGGCGAACAGGGCCCCGCCCACGGCGAGGGCGGCGGCGGCCGTCCGGCGCTTCTCGCGCCAGAAGAGCAGGCCGTAGACCCACGCGCCCGCGTAGAGCACGTCGTGCACGAGCTGCCGGGGCACGGGCAGGTGCGCGAGGTTGCGCAGCAGGTGCCACTCGAGCGGCGCGCCCGGGTTGGCGCGGAACACCCAGCCCAGCGCCAGCCAGATCGCGACCGCCGAGGCGATCTGGGCCCCCACGTGGGCCAGCAGCCGGGCGCGGGGCAGGCGCGAGCGCTCGCGCAGCGCGAAGACCAGCGTGAGCAGCACGAAGGTCTCCTTGTCGAGCAGGCCGATGGGCCACAGCAGGTAGAAGCGCGTCCGCTCGCCGGCCGCGACGAAGCCCAGCCCGAGGGTGAACAGCAGCAGGGTGGGGAAGTCGTAGACGTAGTTCTGGTAGCCGAAGTGGAGCGGGACCAGCGCCAGCGCGGCCGCGGCCGCTAGGGCGGCGGTCGTGCCCTCCACGCGGAAGGTGCGCTCGAGCAGGCGGCGGAAGGCCAGCGCGAAGCCGAACAGCGACAGGCCGTGGACCAGGAAGACGAGCGCGTACCAGCTCGTGTGCTCCGCCGGCCAGCCCAGCCGCCGCGCCAGCGCCGGCTGCCGGCGCACGAGGTCGGAGAGCCCCGCGCGCGCGGCCCCGGGCAGCAGCGCGTCGGCGCCGCGCACCGCGACGGGCACCAGCACGCGCTTGACGTACGGGCGCCAGGCCGTGCCCTCGATCATGTCGGGCAGGAGCGAGCGCTTGTAGAGGCTGGTGCGCGGCGCGGCCCACAGCAGGACGCCCAGCGCGATCAGCGCGTAGAGGAGCCACCACGCGCGTGACGCGCGCGGGCGCCCGCCCGCGGCGCCGGGCGGCGGGACCGGCGCGCGCGCGGGTGTGTGCGCGGAGACCGGGGTCGTGTCCGGCGTGCCCACGGTCACTCCCCGATCTCGGCGGCCCGGACCCAGTCGCGGTGCTTGCCGCGCCCGCGCCGCTCGAAGCGCGGCATCTCGCGCACCGCGACCGGCAGGCCCAGTCCGCGCGAGACCTCGGCCTCGATCTCGCGCGCCACCGCCTCGCTCCAGCCCGGGCCCGCGGTGACCCGCAGCTCGAGCCGGCCGCCCGGGAACTCCACGAACTGGTACTCGCGGACCTTCCCGGACTTGGCGTGGTGCCGGAAGATGTAGTAGGGGAGCAGCCCGCTCACGCGCCGCCCGTCGGGCAGCGTGATGGCCTCCCCGGCGCGCCCCTGCAGTGCGCCGAGCAGCGGCAGCGCGCGCCCGCACGGGCAGGCGCCCGCGGCCGGCTTCACCAGGTCGCCGATGCGGTAGCGGATGACGGGCTGAACGAGGTTGTGCAGGTCGGTCAGCAGCACCTCGCACAGGCCGTCGCCGGCGGGCTCGAGGTCCACGACCACGGACTCCACCGGCACGTGCATGCCGCCGGCCTCGCACTCGAAGCCCGTGACCCCCACCTCGGCGCACCCGTAGGAATCCACCACGCGGCAGCCGAAGGTCTCGCCCAGCCGCTCGCGCTGGTGCGGGCGCAGCACCTCGGCGGTGGTGACGATCGCGCGCCACGACAGGGCGCGCCCGTCGAGCCCCTGCGCCAGCACCTGCTCGGTGAACTGCATCACGGCGGACGGGTAGCCGAAGCCGAAGCGCGCGGGGCGGCGCCGCAGCTCGTCGTAGAAGTCGCGCGCCCTCGCGGGATCGGTCTCGAAGGCCGAGAAGCGCCGGCGGTTGAAGAACAGGTCGCGCAGCCGGGCCTGCCGGCGTCCCGCCTCGTCCAGGGCCAGCCCCCAGAAGTAGGCGTACGGGTCGCCGATGTCGAGGCCGTGCCAGCGCCAGCCGCGGAAGACGTTGGCGTGCGCGTGCGCCCACGACAGGTGCCCGCGCCGGACCGCGACCGGCGTGCCCGAGGAGCCCGAGGTCGTGGCCTTCACGCCGCCGCGCGGCGCGCGCGTCGAGGTGAGCGCGCCGGCCTGCTCCTGCACGTCCCGCTTCTCGAGCACGGGCAGCCGCGCCCAGTCGGCGGGCTCGCGCAGCGAGGCGGGGGAGAGCCCGAGCGCCGACCAGCGCTCGCGGTAGAGGGGCACGCTCTCGAAGGCGTGGCGCGCCAGCGCCCGCTGCCGCTCCCACTGCAGCGCCCGCAGGCGCTCCAGCGGCCACCGCTGGCTCTCCTCCAACTCGCGCAGCACCGCGGCGACGGGCTCGCCGCGCCAGCGCTGCGCCCCGAGGTAGAGCCGGCGGGCGAGGGCGGCGTTCATGCGGGGCTCCTCCCTGAGCGTTGCGGCGTGCCCCGCGACGCCTGGCGGTCGCAGGGGCCGTGCGGGCGCCCGCGGGCGCCCGGCCTCCTCCTCAGGCGCTACTGGCCTGCGGCGTGTAGAAGACCACCTTGTTCTTGGGCGGGCGCTTGGCCCGCAGCAGGGCCTGGTTGGCCGCGCGCCACAGGTCCTCGGCGTTGAGCGCGTGGTCCGGGAACAGGGCCACGCCGAGGCTCACCGTGACGCTCACCTGGCAGCGCCGCCGGTTCAGGTCCTCGACCTCCACCGGCAGGCGCTCCACCACGGACCTCAGGCGCTCCGAGACCGCGACCACGTCGTGCGCGTGGACCGGCGCCGTCAACAGGATGGCGAACTCCTCGCCGCCCCAGCGCGCCACCGTGTCGAAGGGGCGCACGCCGTGCCGCAGCGCCTGCGCCACGCCCACCAGCACCTGGTTGCCGGCCTCGTAGCCGTAGGTGGTGTTGGTCGACTTGAAGTCGTCGATGTCCGCGATGCACAGCGCCATCGAGTTGCGCTCGCGCTGGGCGCGCGCCATCTCGTTGCGCACCTGCAGATCGAAGTAGGAGCGGTTGTAGACCGTGGTGAGCGGGTCGATGAAGACCAGCTTCTCGATGCGCGCGGCGCGCTCGAGCACGCTCGCGCAGGAGTCCGCCAGCAGCGCCACCATGGCGAGCGCGTCCGGCGGGAAGCGGTCGGGCTCGCGCCCCAGCACCTCGAGCAGCCCCAGCGGCGGGCCCGCGCTCGAGGGCACGGCGAGGATCACGACCGAGCGCGCGCGCCGGCGGCGCCCCTCGAGTTCCAGCGGCGGGCACTTGAGCGTGTCGGGGCAGTAGAACAGCACGTCGGGGCGGCGCCGCGCCTCGGCCGCGAGCGCGGGCGCCAGCGGCTCGGGGCCCGCCTCGTCCGACTCCTCCACGAAGCGCACCTCGTGCGCGCCGAGCAGCTCGCGGCCCGCGTGGTCCAGCTGCTCCAGCAGGCCGTGGCGCGACTGCCCGCTGCGCGGGTCCGAGGCGAGCAGGGCCTCGTCGAGGCGGAGCAGGCGGCGCACCTGGTCGAGCCCGGTCTGCGCCTGGGCCGGCAGGCTCGCGCGCGGCACCAGGAGCAGGCCCTCGCGCTCGCGCGGGCCCGGCAGCTCGAGGGTGATGACCTCGAGGCGGTCGCGCGTCTGCCAGCGCAGCACGCCGCGCCGGTCGGTGGGGGGCGGCATGCGGCGCACCGCGCCGCTCTCCTCCAGCCGCGAAAGGGCGTAGAGCGCGGCCATCTGGAGCTGGTCGGTGATCCCGCTCTGGATGGCGCGCTGCACGCGCAGGCGGTCGACCTGCGGCAGCTCGTCGAGCGGCAGGAGACGCTCGAGCAGCTGTCGGAAATCGATCGTCTGCTGTCGCATGGGGCTTCCCTGCCTCCGTGGCTGTCCGGTCGGCGTGCGGTCCTCGAGACCCATGGCAGAGGTGCAGACGCGTGGAGGTGGCTGGGTCCGCACTGATCCCGATGCGGAACGACTCAATGTTAGCACAGTGCCTCGCCGCGGCCGCGCGGGGGCCGGCTCCCGCTGGGGCATCCCGCCCACGCCGGCCCCGGCGGCAGGAGGTGGAGTGGCGCGCCGGCGGTGCGCGCGCAGGGCGTGCCGCGCCCCACGCGCCTGCGGGGGAGTCGCTTGACACTCCGCGGGGGTGGCCGATACGGTCCGAACTTCGGCATCATCGACGACGTCCGCCGTGGAGCGCTGCCCGCCATGAGGCTTTCCGAGCTCCTCAACCCGAACGCGATCTCCCTGCGCCTGCAGGCCCGGGCCAAGCGGGAGGTGCTGGTCGAGATGGTGGCACTGCTCGAGGCGGCGCACGGGTTCGCGAGCCAGGGCGAGATCCTCGACCGCGTCATGCGGCGCGAGGCCATGATGTCCACGGGGCTCTTCCCGGGCGCGGCCATCCCGCACGGCAAGGCCCGGTCGGTGGACCGCATGGCCGCCGCCTGCGGCCTCTCGCCCGAGGGCGTGGACTTCGAGTCCGAGGACGGCAAGCCCACCCACCTGTTCGTGTTGCTCGTCTCACCCGAGAACGCGACCACGCCGCACGTCCGGCTGCTGGCCAACATCTCGCGCCTGCTCAAGGAGGATTCCGTGCGGAAGAGCCTCCTCGAGGCCCGGAGCCCGGAGGAGTTCCTCGCCGCCGTCCAGAGCGGGGAGAACGTCGTCATCCCGCAGGGCTGACGCTCCTCGAGGCCGCCGGCCATGTGCCGGGTCAGGCCCGCCGCCACGGAGGGGACCGCGTGCACTTCCTCGACGCCTGGCTGACGCTCGCGCCCCTCGACCTCGCCCGCCTCGCCGCGCCCGTGGCCTTCCTCGTGCTGGCCGTGTTCATGCCCGGCCGCGTGGCGGCCCGCCTCTCGGCGCTCGGGGTGGCCGCGGCGCTGCCCTTCCTGCGCGAGCTCGGCGCGCCGTCCGCGGTGGTGGCCGGCTGGGTGCTGCTGTGGCTGGGCATCGCCTGGCAGGCGGGGCTCCCGCCGGCCGGCTCGCGGCGCTCCGGCGCGCGCCTGCACGGTCTCGAGTCGGGCACGATCGGCCTGCTGCTGGGGCCCGCGCTGCTCGTGCTGATCGTGGCGGCGGTGGCGCGCCTCGACGTGGACGTCGAGGCGGCACGGCGCACCTCCTACGGCGCGCTGCTGGTCTGCCTCGGGCTGCTCCACCTCATGCTGCGCCGGCACGTGGTGCGCGCCGCGACCGCCTTCGCCGCCATGGGCCTCGGGCTGCAGGTGCTCGACGGCGCGGTGGCCTCGACGGTCGCGCCGGGGGGTGTGCCCGCGACGGGCGCGCCGCTGCTCGGCTGCGCCCTGGCCGTGGCGCTCGCCGTGCGCATCGGCCGGACGCGCGATGCCGTCCCCGGTTCCCCGTGGGTCAACGACGCCCACGACCTCCACGACTGACGCATGCGCACGCCGAGCCTGTCCCGACCCGACGCCCGCCTCGCCGGCGGGATGCTGTGCGCCGCCGGGTTCGCGCTGCTCTTCGCGCGTGACCGCTTCGCGCCGGCGCTCGGGATCGAGCTGCTCGCCGCCGCCTTCTGGTGGTGGGCGCGCGCCACCGAGGAGCCCGCCGTGCACGTGCCGCGCTGGGCCTGGCTGCGCCGCCCGGCCACGGCGCTGTGGCTGGCCGCGGCCATCGAGACCGTCCTGCCCGCGCCGGGTGGCGCGTTCGCCGCGCCACCCGCGACGCTGGAGTTCTGCTGGCGGCTCGAGGCCGTGCTGGTGGTGTGGGCCGCGCTCGAGCTGCTGGCGGCGCTGCCGCTCACGCGTCCCTACTCGGACCTGCCGGGCCCGCTGGTGGAGCGGGGGTTCTGGCTCCCGGCCCTGCTGCCCTCGGCAGGCTTCCTGCTGCTGTGGCGCCAGGCGCCGATCTGGCTGGACGTGGACGTGGTGCGCGACGTGGCCGCGCTGCTGCTGCTGCTCACCGCCACGCTCGCGGCGCTGCGGGCCTTCGGCCGCAGGCGCTGGACCGCGGGACTGCGCTGGCTGGTGGTGTGGGACGGTGCGCTCGCGGGCGTGCTGCTGGCGAGCCGAGCCATCCCGGCGCCCATCGTCGCCCTGCTCTGGGCCGGCGCCTGCGGCACGCACACCTACCTGCTCGTGGCCGAGCTGGGGGGCGCCACGCCGCGCCGCGGCCCGGTCATGGCCACGCTGTGGCGCGCCACGGCGTGGACGACCTCGACCGCGCTGGCGTGGCCGCTGCTCATCTGGGCCGGCGGCGCCGGTCCGCACCGCGGGCTCATCGTGCTCGCCCTCGGCGGGGCGTCCATGGCGCTGGCGGCGTGGGTGGACGTGGCGCGCATGCCCGAGGCTCCCGAGCGCCGCACCATCGCGCGGCCGGGCTCGGGGCTGGCCCTCGGCCGCATCGCGCCCGCCTTCGTGCTGGCCGGCGTGCCGCTCGCCTTCGCCAGCGCGTGGTGGCTGGGTTACGCGGCGGACTGGCGCCTGTCGCTGCTCGCGCTCGTGCCCGCGCTGCTCGGCGGCGGGACGGCGCTGCTCACCTTCCGCTCGACCGCGCGAGCCGAGCCCGGACCCTGGGCGCGGGCGGGCCAGTGGGCGCGGCGCGCGGCGCGGCGCTTCTTCCGGATGGTGGTCGGCCTCGAGCGCGCGCTCGTGGCCGGGGCCGGGCGGCTGCTGCTCGCGCTCGCCACACCCCTGCGCGACCTGCACACCGGCGACGCGCAGGAGTACGTCCTCTTCCTCGCGGGCGTGGCCGTGCTGGCCGCCCTGTTGCCCTTGCTCCGATGAGCCCGACCGATCCCCTCTGGGCCGTGCTGCTCGCGCTCGCCGCGGCCCTCGCCCTGCTGTTCGCCGGTCGGCGTGGCGCGGCCGCCCGCGGAATGATCGGGGCCGTGCTCGTGCTCGTGCCCTGCGCGGCCAGCGTCGCGGGCCTCGTCCCCATGGGCTGGCTCGCGGCGCCGCTCGTGGCGGCGTTGGTCGTGGCCGCACTCGCGCGGGAAGCCGCCGACCCGCTCCCCGGCGAGTGCGCGCTCAAGCTGCTCTGGGTGCTGGGTGGGGCCCTCGCGCTCTCGGCCGTCGGGGCGGCGCTGATCGCGCTGGCCACCGGGGTCGCCTCCGTGCCCGAGCAGTGGGCCGTGCTCCGGCTCGGGCTCTCGCCGAGCCTGGTGTGGAAGATCGCGGTGCCGCTCGGCCTGCTCGCCGGCATCGTGCTGCTGGGTGGGGCGCCCTTCCACTTCTGGGTGGCCGACGTCTTCCAGGGCGTGCCCGCCGCGGTGGCGCCGCTGGCGGTGGCGGCCATGCAGGCGGCCGGCGGCGCGTGGCTGGTGTCGAGGCTGGCGGGCGTCGAGGGCTTCCCGGAGGGCGCCGATCTGGCGGGCGTGGTGCTGCGCACCGCGGCGGCGGCCGCGCTGCTCGCGGGCGCCGGCACGATCCTGTCGCAGCGGCGGCCCGAGCGCCGCGTGGGGACGCTGGCGAGCCTGCAGGGAGGCCTGGCGCTGGCGATGCTCGCCGCGACCCTGGGCCGCGGCTCGAACTCCCCCGATGCGGCCGCCTGGCTCGTCCCGTGGGCCGCACACCTCGCGCTGGCGCTTGCCGGAGCGGCCCCGCTCGCGCGCCTGACCGCGATGGACTCGCTGCCCGGCGCCCCGGGGTCTCCGCTGTTCCGGCGCCACCCGCTCTCCGCGATCGCGGGGCTGTACGCCCTGTTCTCGCTGGCCGGCGTACCCGGCACGCCGGGGGCGGCGCTGTGGCTCGAGGTGGCGCGTCACCTGGTCGCGAGCGGGCGGAGCGGGCTGCTGGTGGCGCTGGCGCTGGCCTGGCTCACGGCCTTCGCCATGGCGATGCGTGAGCTGCGCGAGGGCTTCGGCGCGCCGGCCGCCGGGGACGCCCTTCCCAACCCCGTGCCCGTGCCGGTGCGCCTTGCGCTCTGGCTCAGCGGCGCCGGGCTCGCGGCGGTGGGCGTGGTGAGACTGCTCGCGAGGTAGGTGGCGTCTCAGGGAGACACAGCAGCGGCCCGCACGTACACCCTCACCTCGGGCGCCACGGGCAGGCCCTCGAACAGCCGAGCCAGCGCGGGCGGGTGCGCCTCCAGCTCCAGCCGGTACGCGTCGCCCGTCTCGAGCGCGCGCAGGTAGGCATCGCCGGGCAAGCGGCGCAGGGCGTACTCGTCGAGCGACGAGACCAGCACCACGTCGCCCGCGGGGTCGCGCGGCCGCAGCCGCAGCGAGTCGGGCGAGGTGACGAGCCGCCGGCGCGTCGCAGGCACGCGCGCCTGGAAGTGCGGGTTGCCCGCGATCTCGACGAGCGCGCCTGCGGGCGCCCGCGTGGCCAGCCAGCGCTCCACCACGAGCCGCGGGTCCTGCAGCATCACGAGGTCGAGAGCGGGCCCGCCGGCCAGCGCCAGCACCACGAGAGCGCCCGCGAGCGCGACGCCGCCCCGCGGCCCCATGCGGCCCAGCGCGGCCTCGAGGCCGCGCAGCGCGATGGGCAGCACGAGCAGCAGCAGCGGCAGGAGGAAGCGCGGGTACACGTAGCCGATCGAGCCGATGAAGGCCGCCAGGTAGAGCGCGGCGCCGAGCGCGCGCGGGCCCAGTCCGCGCAGGCCGGGGCGCGTCATCACGGCCGCGACCAGGCCCAGCAGCACGGGCCAGCCGAAGGCCAGCGGCGCCAGCTCGAAGCAGCGTCGCGCCAGCGCACCGTAGCCCTCGAGCGTGGCGGCGAAGGTGCGCGGGTACTTCGCGGTCTCGAACAGGAAGCGGTGGTGGGCGAGCCACCCCGGGAGGTTCAGGGGCAGCATCCAGACCAGCGCATAGGCGGCGAGCCCGGCGGCCAGCACCAGCGCCACCGCGCCCGCCCCGCGCCTGCGGCCCGGCGCGCCCGGCGCCCACGCCCGCGCGCAGGCCACGAGCCCCGCGACCGCGGCGAAGGGCGCCAACTGCTCCTTGCTGCACACCGCAAGGGCAGCGGCCGCGGCGGCCCCGGCGCAGCGCGCCAGCGAAGGCGCGGGGGTCTCGACCAGCGCGAAGGCCAGCCAGGCCCAGAACAGCGCGTGCAGGTCCACGTTCGAGGTGCGGGCGTAGTAGACGAACACGGCCGAGCCCGCGAGCAGCACGGGCACCAGCCAGGGCCGCGCGCCGGGCCTGCGCTCCGCCGCGGCGCGGGGCGCGACCCGCGTGGTGCACGCCGCGAGCGCCGCCAGCCCCAGCGCCAGCGCGAGCGTCACGAGCCGCGCCGCCACGACCAGCGCGGTGATGGACGCCTCGGGATGCCGGAAGCCGAACGGGTAGGCGGCCGCCGGCCGGCCCAACTCGCCCGCCAGCCGCATGAGCGCCAGCAGCGGGGCGTAGACGAAGGCCGTCAGCAGGTAGGGGACCGGCCCGTAGGACGAGTACCAGCCCGGGCCGAAGCGCGCGGCCATGGCCTTGAGCACCGAGCCCGGGGCGATGTTGTCGAGGTCCCAGGGGAACGATGCGTGCGCGCCCCACCACAGGGGCACGGCCAGCACGAGGAGGAGGCCGACCCAGGCAAGACGCGCGCGCAGGGGCGTGGGCGGGTGGAGAGCCACCGTGACCGGACCTCCGAAAGGGAAGGTGCGTCGCCTGGGGACCGAGCCTGGGACCTGCTGGCCAGGAGAGCCTGGCCGCCGTCATCACCCGGCGATGGTCGCACAGCGTATCGCCAGGACGCAAAAGAAGTCGGGTCGGGAGTGCTCGGGCACCGGGGGCATCGAGTGGGGCGCGAAGGGACACGGAGCGGCACGGGTCTCGCCGTTTGCGCGGACGGTCTCAGGCGAGAGTCGGGGAGCCATCCCCTACCGACGCCCACGGGTGCGCGGCAGGGCGAGCGGAAGCCGCGCCGGACCATGCCCGGCACGCGATGCGGAGCATCCACCGGTGTGCGGGGAGCGCCGGAAGCCGGTCTTCGCAGGACCAAACGGCGGAATCGGACGACGAGAGCCACGTCGAACACGCCCCGGCGCGTGTATGCTCACGCCCCGGCGCATGGCAGTTCCTGTTCTTCGATCGTCCCATCGCGCGGTCGCAGCGATGGCCGCCCGTTGCCGCCCGCGATGCCGACCTGCGTCGAGCGCGGGTACGATGTCCGGCTCACCGTGGACTCCCTGGGCTGGGTGCACGTCGCCGTGCGCGTGGGGAACAGGTATCTTCGAAACGCGGCGCCCCGACCGGGAGAACGCAGCTTCCCGCGCGCGCCGCTCGCATCTGGAACCGCGGGGCGTCGTGCGGGATGATCGTCCACGTCCCCCGAGACCATCTGCATCATCTCGTCTGGAGGTTGGTATGCCTGCTCGGGTCGTCGCCCGGCTTCTCGCACTGGCGCTGGTGGTGTCGTCGCCGTCCCCGGCGCAGGCGGGCGCGGTGCACATCGAGAGCGGGGGGATCGAAGGCGTCCCGAGCGGCGTGCCCGGCGTCCTCGTCTTCAGGGGGGTGCCCTACGCGCGGCCGCCGGTCGGGGCGCTCCGGTGGCAGCCGCCGCAGCCGCCGCCGGCCTGGAGCGGTGTGCGCAGGGCCGACGGCGTCGCTCCGTGCTGCCAGCAGGCGCCATGGTCCGCGCCGCCCTGGACGGCGGAGTTCGTCACGCAGGAGCGGACGAGTGAGGACTGCCTCGAGCTCAACCTCTGGACCGCGCAAGCTCCAGGCAGCGCGAAGCGCCCGGTGCTCGTGTGGCTGCACGGCGGCGGGTTGACCGGAGGATCCGGCGCGGTGGCCGTGTACGACGGGGCCCAGCTCGCCCGTCGCGGCCTCGTGGTGGTGACCGTCAACTACCGCCTGGGCGCCCTCGGCTTCCTCGCGCATCCCGGGCTGAGCGCGGAGTCCCCGCGGCACGTCTCCGGGAACTACGGGCTGCTCGATTGCATCGCCGCGCTGCAGTGGGTCCGGCGGAACATCGCGGCCTTCGGTGGTGACCCCGGTCGCGTGACGCTCGCCGGGCAGTCTTCGGGCGCCGAGCTGGCCGGCGCGCTGATCCGCTCGCCCCTGGCGACAGGGCTCTTCCACCGCGTCATCCTGATGAGCGGTGGCGCGTCCGACGGATACCTGCCGCTCGCCGAGGCGGAGCAGGCGGGCGCGGCGTGGGCGAGGACCTTCCGGGACAGCTCACTCTCGGCGCTGCGCGCGTTGACGGCCGCCGGAACCATGGTCGGCGGGCCCTTCGGGCTCGTGGCGGACGGCTGGTGCCTTCCCGCGAACGGACCGACCGCTCCGGTGAGCGACGTGCCGATCCTTATTGGCCTGACCGCGGACGAAGGCAGCAGTGACCCCGCGTACGGCAAGGTCACGGCCGCGGCGTTCGCGGCGTTCGCACGCTCGCACCTGGACACGCTGGCGGACGAGGCGTTGCAGCTCTATCCGTGCTCCAACGACGAGCAGGCCGGGCTCGCGCAGAAGCAGAGCATGCGCGACCTCGGGCTCTTCCGGACCCTGCACTGGGCGCGCACGCGCGCCGCGCGGGGCCACGCGCCACTGTACGCGTACTATTTCACGCGCGGCATCCCCTGGCCCGAGCATCCGGAGTTCGGCGCGTTCCACACCTCCGACGTGCCCTATGCATTCGCGAACCTCCGGCTGCTGCACCGTCCCTGGCAGGAGGCCGATCGCCGCCTGTCCGAGACGCTCGCGGCGTACTGGGTCCGCTTCGCCCGGACGGGAGATCCGAATGGTCCGGGATTGCCGGAGTGGCCGGCGTTCGATCCCGGCGAGCCGCGGCTACTGGAGCTGGGCGCAACCGTGGCCCCGCGCCCGATCCTCGAACCTCGGCGCGTGGAGTTCTACGAGAAGTGCCTGGCGCTTCCCCGGCGCGAGTAGGCGCGGGCGCAGCAGATCTTCTTCCGGGGCTGGCGCAACTACTTCTCCCAGACCGAGTCCTTCAACGAAGCCCACGTCGAGCCAAGGTCCGACGCCCTGTCGACGAACAGCCGGGCAACAGCACCGCCGCAGTGACCGAGAGCTACGGAACGGTCGGCGATGACCTCGCCAAACGCGGGGCCGCGCGCCTCGTGCAGTGCCGCGCAAAGGCGCAAGGCGAAGAGCGGAGCGGGGAAGGTGCTCCGGGCAGACAGAGGGAAGTTGGTGCGCCGCCTAGGAATCGAACCTAGAACCTACTGATTAAGAGACCCTGACCGCTGCCAGCCCGAAGCGACTGTCGCCCAACGAACTAGCAGTAGCCACAATCACTTCAACGGAATCAGCAGCAGTGCGGCCGGGCACCGCAAGGCATCAGAGGGCTCTCTTGGGAGCACCAAACGGGACCACTCGTCCCGTCTTCCAGCGCGGGGGATCGCTGAACCTGCCCCCTCGGAGCCGCGTCAACCAGGAGCCGATCCATCTCTCGGGTGGGCGCCGAGGGAGACCGGCACCGCGGCCTGCCACGCGTGAGGTTGTGACCTGCCGTCCGGGGCGAGGGTGTTTCGCCATCCCAGAATTCCTCTTGCTTTCTACCCCCCCCTAGGTATCGACTCTTGCCGGAAGCGGGTCCGGCACAAACCGGGCCCGCACTCTCCGCGCAAGGGCCGCCCCTCGGCCGCACCGTGGTCGTCACCTCTCAGCCCGTCGTGGGCCCTTGCCGGTCGCCGGCGCGAACGCTGTTCGTTCCTTGGTTCGAGAGGAGGCCGCTGATGCGCCTTGCTCGCTGGCTTGCCATCCTGGCGTTCTTGCTCATCCCTGGGGTAGCGCAGGCGATCCAACTGCATTGGAGTTCCGGCGCCGATACCCTGACGTTCGCCGAGGCGACCCGTGCCATACTTGTGCTCCGGGCCGATTCGGCGGAAGTGACGCTGCCGCCGGAGTGGCGTCTGTTGTGGGTGGGCGACAGCACCGAGGTGCAGGTCGTGGCGCTCGATTCGCTCGAGGTCTGCGAAGGGGACACGGCGCAGGTATACGGCGTGGACGGACCGGCCACACCGGAGGACAGCACCGCCCACCGGATCACGGCGCACTTCTGCTCAGGCGGAAGCGGAGAAGCAGAGCGGGCTACGTTCGTCCTCGACCTGCCGGCGTGGGGGCGTGGCAAGTGCAAGGTGGTTGCACTCGACCCGGCGGACTCCACTGCGGTGCTCGAGTCGAACGAGGTGACGTTCAACGGCGGAGTGAGCGATTCGTTCCCACCGGTTATCCTCAGTGCCTCACGTTCACATCCATCGACTGAACTGCGCGTCCAGGCCACAGGCTTCGGGCTCGCCCAGACAGCCACGGTGGAGATCGCAGCGCAAGACGGGTCGTGGCGATTGCCGATGACCATCGTCGAGAACAACAGCATCAGCCTGACCGCCGTCGCGAACGTCGCCGCCGATCTCCCAAGCTGCTTGCTACGCGTCGGCACGCAGTCCGGTCTCGTCGGGAGTGCGCCGTTGGACGCCGACACGGCGTCGGCGCTCTCGGTGCAGCCGGCGTGCGTGAGCTACATGAGGGAGTACGACACAGACGGGCACACGTACATCCAGCCCAAGGATTTCGCCGTCGTGGCGTCGCGCGATTCGTTCCACATCTTCTACATCCGCCGGGACATGAGGATCACCGATGGAAACTTGAATGAGAAGTCCATCGGGCACAAGCGGTCGCACAACCTGAATGACTGGGATCCGACCACCGGCACGATGATCGCGCTCGAGGCGCGGCCCGGGCAGTGGGACAACCATCACGTCTGGGCACCGAGTATCGTCAAGAAGTCCAATGACATCACCTACTGGATGTTCTACACCGGGGTCAAGGACACGACGATCGGTAGCCTGCGCACGCAGGTGCAGCGGATCGGGCTCGCGAGCTCCACCGACCTCAACATCTGGACCCCGGAGAACACCTGGGTCTACTCGCACAATCAGGCGCAGAGCTGGGCGGAGCAGGACTCTTCGCTCTCCTCTGGCCAGCAGTTCCGCGACCCCTTCGTGATGGAAGACCCCGACTCCGCCGGCCACTACCTCATGTTCTTCGTCGCCGGAAGCCATAATCGGCAGAGGATGGTCGTGGGGGTGGCCAGAACCCGTGGGCCTACCGCTGACTTCCACAACTGGTACGACGTAGGGCCTCTCTGGAACACGGACGCAGTACACACTCGAGCCAGCATCGTTGAGTCCCCGCACGCGTTCGCGGATCCTGGCGGTCGCTGGTGGCTGTACTACACGGGGTGGAATCCTAGAACGCCCACCGACAGCACTTGCGACAGCGCGTTCGTGTGTTTCGAGACCAACGACGTCAGCCCGATCGACGCGGACACGACCCGTTGGAGCGCCCCGCCGGACACGCTCTACCGGTTCCTCGGCGGCGACCAGACACTCCAGTTCTGGCACGGCTCGGAGTACCTCAAGTGGGCCCCAGGGTACGAGTACCTCTTCGCCTACGACGACAACCAGCACTCCGTGGACATCTCCGAGATCTCGTGGCATGGCCCGCACGTCTTCGCGCTGAACGACTCCTGCGCCCCGTCGGTCCCCCTGGCGGTCGACGCAGGTCGAGGTGGGCCGCAGCTCGCCCTGATGGTGGTTGGTGCGAATCCCGCGCGTGGACGGATAAGTTTCAGGATCGAGGTGCCGTACAAGATGCACGTGCGGCTCGCGATCTACGACGTGCTCGGGCGGCGGGTCAAGACGCTCCTGGATGAGGAGGTGCCCGCTGGCGAGCACATCGTTCACTGGGATGGAAAGGGCGCGGGCGACGTTGCCGCTGGCAGCGGCCTGTACTTCGGGCGCGTGACGTCGGAATCTGGTCAGAGGGCCGCCAGAGTCGTGTTGATCCGATGATGGCGGCCTGGATGCGCGATGGTGATACGCGCCGTGCGAGGGCGCTAGGAGCAGCGTCGTCGGGGACACAGCGGGCAAGCCTCGCCGTCCCGTGGGCCATGCTCGTGATCTCCTGCTTCTGGTGCGGACCCGCCCGCCCGCAGGTCGTTGACCCGAATCTGTGGGTGACACCTGGGTCGGTGTCGGCCGTCGTGCGTTCGGGGAACACGCTCTACATCGCAGGGGCGCTGGGCGAGATTGGGCCGGCCACCGGGGGCGGTGTTCCGGTGAGCGTGGCGGGCGGAACGCCGATCGCGCCGTACCCCAAGGTGACCGGGTACGTCAGCTGCGTAGTGCCCGACGGGGAAGGTGGCTGGTTCATCGCCGGCGACTTCTCGGCCGTTGGTGGAGTTCCCCGCAACAGCCTGGCCCACATACTCGCTGACGGTGGCCTCTCGCTGTGGGCGCCAAGCGCCGATGACCATCATATGGGCGAGATCATCCTCTCCAATGGCTGGGTGTATGTGGCGGGCAGCTTCGACAGCATGGGCGGACAACCGCGAAGTCACCTCGCAGCCGTGGATGCGGTCACCGGAGAAGTGACAGCCTGGAATCCACAGCCCTCCGGGTCGGTGCTCTCCTGGGCGTTCGGGCCCGACGTCCTGGCCCTGGCGGTTCGGGGGGATACGATCTACGTGGGCGGCAACTTCAACGAGATTGGCGGACAGCCGCGAAACGGGCTTGCCGCCCTCGACGCGCATACCGGGGAAGCACTTCCATGGAATCCAGGCGGGGCCGACAGTTACATCACTGCGCTCGCGCTCTGGGAGAACACGCTCTTCGCGGGAGGGTACTTCACTAAGCTAGGGGGACAGCCCCGCAGTCTCGCGGCAGCGATCGATGTGACCACGGGTTCGGTTACCTCGTGGAATCCAGGCGTTGCCGGTCCACAGAGCGACTACGTGATTGGCCCATACGTGAAGGTCCTTCTTGTGCGCGACAGCACGGTGTACATCGGCGGCCGTTTCGATACCGTCGGAGGCCAGCCACGGTCGGCTCTCGCGGCCGTCGACGCTACTACTGGCGCCGTACGGGCATGGAGACCGGATCCGATCTACAACTACTCGTTCCCGTGGCCCTACGTGTGGGCGTTGGCGGCAAGTGGGGACACCGTCTACGTGGGCGGGTCATTCGACGCAATTGGGGGCAAGGAGCATGGCTATCTGGCGGCTGTCGACACCAAGACGGGAACCGCCACGGAGTGGACCCCCAGGCCGAATCAACAGGTCTGGGCGTTGTCGGCGACCGAGTCCGCCGTCTACGTGGGTGGGTCGTTCAGAACGATGGGGCCGTGGCAGATCCGGGACTGCTTTGCTGCGTTCGACCTGACCACCGGAGCGCTCAAGGACTGGAACCCCGAGTCCAACGGGCTCGTCGGGCGCTGCCTGGCGGTCGGTGACGGCGTCGTCTACGTCGGCGGGGACTTCACGTTCATCGGCGGGCAGGCACGCAACCGCATCGCCGCCCTCGACACGCTAACAGGTGCTGCAACGGCGTGGAACCCGGCTGCCGACGACGTCGTGCGCACCATGGATCTGAAGAACGGCAGGCTCTACGTCGGGGGTGACTTCTGGAACATCGGGGGCCAGCCGCGGCGCTATGCGGCCGCGCTTGACACGGCGACCGGCCTCGCGACCGCTTGGGATCCGAACGTGGGAGACTTGGTGTTCGCGCTGGCGAGCAGCGGCAGCACGGTCTACCTGGGCGGTTTCTTCGAGTCCGTGGGGGGCGAGCCCCGCGGTGCCCTTGCGGCCGTCGATGCTACGACGGGCGCGCTCCTGCCTTGGGTGGCGGATGCCGACGGGCCGGTGTACGCGCTGGCAGTGAGCGGCGGCACGGTCTTCGCTGGTGGCGAGTACTCGACAGTGGCAGGACAGCCACGAAACTGCCTGGCGGCACTGGAGACCGAGACCGGAGCGCTGCGGGGATGGGATCCCGGCATCTTCGGTTCGGGGGTCGCAAACGCTCGCCCCGCGGTGCACGCACTGGCCACCCAGGGGCACAACGTCTACGTCGGCGGAGATTTCTACTACATCGGCGGTCAGGTACGGCCGTGCCTCGCCGGTCTGGACGACAGCTTGGGAGCCGCGACCGACTGGACCCCAAGGGCGAACTTCACGGTGCTGTCCCTGACCCGAAGCGCCAACACGCTGTACGCAGGGGGAGTGTTCGGCAGCATGGGCCTGCTGCCTACCGCCGGCTTGGCAGCCCTCTCGCTCCCCGAGGGCCCGGCGGCAGCGCCAGTTCCCTTCGTGCTGGCCCAGAGCTTCCCGAACCCAGCACGATCGAGCGCAATCATCCGGTACGCGTTGCCGGTGGCGGCATCGGTGACCCTGTCGGTACATGACATTCAGGGCCGCCGCCTCACGAGCCTGCTCGATCATGTATTCCAGGAAGCCGGTCGCCACGAAGTCCCGGTGCGTGCGGAGGCTTGGCGGCCCGGGGTGTATCTCTACCGGCTAGAAGCCGGTGGCCGAAGCGCGACCCGGAAGATGCTCGTGGTCCGATAGGGGCCGGACGTCGCGTGCCACATCCGTCCGTGCGACTGTCGCACGGTTCGCGGCAGCCGCGTTTCGGATGCCCGAGCTGAGCCCAATTTGTCCGTCGAGACTTGAATCCGCCACGCGTTCGCCACGGGGTGGCGGGAGTACGGGGGTTCCTTGGCTGCGCTCGAGGCAGTGCTCGGTCACGCCACCATCGCCGTGACGGAACGCTACGGCACGATTGGTGAGGACCCGGTGGAGCGCGAAGCGCAGCGATCCGTCCGCTACCACGCCGAAGGAAGCGACCGATGAAACAGGACGCAAGACGGGACGGCCGTCCCGCCACCCGCTGGAAACTGGTGCGCCGCGAAGGAATCGAACCTTCAACCTACTGATTAAGAGTCAGTTGCTCTGCCAATTGAGCTAGCGGCGCACGGCGGCCTGCGGCGCGGAGCCGCAAGCGAGCGGAAGAGCCCGAGTAATCTACGGATGCCCCCCCGTATCGTCAAGCCGCAAAATGACGCGCCGGGGGGCCCATGCTATCCTGCCGTGCCTTTTCGAGCCGCACGGAGGCCCTCTCAAGGAGCGCGGATTGGCCAGCCGACCCCCGCAGCGCAGGTTCTTCGTCCTCTTCATGGGTTTCTGGCTGCCCGTGCTGGTCTACGTGACCGCCATCTTCACGCTGAGCTCGCAGCCGCAGCTGAGGCCCCCGCTCCAGTTCACCTTCTCCGACAAGGTCATCCACATCGGCGAGTACCTGGTGCTCGGGCTGCTGCTGGTGCGGGCGATGCGGGCCAGCCTGCGGGTGAGCCGGCCGCTCTTCGCCGCCATGATCGCCATCGGCTTCGTGGTGCTGGTGGGGGCGGCGGACGAGTACTATCAGTCCTTCGTCCCGGGCCGCACCTGCGACTTCTTCGACTTCGCGGCCGACGTCGCGGGCGGGGCCCTCGCCCAGTGGGTCTACGTCCGGTTCGTGAGGAGCTGACGCATGGCGCCCAGATTCCAGGCCCCCCGGGGCACGCGCGACCTGCTGCCGGGCGATCTCGAGCGCTGGCAGTGGGCCGAGGCGCAGGCCCGCGGCGTGCTCGAGCGCTACGGCTACCGCGAGATCCGCACGCCGCTCTTCGAGGACTTCGAACTGTTCGCCCGCACCTCGGGCGAGACGAGCGACGTGGTGCAGAAGGAGATGTACCGCTTCAAGGACCTGGGCGAGCGCGAGCTGGCCCTGCGGCCCGAGTTCACCGCCGGCGTGATGCGCGCCTACCTCGAGCACGGCCTGGGCGGCCGCGCGCGCGTGCACCGGCTGTGGAGCGCGGGCCCGGTCTTCCGCTACGGGCGGCCCCAGAAGGGGCGCTACCGGCAGTTCTCGCAGCTCAACTGCGAGCTGGTGGGCTCGGCCGCGCCGGGGGCGGACATCGAGATGATCGCGCTCTTCGTGGACGTCTACGAGGCCTGGGGCTTCCACGGGCTCACGGTGGTCCTGAACAGCCTGGGACAGCCCGCCACGCGGCGGGCCTACGGCGAGCGGCTGCGCGAGTGGCTGGCCCCGGTGCACGACCGCCTGAGCGCCGACTCGCAGCAGCGCCTCGTCGCGAACCCCCTGCGCGTACTCGACACCAAGGACGAGGGCGACCTGGCGCTGCTGCGCGAGCGGGGCGCGATGCCGCGGCTGCTCGACCAGCTCGACGCGGATGACCGCGCCCACTGGGACGCCGTGCTCGCGGGGCTCGAGGCGGTGGGCATCGCCTACGAGATCGACCACGGGCTGGTGCGCGGCCTCGACTACTACACGCGCACCGCCTTCGAGGTGCACGACCGCTCGCTCGGCGCCCAGAGCGCGCTCGGCGGCGGCGGCCGCTACGACGGGCTCGTCGAGGAGCTGGGCGGGTCGCCCACCCCGGGCGTGGGCTTCGCCATCGGCTTCGACCGCGCCATGCTGGTGCTGGAGCAGCGCGGCGCGGCGCTCCCGCCCGCCCCGCCGGGGGTCTTCGTGGCGGCGATGGAAGGCACGCGCGAGGAGGCGATGGCGCTCACGCGCGCGCTGCGGCGCGTGCTGCCGGCGGACCTCGACCTCGAGGCGCGCTCCTTCGGCGCCCAGATGAAGGCCGCGGGCAAGAGCGGGGCGCGCCTGCTCGTGATCGTGGGCGAGGAGGAGTGGCCGCGCGGCGAGGTGGTGGTGAAGGACCTCGCGGCCGGCGTCCAGGAGACGATCCCGCGCGTCGGGCTGGCGGAGGCGCTGCGCGCGCGGCTGGCGCAGGCGCCGCCCCCGCGGCCCGGGGGCGCGACGGAGGCGGAGAAGCGATGACGGAGACGACGGGCATCACGCTCGAGGACCTCGGCGGCTGGCGGCGCACCCACACCTGCGGCGAGCTGCTCAAGCCGCACGAGGGCGCCGGCGCCACGCTCATGGGCTGGGTGCATCGCGTGCGCGACCACGGCGGCGTGTTGTTCGTGGACCTGCGCGACCGGCACGGGCTCACGCAGGTCGTGTTCCGCCCCGAGAAGGGCGGCCCCGCGCTCATGGAGCGCGCCACGCATCTGGGGCTCGAGTGGGTGGTCGCGGTGCGCGGGATCGTGGCCGCTCGCCCGGCCGAGGCGCGCAACCCCGACATGGCGACGGGCGACATCGAGGTGGACGTGCGCGAGCTGAAAGTGCTGGCCGCGGCCGAGCCGCCGCCCGTGCTGCCCAGCGACGAGGTCAACCTCGCCAACGAGGACCTGCGCCTGCGCTACCGCTACCTCGATCTGAGGCGGCCGGAGCTGGCGCGCGTCATGGCGCTGCGCCACCGCGCGGCGCAGGCCGCGCGCGCCCACCTCTCGAGCCAGGGCTTCCTCGAGGTCGAGACCCCGCTGCTGGTGAAGCAGACGCCCGAGGGCGCGCGCGACTACGTCGTGCCGAGCCGCGTGCACCCGGGCACGTTCTACGCGCTGCCCCAGTCGCCGCAGCTCTACAAGCAGACGCTGATGATCGCCGGCGTGGACCGCTACTTCCAGCTGGCGCGCTGCCTGCGTGACGAGGACCTGCGCGCCGACCGCCAGCCCGAGCACACCCAGATCGACGTCGAGATGTCCTTCGTGGACGAGGAGCAGGTGTTCGAGGCCGTCGAGGCGCTCTTCGTGGCGCTGTGGCAGGACGTGCTCGGGGTCGAGATCCCGCGGCCCTTCCCGCGGCTCACCTTCCGCGAGGCCATGGGGCGCTACGGCAGCGACAAGCCCGACCTGCGCTTCGCTCTCGAGTTCAGGGACGTGACCGCGATCCTCGCTCGATCACCGCGCAACGTGGTGGCGAACCCCGCGAAGGCCGACGGCGGCACGGGCGTGGCCCTGACGATCCCGGACGGCGCGAGCATCTCGGGCAGTCAGCTGCGCAAGTGCGAGGACGTCGTGAAGGGCGCAGGCGGCGCGGGGCTGGGGTTCCTCAAGGTGCGGGGCACCCATGCAGAGCATGGGTCGGCCGAGCGCGCCAGGGCCGGGGCGGTCTTCCCAGGCGCCCTCTACGACGAGTTCATCGCCGCCGCGGGCGCGCAGGACGGCGACGCGGTCGTCTACACCTCGGGCCCGTGGGAGCCGACGCTCAAGGCGCTGGGCGTGCTGCGCACGCAGCTGGGCCAGCCGCTCGTGAAGGGGAAGGAGCGCGAGTGGCGCTTCCTCTGGGTGCGCGACTTCCCGCTCTTCGAGTGGGACGGCGAGACGCAGCGCTGGGCGCCGCGCCACCACATGTTCACCATGCCCAGGCCCGAGCACCTCGAGTTCCTCGAGACGGACCCCGGCCGCGTCCACGCCACGCTCTACGACCTCGTGCTCAACGGCACCGAGCTGGGCTCGGGCTCCATGCGCATCCACCGGCCCGACATCCAGGAGCGCGTGATGAAGGTGGTCGGCCTCACCCACGAGCAGGCGCACGCCAAGTTCGGCTTCCTGCTCGAGGCCTACCGCTACGCCGCGCCGCCGCACGGCGGCATCGGGCTCGGCTTCGACCGTATCGTCATGCTCATGGCGGGACGGGACAACATCCGCGACACCATCGCCTTCCCGAAGACCACCACCGCCGCCAGCCTGATGGACGGCTGCCCGAGCGAGGTGGACCCGCAGGTCTGGAAGGAGCTGCACCTGAGGCCGTCGGAATAGGGACGCGCCGGAGAGCGGCGCAGGAGCGAGGCCCGGGGCCCACGAGCCCCGGGCCTCGGTGCGTCCGGGCGGGAGGCCGGCGCGGCGTCAGGTCCTCACGGTCCCGGCTCTGGCGTCGGCGGCGCGGCCCGACCCTGCGGTGGCGCTCCGCTGAGCGCGCCCGACTTCGCGACCAGCGCGGCGAGGCGCAGCTGCTGGGCGTGGCCCGCCAGCGCGATCGCCTCGAAGTCCGCCACCGGTGCGCGCGTGCCGTCGAGCGTCTTGCTGCCGGCCGCGAGGCGGCCGTACGGGTCGAACAGCATCTCGCGCTCCAGCTTCTTCATGGCCGGCGCCTCGACGCTGCCGGCGAGCACCGTTCCCGACTCGATCGCGAAGCGGGGCGCGTCGCCCAGGAAGTAGAAGCGGCTCGTGCGCGAGCCCTGGGGGCCCATGCTCAGGTCCTCGCGGATGACGCGCAGCGTGCCCCCCTCGTACCACGCGGTGTACTTCGAGGTGGCGCCACCCAGCTTCTGCTCGCCCTCCACCTTCTGGAGCGAGGCGAGCGTGCCGTCGATGGAGTCGGCGCGCGCGCGCCAGTCGGCGAGCGAATCGGCCGCGGTGCGCAGGACGCGGGCGCGGCCCCTGCCGGGTGCGCCGGAGCATCCGGCCAGCAGGCCGAGGGCGGTCACGGTCAGCAGGGCGATGGCGATCGGGTAGCGACTCATGGCGGCGGCTCCTCCAACGGACTCGGGGCTCCGGCTCGGGCCGGGGCGGCATCTTAGCAGAGACCTGACAGGCGGTGTCCGTTGCCGGCGCGCCGCACGAAGCGGGCTCGGCGCTGCCGGGCCCGCCGCACGCCTTGGAGGCGAATCCCTGCGGCGCGAATCCCCGTGGCGCGGCCTGACTCTCATAGGGTGGAAGGCCCGCAGGGCCCGGCCGGTGTGGTTCCGGCGGGCGCGCGGGCGAAGCAGGGGGTTCAGATGAAGCTGAATGTCGGGGGCATCGACCGCATCGCGCGTATCGCCGTCGGAGTGGTCCTGATCGGCCTGGTGTTCGTGGGGCCGCGCACGCCCTGGGGATGGCTCGGGGTCGTGCCGCTCGCCACGGGTCTCTTCCGCTTCTGCCCGCTCTACCTCCCCTTCAGGATCGACACGGGAAAGGCCAAGTGACCATGCCGCTGCTGAACGAGAAGCTCCGCAAGGACGTGCGCAAGGTGCTGGGGACCCTGCCCGCGCCCGTGACCCTCACGCTGTTCATCAAGCAGGACTGTCCGACCTGCCGGGACCTGGTCCAACTGGTCCAGGAGATGAGCGAGGTGGACCCGCAGATCCGCGCGCGCGTGCTCGACTTCGCGCAGGAGCCGGCCGAGGCGCTGTCGCTGGGCATCGAGGATGCGCCGGCCATCGCGGTGACGGGCCCGCGCGACCACGGCATCCGCTTCTACGGCACGCCGGGCGGCTTCGAGTTCGCCTCGTTCCTCGACGCGATCCGCGCCGTCTCGCACGGCGAGTCGGGCCTGCCGGCCGAGCTGAAGGAGCGGCTCGCGGGCCTCGGGAAGCCGGTGCGCATCCGCGTGTTCGTGACCCCGACCTGCCCCTACTGCCCGCAGGCCGTCGAGACCGCCAACCACATCGCCATGGCGGCGGACGGGGTGAAGGCCGAGATGGTCGAGACCATGGAGTTCGCCGAGCTGTCCGGGCGCTTCAACGTGCGCGGCGTGCCGCGCATCGTCATCAACGACGACGACGCCTACGAGGGCGCCATCCCGGCCCAGCGCTTCGTGGACGCGGTCGTGAAGGCGGGCGCGTAGCGGACCCGCACCCTCGCCTCGCATCGCCCAGCGCGCCCGCCTCGCACGACGCCCGGAGCGGCACCCCCGACCGCTCCGGGCGGTTCGTTCCCGGGGTGCGGGTGCCGCCACTACTTCTGCGGCAGGCCGAGGACCATCAGGGCGCCGATGAGACGTCCGTCCCCACGTCCGCTGTCGCCACTACTTCTGCGGCAGGCCGAGGATCATCAGGGCGCTGATGAGGATTGCCATCAGGCTCTCGCCCGCGATGAGCCCCGAGGCCACGGGCACGACGTAGTCCCCGGCCGCCTTCGGCCGCACCTTCTCGAAAGCCGCGGCGAGGAGCGCCCCCGCGAAGAGCGAGAGCGAGGCGTAGCCCGGGATGACGAAGGCGAGCCCGAGGCCCATGGGCGAGGGGATGAACCGCTTCGCCCGCGGGAAGGCCCGCTCGGCGAGCGGGAGCGCGAGCCCCAGCAGCGCGCCCACGAGGGCGCCCATGCGTGCCGTCGGGTGGAGCGAGGCGAGGCCGTGCGAGAGCAGCTCGGACACGCCCTTCCAGACCACCGCCATCGAGGCCGGGAAGCGCTCGCCACCGAGGGCGGCCGCGTCCGGCACCAGCAGCGCCCAGCCGAGCCCCACCACGATCGCTCCGGGCAGGATGCCCGCGAGCTGGGCGATGAACTGCTGGCGCGCGTTCGCCCCGAGCAGGTAGCCGCTCTTGAGGTCGGTCAGCAGGTCGGCCGCGCAGCCCGACGCGTTGGCCGTGACCGAGGCGGTCATGATGTTGGCGGTCATGTCCTGCGGCGCCAGCACGCCGTAGGTCAGCTGGGTCACCTTGCCGAGCGCGCCGGTCGGCGTCGTGTCGGTCTCGCCGGTGGCGCGGCAGGCCACGACGCTCAGCACGAAGGTCATCAGCACCGCGACCACGCCGAGGGCCACCGGGATGTGCCAGACGTAGTGCTGCAGGGCCACGACGCCGACCAACCCCACGAGGAACAGGCCGAGGAACCAGCTCCCGGGCACCTCGATGGCGGCCAGCGGGTCCTGCCCGGTCCCGGCGCGCCGCGGCGCGAGCCCCGAGAACGCGCGGCCGATGGTCCGCCAGCCGAACGCGAGCGAGACGAGGCTCGAGACCACCATGATGGGCACGCCGGTCCACAGGCTCCAGCGCGTGATGTCGCCGAAGCCGAGCCCGCGCTCCGGGACGCCGGCCACGATGACGCCGGCCTGCACCATCCACGGCACCAGCACCAGGTAGTTCACGAGCGCGCCCAGCAGCAGGCTCCAGCCCACGCGGAAGCCGATCAGCGCGCCCGCCCCGACCATGACGAGCCCCATGTCCCAGCGCAGGGTCAGGCCCGCGAGCGGCACGCCGGCCACGGCCAGGTTCCCGAAGGGGAGCGCGGCCGGGAGGTTCCAGGGCATGAAGGTGAAGGTGGCGTCGCGCAGCCAGGCCACGATGGCGCCCAGCAGGCCGGCGAGCCCCAGCGCGCGCGCCTTGCGCACCGCCGCGCCCGCGTGCGAGTGGAGACTGCGCAGGGTCTCGGCCGCCGCGGTGCCGCTCGGGAACGGCAGCTGCTCGATGTTGATCATGTGACGCTTCAGCGGCACGGCCATGGCCACGCCGATCACGGCGAGGAACACGTTCCACCCGAGCAGCACCCAGAAGTCCATCTGCCGCCCGGTGATCATGAGCAGCGCGGCGATGGCCGAGGCCATGGTGCCGCCCACCGAGTAGCCGGCGGCGTTGGCGGTGGACTGCATGCAGTTGTTCTCGAGGATGCCGAAGTCGCTGCGGACGACGCGCGGCATCAGCACGCGCAGGCCGCGCCAGATGGCGTAGGAGAGGATGCAGGCGGTGATGGCCACGCCGGAGGTGAAGCCGACCTTGAGGGCGACGTAGAGGTTGGTGAGCGCCATGACCCCGCCCAGCAACGCGCCCATCACGACGGCGCGCACGGTGAGCTGGGGCATGCTGTCGCCGGCGCCGCGGTAGACGCGCTCGTACCACTCGCGCTCGATCTCGTGGGGCGGGCGCGGGCGGCCGTCGGGCGTGTGGGTGGGGATCCCGGTCGTGAGGCCCGGCGCCGGGCTGGCCGGCATGGGCTGCGGTGCGCCCTGTTCCGTCGCGGTCATCGGTCCCTCCCTGGATCGGACCGCCGCAGGTTAAGTCCGGAGGCGCCCGCTGCCAAGAGCGGGGGAGGATGCGCTGCGCGGTCGGAGGGGGGCGCGGGGGTGAGCCGAAGGGCGAGCGTGTGGGTAAGTAG
>Ga0315295_10000405_pt1 | contig 37009 bp, 29 predicted proteins | sample YL17G14_0_MG_FD_204453 | JGI IMG/M metagenome (GOLD analysis project Ga0315295, IMG submission 204453) | Sediment microbial communities from Yellowstone Lake, YNP, Wyoming, USA - YL17G14_0 | ecosystem: Environmental > Aquatic > Freshwater > Lake > Sediment | place: USA: Wyoming | collected...
AAGAAATGATGACGATGCTCTAAAACTTTTGACCAGAGACAAGATCATGCCTGCTGAGTACACATTGAATGAATTGATGATCATCGAAGCGGCCCGACAAATTCGGGATGGAGAAACCGTATTTGTGGGCACGGGCACGCCCATGGTAGCGGCCATGCATGCTCAGAAAACCCACGCCCGAAATATGTGCTTTGTCGTAGAGACCGGACCGATCTGCCCCGAGGTTCTCCCAGTCCCTACCTCGGTTTCCGACCCCAAGGCTATGCATCGGGCGGTTAAACTGGGCACTCTACGGGAAGTCCTTGGCTGTCTCTTGCAGCGGGGAATGGTAGATGTGGGGTTTTTAGGGGGCGCCCAGATCGATCACTATGGAAACCTCAACAGCACGGTTATCGGCGACTACCGGCATCCAAAAGTCCGCTTCCCCGGAAGCGGGGGGGCAAACGATATTGCTTCCCACGCCAAACGGATTCTGGTCATTGCTCATCACGAAAAGAGAAGGTTTCCCGAACGCTGTTCCTATGTTACCAGCCCGGGGTATTTGGACGGCCCTGAGGGGCGAAAGAAAGCAGGATTGAAATCCCCCTATCCAGACCTTACAGTCGTCACCGACCTGGCAGTGATGTCCGTAGATAAAACCGAGGGTAAACTCAAGGTGGATAAATTAATGCCCGGGGTAAGCCTGGAAAAAGTCAAAGAAAATACTGAATTTAAAGTGGAAGCGGCCTCCTCGGTGGTTTCTGTCGAAATTCCAACCGCTGAAGAATTGCGAATTCTACGGGAAGAGGTAGACCCCGAACGCGAATACCTGGGAAAGGAATCGTGAGTCGTGGGGGAAAAGAAAAAAATTCTAATCTGCGAAGACATTACGGGTCCCGGCATTGAGAGACTTAAGGAAAAGTATCAGGTTTTCTTCTATCCCGACCTCTGGAAGAAAGCTCCAGAGCTGGAGGAGGCTATCCAGGCCTGTGATGCATTGATTGTCCGCAATCAGACCCAGGTCACGGCTTCCCTTTTGGCCAGAGCAAAGGCGCTTCGAGTCATCGGTCGAGCTGGAGCGGGGTATGACAATATTGACATAACGGCTGCCTCCCAAGCCGGCGTGGTTGTCTCTTACAGCCCGGAAGAAAACGCCGTGTCTGTGGCCGAGCATGTTTTCGGCCTCCTCTTTGCTTTGGCCAGGAAGATTCCCGGTGCCGATCGCTCGGTCAAAGACGGGGGTTGGGAGAGGAAGAAATACCATGGCTTCGAGCTGATGGGAAAGACGCTGGGCATTTTAGGTTTGGGAAAGATTGGATTCCGGGTGGCTCTCAGGGCCAAAGCCTTCGGCATGCGTCTTTTAGCCCATGACGCCTATCTCTCACCCACAAACCTGCACGTTACTGAATCTGGCGCCACCCTGGTATCCATGGACCTTCTCCTGGCAGAATCGGATTTCCTCAGCCTGCACCTTCCTCTGACCCAGGAGACCCGTGGAATACTGAACGGAGAGGCCTTCAAAAAAATGAAGCCGACCGCATTCATCATCAATACTTCCCGGGGAGAAGTCCTGGTCGAGGAGGACCTGGCTAAGGCTCTCCAGAAAAACCAGCTTGCTGGAGCAGCCCTGGATGTCCGGGAAAAAGAACCCCCGCCAACCGAAAGTTCTCTCCATGGACTCGAAAACGTGATTCTTACCCCCCATACTGCCGGTCTTACTTATGAAGCCCAGGAGAAGGTTATCGATGCCGTCGCCGAGGATGTGGACCGGGTTCTATGCGGCCGGCCGGCGTTACGGTTTGTCAATTTTTCATTGCCCAAAAAGTAAAGTGCCTAGACCGCCCTAAAGGGAACGAAATCGCCGAAAGCCTAGAAAAAGAGGTTTTTTTTACCTTAAAATACAAATAGAAAAGGAAGGAAAATGGCCAAAAAATACGTTTATTTTTTTGGGGGAGGGAAAGCCGAGGGAAGCAGCAAAATGCGCAACCTTCTCGGTGGGAAAGGCTGCGATCTGGCTGAAATGACCAACCTGAAAATCCCGGTTCCAGCGGGCTTCACCATCACTACCGAGGTTTGTATGGCCTATTATACGAATAAAAAGAAATACCCGGTAGGCCTGAAAGAACAGGTTAAAAAAGGTTTAAACCGTCTGGAAAAAGCTATGGGAGCCAAATTTGGAGATCCGAAGAACCCTCTTCTCCTCTCCGTGCGCTCCGGGGCCCGTGTTTCCATGCCCGGGATGATGGACACGATTCTAAACCTCGGGCTGAACGAAAAGACCATAAAAGGACTGATCACGAATTCCGGCGATGAGCGCTTTGCTTTTGATTCCTACCGGCGTTTCATCCAGATGCACGCTGACGTGGTCCTCGGCGTAGACAGGGAGAAAATGGAAGAAAGGATCGGCGAACGAAAGCGACAGAAGGGGGTTAAACTCGACATAGAACTCGCGGCCGAGGATTGGAAAGACCTGGTTGCGGAGTTCAAGGAGATCGTCAGAAAGGAAACCGGCAAGATTTTTCCAGAAGACCCGGAAAAACAACTCTGGGGGGCAATCGGAGCCGTTTTTGAATCCTGGAATAACCCCAGGGCAATCACCTACCGGAAGTTAAACAAAATCCCAGATGATTGGGGGACCGCGGTCAACGTCCAAGCTATGGTTTTTGGAAATATGGGCGGTGAAAGCGCCACGGGCGTCGCATTCACCCGCGACCCCGCTTCCGGGGAAAAGGTCTTCTTCGGGGAATTTCTACCCAATGCGCAGGGAGAGGACGTGGTGGCCGGTATCCGAACGCCCCAGGCCATAAACCTGGCGCGTAAGGCGGATTCTCCTCTTCTCTCCATGGAAGAAACGCTTCCGCAAATATACCTGGAACTGGAAAGGATTTATCAGCGGTTAGAGAAGCATTTCCGAAACATGCAGGACATCGAGTTCACCGTCCAACAGGGGAAACTCTGGATGCTCCAAACCCGAACCGGAAAGCGCACGGCTTTTGCTGCTCTGCGCATCGCCGTGGAGATGGTCGAGGAGAAATTGATCGACAAGAAGACCGCCCTGCTGCGCATGGACCCAGATTCCTTAAACCAGCTCCTAGCGCCCATCTTCGACCCTCAGGCTAAGGGGGAAGCGATCGGCGCTGGCAGGTTCTTGGCCAAAGGCCTGAATGCCGGCCCGGGTGCAGCTTGCGGCCAAGCGGTATTTACCCCGGAGCGGGCCATGGAACTGGCCAAGCAGGGTCAGAAAAGCGTACTCATTCGCACCGAGACTTCCCCGGAAGACATCCACGGGATGAACGCCGCCCAGGGGATTCTGACTTCCCGCGGCGGGATGACCTCCCATGCCGCTCTGGTGGCCCGCGGCATGGGAAAACCCTGTATTGTCGGTTGCACCTCCCTAAATATCAATTATGCGACCGCTTCCATGGAAGTGAACGCCCGCACCATCCGTGAGGGCGACTTCATCTCCATCGATGGGACCACAGGCGAAGTCATCGCGGGCAAGCTTCCCACCAGTTCATCGGAAATCATCCAAGTTCTAATCGAAAAGAAAATCCAGCCTAAGGACTCCCTGATCTATCAGCAATTCGCCAAGTTGATGTCCTGGGCCGATGAAGTGGCCCGGCTTGGCGTCCGCACCAACGCCGATACCCCCCGCGACGCCACAACCGCCAGGCTTTTTGGGGCTACGGGAATCGGCCTTTGCCGGACAGAGCATATGTTCTTCGAGGCAGAACGAATCTTCGCGGTACGGGAAATGATCCTATCAGATACGGCCGAGGAGCGCCGTCGGGCCCTGGCTAAAATCATGCCCATGCAGAAGAATGACTTTATCGGCATCTTCAGGGCCATGGATGGCTACCCAGTAATCATCCGCACTCTTGACCCCCCTCTCCACGAATTCCTACCGCACACGGATCGAGAGATTGAAGAACTTGCTCAGGAAATGGGCGTGCCTTCCAAAAAACTCAAGGAACGTTCCGAGAGCCTGAAGGAAGCCAACCCTATGCTTGGCCATCGAGGCTGCCGATTGGGCATTAGCCACCCAGAGATCACCGAGATGCAGGCCCGGGCCGTTTTCGAAGCCGCCTGCGAGGTGGCCAAAGAAGGGGTAAAAGTCATCCCCGAGGTGATGATCCCTCTGGTGGGACACGTCAACGAACTTCGGGCCCAAAGAGAAATCGTCGATCGGGTGGCTAAGGAAGTCATGAGCCAGTTTGGTATAAAAATTAAATATATGGTTGGCACCATGATTGAACTCCCGCGGGCCGCCATCACCGCGGATCAGGTCGCGGAAGTGGCCCAATTCTTCTCCTACGGGACAAACGACCTCACCCAGACGGTCTTCGGCCTCTCGCGGGACGATGCCGGGAAATTTCTTCCTTTCTATCTCGAAACCGGAATCTTGCAATCCGACCCCTTCGTCTCCATCGACCGCGCGGGTGTGGGCGAAGTCATCCGTATAGGCGTGGAAAAGGGGCGAAAGACCAACCCCGGCCTGGAAATAGGCATCTGCGGGGAGCATGGCGGCGACCCCAGTTCCGTGGAGTTCTGCCACATGGTGGGTATGGATTACGTTTCCTGTTCGCCGTACCGGGTGCCCATCGCCCGGCTGGCTGCAGCTCGGGCAGCGTTGATGTATCCGGGAAAAGGGAAAAAAGCGTAATGGAAAAGCAAACAAAAGAAGAGAGATCCCATGTTTAAGAGGGCGGTGAAAATTGTCGAGGCCAGGATTGGCCTTGTTTCTAACAACGAAGAGTTAATCACCGAACCCCGATATTTCGAAGGACAGGTGATGGAGTCCTTGCTCACAAACATCCACTCCATCGAGTCAATTCCCTTTACCGAGGATCTGGATGCCTACTTTATCGTAATTGACGACGCGAAGATCCAACCCCAGGTCAAAGTAACGGAGAAGGTGCTTACGGCCACAGGACATTTTTCCCGCTACGAAAAGGAGTGCTCGGACAATCGGTATTCCCTCTTCGGGAACCTGGGGCTCTTTTTCAAATTCCTTTTGGTCACTCTGGAACGGTACCACGGAATATATAGTTTCCATGCCAGCTCCATGTTCAGCCCCAGTCGGAACACCCTGCTCCTGGTGGTGGGCGGAGCCGGAGCAGGAAAGACTTGCTTCTTGCTCAAGGGGCTAGAAGAGGACTGGGCCATATTCAGCACGGAGATGACTCACCTGAAGTTCACCGACAAAGGGTACATCTTTTACATGGGCTCACTTTATGACAACATTCGCCTGGGGAATTTAATCTACGACTTTCCCCGGGCTAAAGAAAAACTCCAAGTGGCGATGCCGGACGTGGCCGATGTCTGGGGCCATAAGATTGCCATCGACATGCGGCACATCGCCGCCCAACCCACCTATCTCAACCCAAAGCTAACCATCGTTGATGCCCGGGTGGAGTCTGGCCGGGATACTCCCATCGTCAAGACGGTCAGCCGCAAGGAAAAGATCGTCAAGATTCTTTTTGACAACGCCTCAGAAAAATTTGGGTCCACGTTCATTCTCTACGATGTGATCCCCGTAGAGAGTTTAGACACGCCCGAACTTATGCGCCGGCGTCTTCAAACCATGAACCGTTTTGTAGCCGAAGGAAAACTGAACCCGGTTAAGTCCGTCTTGGCCGGTGCCAAAAATTGCATGGAGGGAATCTAAAATGAGTGTCAAAGCTTTTGATGGAGTGTTTGAAATGCCCGTTCCCGGGCGAACGGAAAAACCACGCACGGAAGGCATTACGATGATTATCGACAAGGGGTTGGGTCTGGGGGCCACTCAGGATTTGCTCGATTCGGCCGCCGACGTAATCGACTTTATCAAACTCACATTCGGGACCAGTGCCTTTCTGGACATCGATTATCTAGCTGAAAAGGTAGAAATGGTCAAGGAGCGGGATATTTGGATTTGTCCAGGAGGAACATTCCTGGAAGTCTCTGTCTGGCAGGGGGCTTACCCCAGATACCTCAAGCGCTGCAAGGAGCTCGGATTCAATGCCATCGAGGTATCCGACGGAACCATCGAGATCGACATGAAGACTCGCGCGGACTGTATCAAGCGCGCTGTAGACATGGATTTCATGGTCGTCTCTGAGGTAGGGAAAAAGGATCCCAATGAAAAGGTGGCCACAGCCATGATGCATGAAGAGATCGCTGCTGATTTGAAAAACGGGGCTTTCAAGGTCATCGTGGAGGCGCGCGAAGCCGGCAAAGGAGTAGGCATTTATGACAAGGAGGGGAAGCCCAAATCCGATGAGATCGATGCCCTCATCAAGGGTGTGGATGAAATTGCAAAATTAGAATGGGAGGCGCCCATTAAGGACCAGCAGCAGTTCCTCATTCTGCGCTTCGGCCCAAACGTAAGCCTGGGGAATGTGCCGCCGGAAGACATCCTGGCTTTAGAGGCTCTTCGCCAGGGCCTCCGCGGAGACACGTTGAAAAAGGCTTTCCTGACAAACCCGAAGTATAAGAAGTAATTGCCGATCAGCCATCAATTTCCCCCAAAGCCGAATCCGTTTTCTTTATAAGGGTGGCTGATCCCTTCCAGAAGCCTAACTATGCCAGTGGGGTCTGAGTTTCTTGGAAAAGAAGTAGGTTCCCAGAATCATATTCGGAAAGGAGATAAGGAAGATGGGAAAAAAGGCATTGAAGGTTTTGTTTTTCTCTGTTCTCATTGTGACCTTGACCTCTCCGGTTTGGGGCATAGAGAAATACCCGGACCGGCCCATTGATTTCCTTTGCACCTGGGGCGTTGGTGGGGGTGCGGATCAGATGGCCCGGACGATCGGGAAGTTAGCGGAGAAGGTCCTGGGGGTCGCCCTCCCCGTTTCGAACATTCCTGGTTCGTCAGGGAATATGGGCATGGCTAACCTGCTGGCCGCCAAGGCTGACGGATATACAATTGCTACCTACATCGCGGACACGCTGGGCACGATCCCTGCGGGCACAGCGCGGCACAAGATTAGTGACTTTGAATGGATCGTCCGCACCCAGGTTGCCCCATCTTTCTTGTTCGTTAAGACCGATAGCCCCTATAAGACCATCCAGGACCTTCTAAGGTTTGCCAAGGAAAACCCGGGGAAACTAAAAGTGGCGGCCACTGGATTTGGAACGGTAGACGACATCACCGTTCGCTACTTAACCTCCAAGGGCTATAAGATGACGACCATTCCGATCCCCCAACCAGGCGAACGGTACGCCTCCACCCTGGGGGGCCATTCCGAAGTGCTCTATGAACAGGCCGGGGACATCAAGCAGTACCTGGAAGCCAAACAACTCCACCCCGTGATCATTTTTGCCCATAAACGCCATCCGGCTTTTCCGAACGTTCCCTGCTCGGAGGAATTGGGTTATGAGATCACCCTGCCCCAATTCCGTTCCATCGTGACCAAAAAAGGAGTACCCGCAGACCGCGTCAAGATTCTGGCGGAAGCCTTCAAAAAAGCAATGGATACTCCGGAGTGGAAGAAGTTTGCCGAAGAACAGTATCTCGACCCGGAAAGCTACATGGGTCAGGATAAGTTCGGAGCGTGGGCCGCTTCGGAAGTCGAAACCATGCGCAAATTCATGAAGACCTTCGGGATGACCAAGTAGAAAAAATTGGTTATTCCTGAATTCGTGAAAAGAGGATACCTATGTCCCAAACCGATGCCGGACCTAAAGCCGGTGAACCCTTTGGGCCCATCCTCAAATCCCTGACCGGGCCTTTACTGATCTTGCTCCTGGCGGTCTATTTTTACTTTCTCGCCGGGAAGATTGATGAGCCACCCGGCCCGGAGCAGTTGGGTGCAGCCTTTTGGCCCAAGATGATTCTGATCTTCCTTATGGTCAGCTGTGGGATCAAAGGTTGGGAAATGTTCAAAGCCCGCGGAAAAGTGGAAGTCAAACCCGCCGCAGAAGGGCCTCCCCCCGCCGGGGTGAATACTCCAAAACTTGCGGCAATGATCGGCATGGTCATCGGAGTTGTGTATTTTATGGATGTCCTCGGATTTGCTTTAACCAATTTTTTATTCCTGCTCCTGTTCATGCGCATCGCCGGTCTGCGCAAGAAGGTTCCTTTGCTTCTGACCTCGATCCTGGGGACCATCTTTCTCCTCTACCTTTTCGTGAAGGTAGTTTATCTCCCCCTTCCCAAAGGTCAGTGGTTTTTCGATGATATGACCATTATTCTCTACCGGATTTTGCATATTATCTGAGGTAAGTCAGCCGATTTGCTAAGGAGATCGCACCACGTTTGATCAATTAGCGCTTCTGGGCACGGGCCTGATAAATACCTTTGACCCACTGAATTTTTCCATGATCCTCGCCGGGTTGGCCATCGGTGTTCTGGCCGGGGCGCTGCCGGGCATTACCATGCTCAATGCCATTGTCCTGGTCTTGCCCTTTACCTACCTCATGGGAATTGTTCCCTCGCTGTTGCTCATGACCTCCGTCTATTGCGGGGGAGTCTTTGGAGGGTCCATTACCGGCATCCTTTTTAATATCCCCGGGGACCCTATGAATGTCCCGACGACCTGGGAAGGCTACAAGCTGAACAAGAAAGGGTTTGTCTCCAAGGCATTAGGCATGGCTATCATGTGTTCAGCCATTGGAGGTTTTCTCAGCGCCCTGATTATGACTTTTGCCTCTCCCCCCTTTGCCAAAGTTGCCCTCTCCTTCTCCTCCTGCGAGTATTTTTCCGTCGTCTTCCTCGGGTTGGCCAGCGTGGTGGTCATCGGAACACGTTCCATCGGGAGCGCCTTAATCTCCCTCTTCATCGGAATGTTTTTGGCCTGCGTGGGAATCGACGAAATCTACGGCGCGCCCCGTTTCACCTTTGGCTCCCGGATCATTGAGACGGGAATAAATTTCGTAACCGTCCTGATCGGCATCTTTGCCATCGGCGAGGTGCTCGACCAGCTTTCGATAATGAGAAAGGAAGAAGGGGAGGTTATACGCACCCGGCCCAAAACCACCCTGCCCCACCTGGCGGAGATCTGGGGTCTGCGCAACACCATCCTTCGAGGTCTGGGTATTGGAACGGTAATAGGCGCGATTCCCGGAACGGGTGCTACCGTTGCATCTTTTGTCAGTTACGGCGTTGAAAAACAGGTTTCTAAGCATCCCGAAAAATTCGGCACCGGCGTCTGGGAAGGTCTGGCCGCCTCCGAAACTTCCATCAATGCCTCGACCGGAGGAGCCATGATCCCCTTACTCACCCTGGGGATCCCCGGGAGCGGGGCGACGGCCGTGATGATGGGAGCCTTTCTCCTGCACGGCATTCAGCCGGGGCCGTTGCTTTTCAGCAAATCACCCGAAGCTGTCTATACCATTTTCGTGGGAATGCTCGTCTGCAACCTGATCATGATTTTGGCCGGGTTGATTACGGCTAAATTTTTCTCCGAGTTGATGCGCGTTCCTGAAAATATCCTGTGCGCTTTCATCGTCTCCTTCTGCCTCCTCGGAGCTTTCGCCCTGCGTAACGACATGACTGACGTCTGGTTTATGGCCATCTTCGGAATCGTGGGATATTTCATGCGCCGCTACGACCTCCCCTCCCCTCCGATGATCTTGGGCCTCATCCTCGGGCCTCTATCGGAAAAGTACTTTATAACGACCATGATCGGCGCCGGTAACGACTTTACCATCTTCTTCCGTCGACCGGTAAGCGGTTGCCTGATGGTCATCTCCATTGTCCTTTTGCTCATGCCCTTTTTGAGAACTTTAGGGAAAAGAGGAAGGAAGAGACCGGAGGCGGCGTGACCGGAAAAAAAGAAAAAAAGACCGTCGTTCTGGGAGTCCTGGGGGTGGACGCCCACGTGGTGGGAAATAAGATCATGGCCCACGCCCTGGAGAGCGAAGGTTTTAAAGTGGTGAACATTGGAACCTTCTCCTCCCAGCAGGACTTCATCCGGGCGGGGATCGAATCGGCGGCCGATGCCCTGCTGGTAGCGTCGCTCTGCGGCCACGGGGAGATGGAATGCCGCGGCTTTCGCGAAAACTGTATCGAAGCCGGGATCGGCAATATCCATCTGGTGGTCGGGGGAAACCTTGTAGTGGGCAAGCAGAAATGGCAAGAAGTGGAGGGCCGTTTCCTTCAAATGGGTTTCAACCGCGCCTATCCCCCAGGGGTCTCACCCAAGAAAGTTGTCGAGGATTTAAAAAAAGACCTGGAAAAACAGTGAAGGGTGAAGAGTAACAAATATTTGTTTTTGCTCATCACTCATCACTGATCACTCATCACTTTTATATGTCTTTAGCTCTTCTCGTCGATTTCGGTAGTACCTTCACCAAAATCATAGCCATCGACCTGGCCTCAGAAGAAATTCTCGCTTATGGCCAGAGCGGCACCACGGTTGATACCGACATCATGGTCGGCCTGCGGAAAGCCCTGGACCTAATTCCTCCTTATTTGAAAGGTGCTTCTTACGAATGCAAACTAGCCAGCAGCAGTGCTGCCGGCGGACTGGGCATGATCACCATAGGTCTGATTCCGGAACTTTCCGCTGAGGCGGCCCGGCGAGCTGCTCTGGGAGCCGGAGCCAAAGTGATCAAGGTCTATTCCTTCCGCCTCTCCGCCAAGGAGCTCAGGGAGCTCGAGGGACTCACTCCGGATATCCTCCTCCTGGCTGGCGGAACGGATGGGGGCAACAGGGAGGTCATCGTTGACAATGCCCGCCTGCTATCCCAGAGCCGGGTCCATTGTCCCATCTTGATCGCCGGCAACAAAGCGGCCGCAGACCAAGTACATTCTATTCTTTCTTCTGCCGGGAAAAGCACCTTGATCACAGATAATGTCATGCCCGAAGTCAACGTCTTGAACGTCGAGCCATCCCGGGAGATGATTCGAAAGATCTTTATCGAGCGCATCATCGAAGCCAAGGGGCTAAAGCGGGCCGAAGAGTTTGTAGAGGGGATTCTTATGCCCACTCCAACAGCTGTGCTCAAGGGCGCTCAATTGCTATCGGGGGGAACGGCTTCAGAAAAGGGGCTGGGTGATTTAGTGGTCATCGACGTTGGAGGGGCCACCACCGACGTCCACTCCATTGGAGAGGGCAGACTGGTTCAGGCCGGGGTGGTGCGCAAAGGGCTTCCCGAGCCTCCGGCCAAGCGCACCGTGGAAGGAGACTTGGGGATACGGTATAACGCCAGGACGATTCTCAAGCTCTGCCGCCCGGAACGGATTCTGAAAAATGCCCAAGTTCCCCACCCGGACCTTGGGGAGAAAGTTAAAGCCCTTTCCCATCGCGTGGACCTCCTTCCCCAATCCGTGGAAGAACTGGACCTGGATTTTGCCCTGGCCGTCTGCGCTGCCCAGGCAGCCATGGAACGTCATGCAGGAACCATTGAAACGGTTTGGGGTCCCCAGGGACAGTATTTCCTTCAATACGGAAAGGATCTGACCCGTATTGAACACTTGATCGGAACCGGGGGGATTTTTATCCACCATCCTCAGGCGGGGACTATATTGGCGAAGACCCTTTTCTCGTCCGAAGAGCCTTTCTCCCTGCGCCCCAGGAATCCAGCCATTTACACCGATGCCAGGTATTGCCTGTTTGCGGTGGGGTTACTGGCGGAGCGCTTCCCGGATACGGCTTGCCGCATCGCCAAAAAACACCTGAAAAAATGGAATTAATTTTTCACCGCAGAGGCCGCAGAGAACGCCGAGAAAATATAAAAAAAGTTTCGGGTTTCGAGTTTCAGGTTAAGCCCCCTCACCCTTCCCCTCTCCCCCGCAAACGGGGGAGAGGGCGGGGGGGAGGGAGAAGGATAAAAGCGGTAAAGGAATTTGAAAATGGATTTGAAAAATCAGCGCTGGTCAGATGAGGAATTTTTAGCTGAAAGAAAAGAGATTCTTTCCCTCTGGCCTACTGGGCTGGAGGTCGACCTATGCGAGGCTGCCGATTACCTCCGCAATCTTCCTCCAAAAAAGAACTATGCCTTGGAAGTAGTCCAGGCAGAGAAAGAAGGGAGAACCCTTGTACAGCCACGGGGTGGAGTGGCCCTGGTGGAAGATCACATTGCCCTTCTCCTCTATCTGCAGGACCAGGGAGGGGCCGACCTTCTGCCAACCACCACGGATACCTACACTCGTAACTTAAAATTTCGGGAATCGCAAAGGGGGATCGAAGAGAGCCGGAGGGCAGGCCGCTCGATGCTGAACGGCTGTCCCATTGTCAACCACGGGCTCAAGGCTGTGCGCCAGATCTCGGAATCGGTCCGGCGGCCGATTATCGTCCTTTCGGGAACGGCCTTTCCGCAAATAACGGCCGAGATGGGATTTGCCGGCGGTCTTACGGCGTTCCTCGGAGCCGGGATTTCTTACACCGCAGCTTACACGAAAGACCTTCCCTTTGAGCAGGGGATCAAAAATTATCAGTACGTGGACCGGCTGACCTCCTTCTATCATGAGAGAGGAATTCGTCTGCACCGGGAGCAGCCGGGTTTTCTCACTGGAACCCTGATCCCTCCGGGGATTGGCATTGCCGTGGCAGTCCTGGAGATGCTCATGGCTGCAGGTCAGGGGGTCAAGCACTACAGCATGGGGCTGTGTCAGAGTTTGAATCTTTTTCAGGACGTAGCAGCCCTCCGGGCTTTAAAGGAAGTGGGGGAAGACTACCTGCGGCGTTTCGGTTACGATGATGTTTTCTTCTCCACTGCCAGCCACCAGTGGATGCAGGCCTTTCCCCCCGATGAACCCCGGGCCTATGCGGTAATTGTCCTGGGAGGGGTAATTGCCGCCTTGTCTGGGGCCACTCAAATTATTACGAAGTCTACTCATGAGGCTGAGGGGATTCCCACCAAGGAGGCAAATGCCGAGGGGGTAAAAGCGACCCGGATGGCCATCCAGTTAATGCGCTCCAATCGTTTTCCTGAAAGCAAGCCATTGATAGAAGAGAAAAAGATCATCACCCAGGAAGCGCGCTCGATCCTGGATAAAGCCTTGGAAATGGGAGAGGGAGATCCAGTCCTCGCCTCTCTGCGGAGTCTTCAGGCTGGAGTCCTTGATATCCCTTGGGCACCCAACCAGCATGTTGCGGGGAAGGTGATCCCGGTGCGAGATGCCTCTGGGGCGGTCCGGTACCTGGAACACGCGAACCTCCCATTGAGCTCGGAGGTCCTTGAATATCACCGAGAGAAGATCGCAGAACGGGAACGCCGGGATGGCCAGAAAGTAGATTATGAGGCTGCCATCCACGACGTCACTGAGGTAAGCAAAATGCTGGAGTATTAGTGGGTCTGCTATAAGCAAGCTTCACTTTTCCTGAAAGATGAACGAAGGGAGGAATGGGCCCGATGAAAAACATTGCGAAAAACATATCCCAAGAAAATATTCAAAAGGTGGTTGAGAGTTTGAAAAGAAACGAGATGGAAGCCCTTTACTTCACTACCGCTGAAGAAGCCAGAGAAGAGGTTTTGAGAAGGATTCCACTGGGCACGAAGGTGGGCATTGGCGGGTCAGTTACTCTAAGAGAAATGGGCCTCATAGAAGATTTGGTGAAGAGAGGAAATGAGGTCTGTGATCACTGGAAGGAAGGGCTTTCCAAAGAAGGCCGGATGGAAGTTGGCCGAAAACAGCAAAGGGCGGAATTTTTCCTCACCAGCACCAATGCCCTGACGCTAGATGGGAAATTAGTCAACGTGGATGCTACCGGGAATCGCGTCACTTCAATGATATTCGGGCCGGAAAAAGTCATTGTGGTGGCCGGGATCAATAAAATCGTCAAAACCGTGAATCAAGGCCTGGCCCGTCTGAAAAAAGTTGCAGCTCCTCAAAATTGCCGGAGGCGGAAAGACCCAACCCCCTGCGCTCAGGATCTAATCTGCCATGACTGTGACAGTCCGGCGCGCCTGTGCCGGATAACCACCATCATTGAGAGAAAGCCCTGGGGAATTAAGGAATTTACCGTAATCCTGGTGGGACAAGAATTAGGATATTGAAACTTGTGGGGGCGGATCGCGATCCGCCGCTGCTGTGAAAGAGGAATCCTCCGTGAATATCGAAAAAGTTGAGTTGTATCGTCTGAAGGTCCCCTTAAAACGGCCTTATAAAATCGCCACCGCCGAAATAAAGGCCTTCGATTGCACCATCGTGGTCCTTCAGGCTGAAGACCGGGAGGGGCTCGGGGAGGCCATGTCTGATGTTCAAGGATATTTCTGGGAGGCCCCTGAAGAAGTGTGGCAGTTCGCACGGGAGAAAGGGGAGCAAATATCCGGCCTGACCCTCTCCCAGGCTCGCCAGTATATTTCCGGATTCACCGCAACCCAACCATGCGCCACAACCCCATTCTTGACGGCCCTTGAGGCTCTTTCTGGAAGCCCTATCTTAACACCCCCTTCAGAGACCCAATTCGTACCCATGGTAGGAATCCTTCAAGCAACAGAAAGAGAGGAGATCGAAAGAGAAGTTAAAGAATTTATCATCCAGGGATATGAGACCGTAAAAATCAAGGTTGGCTTCGATGCCGATAAGGATATTTGCAAGGTGAGAATGGCCCAAGAAGCAATCCAGGGAAAGGCCGTAATCCGGTTGGACGCCAATCAGGGATACAACCTTCCTCAGGCTGCAAAGTTCGTAAAGAATATCGACCCCCGGGATATAGAGTTCCTTGAACAACCTTTTAAGGAGAATGAATGGGAGGCAATGGAGGAATTATCTAAACTCTCCTCCGTCCCGCTGGGGTTGGATGAATCCATTTACGGAATGGAATCCGTGGAAAAAGCCCGGAAGCTGAAATGCGCCAGCTTTGTGAAATTCAAATTGATGAAAATCAGCTCCGCCGAGACTCTGGCGGAACACATCGGGAAATCCAAGGATTACGGGTTTCGGGTCATCCTGGGGAATGGTGCGGCTGGCGAGATCAGTTGTTACCACGAAGCCCTGGTGGCCAGCAAAATGAGTACCCGGGCCGGCGAAATGAACGGGTTCCTGAAACAAAGGGAATCGATTTTAGTCGAGAGCCTAAAAACCCAGGGTGGAAAGATTCTTTTAGAACCGAACTTTTTAGTGAAACTTGATGCTCATAAGGTTGACAAGTACGCCATCGATCGACAGATCTTCGGATGAAATGGACCGATTACGGAGGGGCATAATATGATCGAGGATTCATTGGACTTTTTGGGCTGAATGGAGTTAGAATAAAGCATGCCCAAGATCAAGAAAGGCTTTTTCCAAAAGCTCATCTTCGCAATTATCTCATTCTTTTTGTTGCCTCTGGTCCTTCCTCCCCGGTCCCCGGCCATGACCATCCAACAAGAGCGTGAGCTGGGGGAAAAGGTTCTCCAGGAGGTCAAACGCCGGTGGCCGATGGTGCAAGAACCCTCTGTGAACGAATACGTCACTCGCATTGGGAAGAGGATCCTTCAGTCCGTTGAGGCCCAGCCATTTGAATACCAGTTCTATGTCATCAATATTCCTGAGGTCAACGCCTTTGCAGTCCCCGGAGGGAAAGTCTTCGTCAACAGTGGGTTGCTCCTCCTGGTAGATAATGAAGATGAATTGGCCGGGGTGATGGCCCATGAAATTGGACACGTCGTCGCCCGTCACATCGCCAAGCGTTCAGAAAAAGCTTTGAAGTTAAGCCTGGCTACATTAGGCGCCTTACTCGCCGGTATCCTATTGGGAGGCCAGGCGGTCGGGGCCGTCGCCACTACCGCGGTGGCCGCATCAGAGACAGCCGCGCTGAAATACAGCCGGGACGATGAAGATGAAGCTGACTACCTCGGCCTGAAATTTATGGACCGGTCGGGGTATGATCGGCAGGGTATGATCACCATGTTAAAGAAACTGCGCAGGATGCAAGGCCCGGCTGCCAGCGACCCACCGGCTTACCTCCTCACTCACCCGGCAATCGAGGAGCGCGCTGCCAACCTGGAAATTGAAATGGCCCGCTTTCCGAGTGAGAAGGCCGTTCCCAAGCCTACGGGAAACATAAAAAGAATCCAATCCAAGCTCGTGGCGGAAGAGAAAGACACCGCCCGCTCAGTGGTTTACTTCGAGAATTGGTTGAAACGCCAGCCAGATGACCCGGAGGCATTTTTCGGGCTGGGCCTGGCCCAAAAGCGAATGGGCGGCCTGGACCGGGCGATCGAAAGTTTTTCCAAGGCTGCTTCCCTGGCTCCCCAAGATGGCGAAATACTCCGCGAGTTGGGGAGCGCCTATCTTCTGAAAGGATATCTTTCCGAAGCCCAGAAATCCCTGGAAGGCGCCCGGGCACTTTCTCCCTCTGACGCCATGACTTTTTTTTACCTCGGCAGGGTCTATTCAGAGCAGAAATCAGTGAACGAAGCCCTTCAGTCTTTTCTGCGAGCCAAGGAGCTCAACTCCAACCTGCCGCAAATTTATTATCACTTGGGAATGGCCTTCGGGGCCAAGGGTATGCTGGGTCAGGCCTACATGAGTTTCGGTTATTACTACAAATCTGTGGGGGACCCCAAAACCGCCCTTCTCCATTTCAATAAGGCCTTGCCCTATTTCAACGAACCGGCCCCTGAACGCCAGTCTATACAGAAAGAAATCGAAGACCTATCCCCCAAGAAGAAAGAAGCTCGATGATCACTGAGTGTCCCCGGAGAAAATCAACAAGCTTACCTTAGAATTTCTCATACCCCCCTCAGTTTTAAAGGCATTGCCCTGGCGACAGCTACAAGTGTCTTTATCGGAAGTATCGTGAATCTCATTCACATCCGTAAGTTCCTGATCCGAGGGAAAAGATTTTCCGCAAATTCGGTGAAAAAGATGGCCCGCATTGGTTGGCCGATGGGACTGCTGCAAATTCTATGGCAGCTCGCTTCTATGGTTCTGTTTTTAATATTGAGTGCCCTGCCGGAACACCGGGTAGAGATTCTGGCGGCGCTTACGACTGGCCTGAGAATCGAGTCGGCCATTTTCCTCCCGGCCTTTGCGTTTAATATGGCTAACGCAGTCGTGGTAGGAAATCTGCTGGGGGAGCAAAAGAAAGATGACGCCTTTCGGAGTGGAATTGTTACATCGGCAATCGGCGTAGGGATCGTTACGATGATGGTTATAGCCGTGATTGCCAACGCCGGGTGGATTGCTTCCTTTTTATCAGATCATCCGATCGTGGTCGGGGAAAGTGTAAAATATATCTATATCAGCATGATCAGTGAGCCCTTTATGGCCTGGGGCATTATCCTCGGAGGAGGTTTAAATGGCGCCGGCGATACCAAGAGTGTCCTGCTGAGGGTCGCTCTCAGCCTTTGGCTGGTAAGAATTCCTTTGAGTTATATCTTTGTCATTCTGTTGGGGTGGGGAGCGGCTTCCGTTTGGTGGTCTATGAATTTATCTCAATTCCTCCAGGCTTTCTTAATTTCAAAAAGATATTTGCAAAAGGGCTGGCTGTGAAGTTACTATCCAGGGGGAGGATGAATCAAACGCTGGGCCCCTTAAATCTTACCCGCTTTTTAAGTTCTTAGATCATGTTTTCATTTGACAAAATATTCTTCCGTCGCTAACCTTTTAAAAGGGCTAGAAGAGATGGGATCTCAAAAGACAAACCTGAAGAAGATTAAAATAGAAGAGCTGAAGATAGGAATGTTTATTGAGGACTTGGATCGTCCTTGGTTTAAACATCCTTTCCTTACGAACAAAAAGAGAATTACTTCCCGAGAACAAATTGAAAAACTTGAAGCATATGGAATCCTGGAGGTTTACATCGACCCCAAGAAAGGGTTAGATTTTCCTCAAGATTTAACGATTCCGGAAGAGCCTGCTTTTTCCTCGGAGGAGATCGTCGGGCGTATAGAAGAAAAACAGGACACTTCTCAACCACCCTCCCTTCCGGAGGAAATCCCCTTAGAGAAGGAACTCGGCTCAGCCCGCATCGTTCAACAGGAAGCCCACACCATCATCAGGGAGGTCATGCAGGATGTCCGTCTGGGCAAGAACGTGGAGAGCGAAAAAGTTAAGGTTGTCGTTAGCCGCATGATCGAAAGCATCTTCAGGAACCGGGACGCCCTGGCCAGCTTGACCCGAATTAAGGAATATGATGATTACACTTTTGTCCATTCGATCAACGTCTGTATCCTCTGCCTGACCCTGGGACGTCACCTGAATGTTCATCCTGAAGAACTTCAGCAGATCGGGATTGGAGCGCTCCTCCATGACGCTGGGAAAATGAAGGTTCCCCTCCAAATCCTCAACAAGCCAGGAAGAGTGACCGAAGAGGAGTTTTTCGAAATAAAGAAACATCCTCTTTACAGCGTGGAAGTCCTCGAAAAGGCGGGAGGAATCCCAGAGGCTTCTAAACAGATCGCCCTGCAGCACCACGAGCGGTACAACGGCAGGGGTTATCCTTACAACCTTCAGGGAGAGGATATCAGCAAATTTGGTCAGATCTCCGCAATTGTCGACGTTTATGACGCCATCACCTCCGACCGGGTTTATAAAAAGGCTCTGTCTCCCTATGAAGGCATGCAGAAAATTTATGAGTGGGCAAAGATTGATTTTAATCAGACCTTGGTAGAACGCTTTATTCAATGTATGGGGATTTATCCAGTCGGGACTTTCACCCTCTTGGATACGGGTGAGATGGGCATCGTTTCTTCAATTAACCATGGAAAACTTCTCCGGCCCAATATCCATTTAATTTATCAAAATTTCAAGAACCGTTACCCCCAACCCATGGTTGTGGATTTGATGGAGAAATCTGGAGATTCACAAGGGTTCAAACGAACCATCATCACGCCTCTCGATCCTACCCCGTGGAATATTCAGGTTGATGATTACCTTCCCAGTCTGAAAAATGATCTTAAAGGAGGGGTCCCCAAAGAAGGTATCGCTTGAGGAAACATCCAAATTTTTTTAAGGAAGGTTTTCTAAAGAGAGGATCAGCCCGTAGGCAAATATTCCGCCAAATTCTTTCGTAGGCAGAAAATCTACCTCCCGAATGGACCCACGGCTAAGATCCCCAAAGATAGATAGGATCAGACCAGAGGAAATGAAAATTTCATTTCGTACGGTCAGTTGAATTTTTCCCTCAGTATCCTCTTTAATATTTTCCCGGCGGCATTGCGGGGCAGGACATCGGTAAAGACAACGGCCTTGGGGATCTTGTATTTGGCAATCTTCCCCCTGCAGTATTCGATAATTTCCTCAGGGCTAAGCTGAACATCCTTCTTGGGTACGACAATGGCCTTGACGCTTTCCCCCCATTCCTTATCGGGCATGCCGATGATAGCTACATCGGCAACCTTGGGGTGTCCGAAAATCACGCTTTCGATTTCGGCTGGATATATGTTCTCCCCGCCGGAGATGACCATGTCTTTCTTTCGGTCAGCTATATAAAGGAAACCATCTTCGTCTCGGTAGGCGATGTCGCCGGTGTGCAACCATCCATCCCGTATAGTCTCTGCGGTAGCTTCCTCGTTCTGCCAGTATCCCTTCATAATGTGACCGCCGCGCATGATCACTTCACCCATCTCCCGGGGTTTTGTTTCTTTCCCCGAATCGTCCACCACCTTCACCTCGGTATGGAAGAAAGCTTTGCCGCATGACCCTGCCCGGCTGACCGCATCTTCCGGGCCGATTACCGTAGCGGGGCCTGTGCATTCGGTGAGCCCATAGAGTTGCCGGACGACAACTCCGGCCTTGGCGTACTCCTGGATCAGGGGCACTGGCACGGGGGCAGCAAAAACCAGGATCGTTCTGACAGTGGAGAAGTCGTAACTCTGCCAATTCGGCACCAGGCGCATAAAGCCCAATATGGCTGGCACAGCTCCGAAGATGGTAATCTTCTGCTTTTGGATGGTCTCCAGGATCAGCTGTGGGTCGAATCCCTTGATCAGGAAAACTGCCGTTCCCCAATGCACCGCGGTGGGCATGGCGAACATCCCGGCAATGTGAAACAAAGGAAGAACAACCAAGGACATATCCTGCGCCGCCGCCCCCTGGTTCAATGCATTAAAGGTGACGGAAGCCCAGAAGAAGTTTGCGTGGGTCAACATTGATCCTTTGGGTTTGCCTGTCGTTCCGGAGGTATACATGATAACCAGGGTGTCATCCCCTTCTCCCTTCCAGGCCGGCTCTCGGTTGTTCACTTCTTCCTGTATTTGCTTCATCGATCGGGCAAAATCCGGCACATTCCCCGTCCCAGCGTAGATATAATCTTTCGCCGGCACCCGCCCGCGGAGCCCGGCAACCATCTCCGTATATTCCGGCCCAAAAACGAGAGTCCGAGCGCCGGAATTTTCGAGGATAAACTGTATTTCTGGGGCGGCCAGACGCCAGTTCAACGGAACTGTGATGGCCCCAATTTTGGCAACACCAAAGTAGGTGTCATAATACTCGAGGCAATTCTGGGCCAGGATGCCGACTCGGTCTCCCATAGCCACGCCCATTTTAGTCAACGCGTTAGCCGTCCGGCAAGCACGCTCATTCATCTGCCGGAATGTCAACCGTGAATCTTCGTAAACCAAACCCAACCGGTTAGGATCCAGCTCCGCTCGCTTGGCTAAAAAAGCACCGATGTTCAGCTTCATAGAACCCCCCTTTATTAAACTGGGATAAGAAAGCCTGAATTCTGCTATATTAAAAGTTCATTCTTTTCAGGTCAATGGGAAAAAGGAAAATATTTGTCAAGAGTCAAGAATATTTATATCCACCTTTGGAGTTCTGGAATCTATCCTTTTTGTTCTATGCCATACCATTAGTAATGCCTTTCGAAAACCCTCTTTTTTCTTCATTTTTCTCAGGATTCCTCAATAAAAAAAAAGTTCTTAAAATTCCAGGCTGTAGAACCATGTTTAAAGCGATATAACCGGCTCAACTACATTAAAGTTTTCCCCAAAAATGCCGAAAAAATTGTATAAAACCTATATCTTAGGTTATTTGCTATCGTTTCTGAAGTTTAAGCAAAGCGAATGGCGCTCAGAGGCGCCCCCTTTATGCCAAGGAATTTTGGAAAACTTCCTCTTAATATTTGAGTGAATGAGGTGAAAAAATGGCGAATATTGTTACCGCAAAAGAAGTGGGTCAATACCTGAAATTGACGGAATCGACCATCTATAAGTTAGCTTCTGTTGGTGAAATACCCGGCTTTAAAATCGGGAAATCTTGGCGATTCGATATGGATGAGATCCTAAAACGAATAAAAAGCATGAAGAATACAGCAAAAATAATCCATGAGCCAGATGGGAAAAATAATAAGAAGGCGAATGGAAGAGTTTAGAAATTCAGTCCCTCCCTCCGTTGCGAAAATAGGATACATGACAGAAAAATTACTACCCTTTATCCGACAGGAAGGAAAATGGGGTTGATTACTTAGTTGCCCAAACAATTAGAAGAGAATTCGTCCGCCGGCCGGACGGGTTCACAATCAAAGCTTTTTCAGGGCAGCTGCCATCCGGTCGAGTGCTTCAGTTAAGGTTTTTCGAGGACAGGCAAAATTCAACCGCACAAACCGTTCCCCTCCCCGACCGAACTCCACCCCATCGTTCAAGGCCACCTTGGCTTCTTTAAGGAAAAAATCGAAAGGTTTTCCCGAAATCCCTGAACCCCGGCAATCAAGCCAGGCCAGATAAGTGGCCTCCATCCTGGTCATACCGACTCCAGGGAGTTGGTCCCGTATGGTTCGGGATAGAAAATCTCGATTATCTTTTAAGTACCCGAGAACCTGGTCCAGCCACTCCTCCCCTTCTTTGTAGGCGGCCAGGGCCGCCACTTGCCCCATGATATTCATGCTAGGCACAAAGCCGAGGCTTGTATTTTTCCAAATTTTCTGCAACTCGGGATTTTGGATGATGGCAAACCCACAGCTAAGGCCAGCCAGATTGTAGGTTTTACTTGGGGCCATTAGGGTCACGGTTTGATCAGCTACTTCTGGGCTGAGAGTAGAAATGGGAATATGACGGGATCCAGGATAGAGCAGGTCGCAATGAATCTCATCGGAGCAAATGATCAGGTGATGACGCAAACAGATCTCGGCCATTCTCTCCAGTTCCTTTGGGGTATAAACCCGAGCCACTGGATTGTGGGGATTGCAGAGAATAAAGACTTTCGTGCGCTCCGTGATCATCCCCTCGAAGGCATCAAAGTCAATCTCATAGGTATTTCCATTCTGGACCAATGGCGGATCAACGACCTTTCGCCCATGGATGACCGGGTCTTTGATAAAGTGATGGTAAACCGGCGGTTGGACCAGAATCTCATCCTCAGGACCGGCGAAGGCATGGAAGGAGAGGTTCAAACCCGCCACCAAACCGGGAAGAAAGAATAGTTCTGCTTCCTGGATCTTCCATTGGTAAAGCCTTTTCATCCGTTCCTGGATGACCAGACACAATTCCTTGCTGGGTTGAGTGTATCCGAAAAAACCGTGATCGACCCGCTGACGAAGAGCCCGTTGAATGGGTTCGGCAGAAATAAAATCCATGTCCGCAACCCACAAAGGTAGGACTTCGTTGCCGTATTTTTTCCATTTCACACTATCGCTGCCCCTTCGTTCTCTTACTTGATCAAAATCATATTGCATTGTCTTCTCCTGGTTCCACTTTTCCCGAAACCTTTCCCCATTTTATTCCATTATTATTTTCTTCCTGCCGAGTCAAGCCATTTTTTCCATCCCCTTAGCGGGAGAGTGAAGAGAATGGAAGAGCGGAAAAGACCAACGCGATAATTTCGAAATCTCCAATTCGAAATTCCGATTCAGCCTGCGTTCCGCGCACCCCCACCGGGGCCATTATAAAAAATAAATTCAACCGTGGAGGGAAGCAAAAAAGAGACCCTTTCTTGACAACTCAGGCCTCCAGTGTTAGCTTCAAGGCAAAAATTGACCCATCTTCATCAATCAGGAGGCCAAAATGAATCAGGTAATAAGAAAGACTGTTTTCCATGGGTGGCACAAAGCCCACGGCGCTCACATGGTTAATTTTGGCGGGTGGGAACTGCCCCTAAATTATGGGCCAGGAATCATAGAAGAACATTTGGCAACGCGCAAGTTCGGAGGCCTGTTTGATGTTTCCCACATGGGAAGGTTTTCGATTTCAGGTGAAGGAGCCCTACCCTTCCTGCAGTATGTTCTCACGAACAACGCCGCAGCCCTGGAACCGGGGCAGGCACAATACACCATCATCGCTAACGATGGCGGCGGAGCCGTTGATGACGCTTATCTTTACCGCATGGAAGAAAAGGAATACCTTCTGGTGGTCAACGCTTCCAATTCTCAAAAGGATTGGGCTTGGCTTCAAGGGCATCTAAAAAAATTTCCCAACGTCGTCCTGAAGGATCATACGGAGAAAATAGCGATGGTTGCCTTACAGGGTCCAAGGTCAAAGGCTGTTTTGGAAAAGATTCTGCGGGAGGCCCGTTCCATGCTCCCCGACCCCGGCAAGAACAATCTGCGGAAAGCATTCATCGAAGGCCTCGGGGTAACGACATCGAGAACGGGTTACACTGGCGAACCTCTGGGATTCGAGCTTTTCTTGCCTGTGGACCAGGCGCTGGGCGTTTGGGAAAAGATGTATCATACGGGCAAAGACCAGGGAATCGTGCCCGTGGGCCTGGGGGCGCGGGACACGCTTCGGTTGGAAGCCGGGCTGCCGCTCTACGGCCATGAATTCGGAATCGACCTGGAGGGGAAGGAGATTCCCATCCTGGCCGTTCCTGCGGCCAAAATTGCCATAAGCTTTTCTACTGTCAAGGGCGATTATATTGGCAAGAACGCCCTGTGGAAACAATTTCAAGAACTCAAGAATCGGGAGGAGGGCCGGGTGGATCTTCTTCCGGAAAAACCCTTCGTTCCGCGCAGAGTTCTACCCGCAGCGGTTCTTTCAGAAGGGGTGGCCAGGCCGCAATTCCCGGTCTACGTCGATGATTCCCCCGTCGGCTACGTGATCAGTGGAACGATGGTTCCGTATTGGAAGTTTCGAGGAGGGGGGATTGCCGCGACCATTACCCAGGAGACCGGGCGACGATCGATCGTCCTTGCTTATTTGCCGGCTGATTTCAAAGAGCGTCAGGCTATCAAAGTTTTAAGCAGGGGAAAATTTCTTGCCGGTCAAGTAGTAGAACGCCATTTAAGCGCTTTGGCCCCACCTTATGCCCGGCCCGTTCACGTTGAGGAAATTATCCTCAAAAAACCCCGACCCCCTGAGCCACTAGAATCTTCCGTCGAGGCGTTATCGAGGAAGGCTATTCAAAACACCGCCTGGAGGCAGAGGCAGGCTTTCAACCTCATTCCTTCGGAGCAAACCCCCTCCCCTCTGGTTAAACTTCTATCCATCGCCGATCCCTGCGCCAGGTATGCAGAGCACCGGCATTTCAAAAATCTGGGCGCTGCCGAGATATACTACTACCAGGGGACGGCCTTCATCGACGAGGTAGAAGCCAGGCTCGAGGAAGAAATGATCAGGTATCTGGGCTGTTCAGCGGTAGAAACGAGGATCATTAGCGGACAGATGGCCAATGCCGCCGTCTTCAGTGCCCTCGTAGATTACCTCAACCGTTTCGATCGTAAGTCCACCCCCAGGCGCATCCGGAAAGCCATGAACCATCATTTGGGACGTGGAGGTCACCTCAGCGCGCAACCCATGGGTGCCTTAAGAGATTTTCTGGCCATCGATCCGCAAACGGATAAACCGGCTGCAATCAATTTTCCGGTTCTGGAGGAAAACCCTTATCAAATAGACTTGCCGCGCACGGAACAATATCTCCATCAGCACAAACCCGAGCTCATCATTCTCGGGAAAAGCATGGTCATCCACCGCGAGCCCCTTGCCGAGCTGCGCAAGATAGTTGATGGAATGAAGGAGAGGCCTATCATCATGTACGACATGGCCCATGTCCTCGGCCTCATTGGGCCGCATTTTCAGCAGCCCTTCCAGGAGGGCGCGGATATCGTCACCGGCTCAACCCATAAGACCTTCTTCGGAACCCAGAGGGGAGTCGTCGGCAGTAATTATGATGAAGAATCAGAATACTACGACCTCTGGAATGCTATCTCGCGGCGAACTTTCCCTGGAAGCCTCAGCAATCATCACCTGGGGACCCTTCTGGGCCTTCTCTTAGCCGCTTTCGAAATGAACACCTTCGCTGACGAATACCAGAAGCAAATCATAGCCAATGCTAAATCCTTTGCCAAATCCCTAAAAAATTGTGGCCTGCAAGTCGAAGGAGACCCAAAAATCGACTTCACCGAAACCCACCAAGTGCTCTTACGCGTGGGGTATGCCCGCGGCCCTGAAATTGCCCAAAGGCTGGAGAAGAATAACATCATCGTCAACTACCAGGCCTTACCCGATGATGAAGGGTTCACCGCTAGCAGCGGCCTGCGGATGGGAGTCCAAGAGATGACTCGCTTTGGCATGAAAGAAAAGGATTTCCAAGAACTGGCGGGATATATGGCAGAATTGATCCTGAATAACCGGCCCGTGGGGGAGGAAATCGCCCGTTTCCGGTCCAATTTTATCCAAATGCAGTATTGCCTGCCTGAAGAGAAGGCCCGTCCTCTGATTCAGGAACTGCTGAATGTGCTAACTGGGTAAGAGCAAAAACTGTGAAAGACCATTTAAGTGGGCGAACGGAGGCGGATATAGACCAATTCCGGAGGAGACATCAGACGCATGGGCGGCCCCCACGTTCCTACTCCCCGGCTGACATACAGATGATTTTCTCCTGTTTGATGTAAACCAGGAGTGAGCGGATAGATCATCCGGGAGATATGGCGGATGGGAAAGAGTTGTCCTCCATGGGTATGTCCGCTTAACTGAAGACCAACGCCTGAAGAGGCCGCCTTTTCAAAATGGATGGGCTGGTGGTAGAGCAGGATGGATGGTCCATTAGGGTTAAGGCTGGAAAGGAGTTTATCGAAATCCGGGGCTGGATTTCCTACCCTCCGAGATCCTGTCGGGTCGTCGATCCCCAGGATCTGCAGCCTGCCCGAAACAACCTGTACCTCATTGCGGAGGACTTTAATGCTTGCCCCTCTCATGATAGACACGGCCCGGTCTACTCCGGCGTAATATTCATGATTTCCCGTAACCGCAAAGACACCGTGGCGAACTCGCAAGCGGGAAAGAGGAATGGCCATCTCCTCCATGTGGAAGACGCCTTCATCTACTAAGTCGCCGGTGATGACCACAACATCCGGTTGAAGCTCATTGATTCGATCCACGATCTTCGAAAGTCTTCCGTTTTCGGTAAGCATCCCATAATGAACATCCGAAACCTGGACGATGGAGAACCCATCCATCTCCGGAGGTAACCCCCGAAGGGGAATATCGACCCGGGTCACTCCCAGGTTGCAGGCTTCTTGCAGGGCGACTCCTCCGATGCCCACAACCGCCGCGGCAATACAGGCCACCAGGACGCGGCGGTAGAAAAGGGAACGCTGGATAAAAATCTTAGGCGAAAAATGCATAATCCTGAAAAGCGTGAGCCACAGGTCGCTCCCCAGAGAAAGGAGGAAAAAATAGAGCGAAAGCCCCATCCATACGGATGAGATCAGGGTTAGAGAATAATTGAAAGCGTTGAAATTATACCGGGCCAAAATCCTGGCCAAGGGAAAAGAGGCCACCAGAAGGATAAAGGTCATTCGCAGTCCCCACCGCCAAAACCGGGAAGGTTCTGTCAGACGGATGAACCAGGTATAGAGATAGTAATGCGCACCACCATAAACGGATAAGACAATCAAGAAAAAAACTGCGAAACTCGCCCATTGAGGCATGTCTTTCAAGCTCCCCTCATTCGATTTTTCATCGATGGTCGGCCGGACCCATCTACAGAAGGCAAATTAGACCTCTCCGATTATTTCTTTTATCTCTTTATATAATCTTTTTGGAGGATTTTCAAATTCGACCCACTGGAATAGGGCATCGGAAAAAACGGACCCTACCATTTGGGCCTGGGAATGAAGGCGAATGTCAACCAGCTTTAACGGAAACGGAATTAAAAGGATGAGTTAACCATGGACGAAAAATTGCATATCGGGTAAAATGTCCTTAAAAAAATCATCAAACGGAAGGCCGATGAAAGAGAGACAGGTCATTACCCATTTAAAAGAAATTGCCGAGGCCCCCTATGATTACCTTAGAGATTGGAAAAGGAAAAACGGGAAAAGGATTTTGGGCTATTTTTGCACCAACACCCCGGAGGAGATGATCCAGGCTGCGGGCCTTTTGCCCGTGCGCATCCTTAGCTCAAAAAATAGCATCTCTTTGGCCTCCAAACACCTCCAGAGCTATAGCTGTTCTTTGATCCAGAGCAGCCTGGAAGCGGGCCTCCGGGGAGACTTAAATTTTCTCGACGGAACAGTTTTCCCCCACACCTGCGACTCTATCCAGCGACTCTCGGACATTTGGGTAGAAAATTTACATTTCCCTTTTCACTGGGACTTGATCTTGCCGGTAAAGCTACACACGGAAAGCGCCAGAGTCTACCTTATCCAGGAACTGCGTCGCTTTCGGTTGGGCCTGCAGGAATTTATGGGTCACCCCATCTCTGATGAGAACCTCCGCGCTTCGATCGTCCTTTCCAATGAAAACCGCTCTCTCCTCAGGGAATTTTACCGCCGGAGAGCCGAACATCCCGGAATATTTTCGGGTTCAGAAACTCTGGCAATCGTCAAGACCGCGACGCTTATGCTTAAAATGGAACACACCGTCTTGTTAAGAATATTACTTTCCCAGTTTGGTCCAAGAGATGACTATCTCCCGGAAGGGGTACGCCTCTTCCTTGCTGGAAGCGTCTGCGATCAATCTCAGATCTTTGACCTCATCGAGACCTGCGGAGCTTCCCTCGTCGGCGATGACCTGTGCAGCGGGTGGAGATATTTTTCCGAGGATGTTTCCGAAGAAGGTGATCCCCTCGAAGCGCTGGCCGACCGATTCATCAGGAGGGTGCCCTGTCCCTGTAAATATAATCCAGGCATTGACCGGGGAGAAGACCTCCTCAAACGAATTGCCGAATCCGGCGCTCAAGGGGTGATCTTCATTCTTCTAAAATTCTGCGACCCCCATGCTTTTGACTACCCCTATCTGAAAGGCAAGCTCGAAGAAATAAAAGTTCCCAGCCTGCTCTTGGAGGTCGAGCCCGGGGGCATGCCGCTGGGAGCTATGGAGACCCGATTGAGAGCTTTCATCGAAATTTTCGGAGGTTGAAATGGCTGAAATGGCAACGGAGAAAGAGAAACGTCGCCTGCGCTCCTCTCAAAATATGAAGGAGCTGATGACCCGTTACTACATGGGGGCCAAGATGGCTGAAGGCTCGGACAAGAAAATCGCCTGGATCACCAGCGGGGGCCCGGTGGAATTCTTGATCGCTGCGGACATCATCCCCATTTACCCGGAGAACCACGGAGCCATGCTGGGTGCCTCACGCATGTCTGTTGAACTTTGTGAGGTGGCTGAGGGCCTTGGTTACTCCCGGGACCTCTGCTCTTACGCCCGGGGAGACATTGGATCAGCCATCACCAAGAAGAGCCCCATCGGCGGGTTGCCCAGGCCGGATTTCCTTCTGGCCTGTAACAACATCTGCGGGACAGTGTTGAAATGGTATCAGGCCCTGAGCCGCCTTTTTAACGTTCCCCTCTTTTTCCTTGACACGCCGTTCATCCATCACAGACTGGTCCCGGAAAGCCTCCTCTATGTCCGCAGACAATTCGAGGAGTTCATCGATTTCCTTGAGGTGCAGACCCAAAAAAAGTTCAACCGGGATCGCTTGGCTGAGGTGGTCCAGTATTCTGGAGAATCCGCCATGCTCTGGAAGGCCGTTCTTGATCAATGCGCTCACCGCCCTTCGCCCATGAGCTGTTTTGATGCCTTCATCAACATGGCCCCGATTGTTACCCTTCGGGGAACGAAAGAAGTGGTGGATTTTTACCGGGATATGAAGGCCGAACTCCTGGAACGCATCGCCCAGGGGATCAGCGCCGTCCCCACAGAAAAATTTCGCCTCCTCTGGGATAACATTCCCATTTGGTACAAGATGCGCGACCTTTCGGAACTCTTTGCCTCCTATGGGGCCTGCCTGGTTGCGGATACCTATACGAATGCTTGGGTTTTCGAGGGGATGGACACGGTAGATCCCCTCGATGGGTTGGCTCAAGCATATACTACAGCCTACCTGAATATTAGCATCGATCTGATGGTCGAGCGGGTTTTAGACCTGCTGAAGAGGTTTTCAGTGGATGGCTTAATCATCCACTCTAATCGGAGCTGTAAGCCCTATTCTCTGGGGCAGTATGACATCCAGAGGCTTATCTATGAAAAGGCAGGAATCCTCAGCCTGGTTATCGAGGCGGACATGACCGACGCTCGGGTCTATTCTGATGCGCAGGTAAAGACCCGGGTCGAAGCATTCATGGAAACTTTGGAAAATCGGAAATTCTCTGCTCCCCCACCCTTTCCCTCTCCCCCGCAAACGGGGGAGAGAGTGGGGTGAAGGGGAAAATGCTTACCTTGAGAAAAGAAATCGCCGAGGCCCTAGAGCGAGGGCCTCTTGATCTGCGGGAAATCTCGCAGCTATTTAGGGTCCGGGAGAGAGAGGCTCTCGATCACCTCCAGCACATCTCCAGGTCCGCCCACCCGAAGCGGCTCACGATGGAGCCGGCGCAATGCAGGCGCTGTGGCTTTGCCTTTAAAAAACGGGGCCGCCTCAGCACGCCCAGCCGCTGTCCGATCTGTAAGCGCGAATCCATCTCCCCGCCGAAGTACCAGATCGTTGACTAAACGGGGTTATTGAAAATATAAAATATTCCTTAAACAAAATATATACAACTTATTGATTTTTATAATTATCATTACTAATAAGGAAGACCCAGTGTTCTCCTTTTCATGGTATTACTTTAGGACTCCGTCTCTCGCAGTAGCGACACATTGGATAACCGTTCATGATTAGGTCTGCCGTTCTAAGAGTTCACCGATCAGCTTAGCGGTCTCTCCGACGATGCGCCCACACTCCAGAGCTTTCTCGCTCTTGTAAAATTTTTTGGCTTGCTCCCTGTCCATCCAATCCACTCCTGCAATCTCCCGGCAGAGAATGCCGCCGTGGTTTTTGGCAATCTCTTCTCGAAAACGCTTGAGCAGCTCCTGGGTAAAGGCCCACATCCTTGGGTCTTCTTTTTCTTCCTCCCGGCCGCGGCTGAACCTCAGACCCAAGACTCCCAGGGCGCCGACCACAGCTCCGCAGACTTCGCCGTTTCCACCCAACCCCCCCCCGAAAGCTCCCATGGCTCTGATGACTTCTTCATCTTTCCTTCCCAGCTTCTCTTGCCCGACCGCAAGAACGGCCTGGCTTCAATGGAATCGCTTCATCATCATCTGTATAGCTTTTCCCCGCATCTCCTCCAATGTCATAGCGACCTCCTTTCGAAAAGATTGCAGAAAAATTAACCAGGGGGCTTGCTGGCAGGCAACCGGCCCCCTTATTTATTCCTTTTCCCTAATCCGGGCATATTTCCGCATGCGGGCCAAAACCCGAACGGCCATTTCCGGAAAATCTAAACAAGGAATGTGATGTTCTTCCAGAAAGCTCCGGCTCACCTCAATATCCTTTTTGGTCCCTAACAATGAAAAAAAGACCGGCTTGGTACACCTCCCCTGGAGCAAGTCCACGATGGGACGATAGGGCTCAGCCCCAAAGATGGCAAAAGATATAAAAATAATTGCATCCACCCCGTCGTCTTCCAGCAGGGCTTGAAGAACTTCCATGGCGGTCTTCTCAAAGCCATGGGACAGCATATCCGGGAAGAGGTCCACGGGATTCTGGGCCTTAGAAGGGGTGGCTATGACCCGGGCGATCTTCTGGCGAGTATCTTCCCCAAAGTGGGCCACCTCTAAACCTTCTTCAATTGCTGCATCGATGCTCATGATAGCCTGGGCCCCGCTGTAAGTCACCAGGGCGATGCGCCCCCCACGTGGAAGGGGCATATTCAGAAATCCCTTAAGAGTGTTGATAAACTCGTCGATGGCGAACAATCGCAGGATTCCGGCCTGCCGAACTGCACCCTCAAAAACTGAATCCTCAACGGCCAGACTGGCGGTGTGGGAGGCCGTAGCGCGGGCGCCCTCCTTGGTTCGTCCTCCCTTCAGAAGGAGGACAGGCTTTCGGGCCGCAGCTTCTCTGGCTACTTGCAGGAATTTGCGGCCGTCCCGGATGTCTTCCAGGTACATTCCGATGATACGCGTCTGTTCATCCTCCATGAGATACGCCAGGGCCTCAGATTCGTCCACGTCTACCTTGTTGCCCAGCCCGATCCCCTTGGAAAGCTGAAATCCTTCAAGAGAACTTAAATATCTCAACAGAGCCCCTACGAAGATTCCCGACTGGGACACAAAGCCGATGGAGCCGGGCCTGAGCATGCGGGGGCCGGAATAGTAAGAGGTCGTCAGACCCGTGGCGGTGTTCACCAGCCCGAGCGTATTCGGCCCGAATCCTCTCATACCGGTGGACCGCAGAATATTGCGTACTTCCTCCTGATACTTAGCTCCCTGGGGTCCAGCCTCCGCAAAACCCTCTGCGGAGATCACCACCCCTTTTACGCCCTTACGGGCGCACTCTTCCAACGCCGCTGGAACGGAGGCTGGAGGGATGTGTAATACTGCTAAATCTACGGGGAAGGGGATCTCCTCCAGGTTGCGATATAGCGGCATCTCAAAAACCTGCCCCCCCTGAGGGTTTACACCCGCTACCTGACCCTGAAATCCAACTTTCTTAAGAACATTAAGAAGCTGTGCCCCGGGCTTTAGAGGATCCCGGGATGCCCCAATCACAGCAACGCTTTTGGATTCTAAAACCTCGCGCACGGACCGCATCTGCTTTTATCCTCCGCCTTTTGCAACTTTAACAAAAGTAGGATATCACAATCAACTTGAAGATCATATTTAATTTATATTTTCCTAAGAATTTATTCCATATGGCAAAAGAAAAGCTATTCGATTATACTTATTTCATAGATTCCTCGATTGGGAAAGGAGTTCATCCTGCAGCTTTTCCTTTTTCCCAGCCAAAAAGGTAAGTTCCTGGCCGGTGCGATCATTGGGATCCTGGCCTGGGTTCTGGTGCTGGTTCTTTATTATGCAAAGCTTCTTGAATCTTACGAGCTCAAAACCTATGATCAGCTCTGCCGGATGAATGCCGCAAATTCCCCTGTCCCCGATAACATTGTTTTGGTCGTCGTTGACCAGAACAGCCTGGAGGCTGCCCAGCGTCAGGGAATCAACTGGCCCTGGCCCCGGCAGATGTACGCCCCGATACTGCAGTTCTTTGCATTGTCCGGGGCCCGGGCAGTGGCTTTTGACATACTCTTCACAGAACCATCGTCCTACGGAGTGGAAGACGATCAACTGCTGGCTGAAGCCTTGCAACAGAATGGTCATGCCTTTTTACCCATTTTTCTCAGCCGGCAGGAACGTCCGCATCCCGTCTGGGAAAAGCGACTGATTGATCGAATCGCCCTGCCTCTTCAGGATCAATCTGGGAGACCATCTTCTCCTTACCTTTCCGCCATCCCCCCAATCCAGGTTCTGGCCGATCGGACATATAGATTGGGCAACGTCGCCATCCCGCCAGATCCTGATGGGATCTACCGTCGATTACCGCTGGTTTTTTTCTACGACGATCATTGGATTCCTTCCCTGGGCTTGGCGGTATTCAGGTATCTGCGAGGCAATGATTCGGCCGTTTTGAACAAAGACGGCTTACACTTGAAGGGAATCCACATTCCCCTGGACGCCCAAGGAACTTTTTTACTCAATTACTACGACTCGGCTCGCGATTTCCCCCGGTTCTCAGCATTCAATGTCATCCAATCCTTCCAGGCTCTTCAAGAAGGAAGCAAGCCGGCCTACCCGGCGCAGGCTTTCCGGGATAAGATCGTCTTCGTGGGCTTCACTGCTCCGGGACTCTTTGACCTGAAACCCACACCCATCAGCTCAGTGAATCCTGGTATGGCCATCCATGCCACGCTGTTAGCCAATCTGTTGCATAAAGATTTTCGGGTGCGGATCTCCCCTCCATTCGCACTGGCCCTGGCTGCAGCCATCGCGGTAGCCGTGGGCATTACTGTGATGCTCATCCCCAGTCTGTGGCAGCTTTCCCTCATCACCTTGGCCTATGCCGGCGGTCTGGCCCTTTTTTTCGTGCTTTCTTTTCGCCAGAACCTATGGGTAGATGCAATCTTGATGGCAGCTAACCTGTGTCTCACCTTTGCCATGAGTACCGCTTTCAGCTATGCCACCGAAGGGCGTCAACGTCGTCAAATCAAGCAGGTGTTTTCCCACTACATGTCGGACCTGCTGATTCAGGATCTCCTGAGGCACCCCGATAAGCTCAGACTCGGCGGAGAAAAGCGAGTCCTGAGTGTTTTCTTTTCTGACCTTGCCGGGTTCACCACCCTCTCTGAAAAGCTCAATCCGGAAGAGGTAGTGACCCTTCTAAACCGGTACCTGACAGCTATGACCGACATTATCCTGGCCAGCGGGGGTCTCATCGACAAGTACGAGGGAGATGCTATCATGGCCTTCTGGGGGGCTCCTGTTCTGCAGGAGGATCATGCCGCCCGGGCCTGTTTGGCTGCCCTGGATAACCAGAGTCGCCTCGCTGAACTGCGACAGGAATTTATTCAAATGGGTCTACCTCCGGTTTATGCCCGCATCGGCATCAATACCGGCGACATGATTATCGGCAACATGGGGTCCAGCCAGCGCTTCGATTTCACGGTTATCGGCGACAGCGTAAACCTGGCCTCCCGCCTGGAAGGTGCCGGCAAAGAATACGGAACCAGTATTATTATCAGTGAAGACACTTACCGCCAGGCAGCAGACCGGGTGGAAGTTCGAGAACTCGACCTGCTTAGGGTAAAGGGCAAGGAGGTACCGGTTCGCATTTATGAGCTGCTGGCCAAGAAAGGAGGGCTCGATGAAAAGGGGCAAAAAGTGCGGGACCTGTTTGCAGACGGTTTAGGGCATTACCGACAGCAGCATTGGCCAGAGGCGATCTCCTGCTTCCAGCGGATCTTGACCTCGGCTCCCGAAGATGGCCCTGCCAAGGTATTCATCACAAGATGTCAGCAGTTTATGCAGACCCCGCCAACGGAGCCATGGGATGGCGTGTATCGGCTGATGACCAAGTAAGCCAGAGGATCTTGCGGAGGTTTCCCTTTTTAACTTTAGGCACTTTAGGCATTTTAGCTCACTTTAGGCACTTCATTAGAAGTCAGGAGGTTAGGATGAATAGGAAGAGTTGGATCATTCTGTTGGCTTTGCTGATGATGACTTCCATGGCCATGGCCGCTGCAGTTAAGGTCATAACCCAGGAAGCCATGATCCGCAAGGATAAACGATTCTTTGCTCCGGTGGTCACCCGTGTTCCTTATGGAGAAATGGTAGAGGAATTGGAGCGCCAGGGAGATTGGCTCCGGGTCAGTTATCGGGGGAAACAGGGCTGGATCCACACCAGTGCGGTCCAGGAGCAGAAATTCCGGCTTTCATCACTGACCACCGAAAAGGCCCAAGAGACCTCCCGGGAGGAAGTGGCTTTAGCTGGGAAAGGCTTCACCCCTGAGGTAGAAAAGGCCTTTCGAGATCAAAATCCAAAGATGAGATACGATCTCGTGGACCAAGTCCAGTCCTATAAGATCGAAGACCAACAGATCCAGGCCTTTATCCAAGCAGGAAACCTAAGGGAGCCGGGAGGTGGGTCATGAGAAGAGGATTGTTTTCCTGGATGACAGTGGTTCTAGTAATGCAGGTTATCTTGGCTGGTTGTGCCGAGGTTGTATCTGTGGGAACTACAGTCGGCCAGCAAATGGGACAAATCTCCAAAGAGGACAAAGAAAAAATTGACCGAATGGCTCTGGATTCCGAAAAAGCTGCCCGCCCGATGACAGAACAGGAGGAGTACTACGTGGGTCGAGCGGTGGCGGCCACCATTCTCGGAAAGTACCGCGTGTACCGCAATGAACGCTTAACCCGTTATATCAATGAGGTAGGGCAGGCGGTCGCTCTAGCCTCCGACCGTCCCTTTACTTACGGTGGCTATCGCTTTGCTGTGCTGGACACCGATGAAGTCAACGCCCTGGCATGTCCAGGCGGGATCGTCTTCATCACCCGGGGCATCCTGAAAAGGGCGCAGAATGAAGAAGAGTTGTCTGCTATTCTGGCCCATGAGGTGGGGCACGTGAACCATAAAGATGGGTTGGGGACTATTCAGAGAGCCCGCTGGGTGCAGGTGGTGACTCTCCTGGGTTCTGAGGCTGCCAAAAAAGTGAGTGGGGCCGAACTGGCGAAGCTGGTCTCGCTGTTTGAGGGATCCGTGAACGATGTGGTCAAGACATTGGTCGTCAGCGGATACAGCCGAGACCAGGAGGCCGCCGCTGACCTCAGCGCCATGACCTTCATGTACCGTGCTGGTTACGACCCTTACGGACTCAGCGATTATCTGGGAAAGCTCACCAAAGAGCAGACCGGTGGGGCCGGCCAGGGACTTTTCGCCACCCACCCCGGGATGACCGAACGCCTGGCCAAAACTAGATCAGTCATTGCCGCGAACAAATGGCCGCGGCTCGGCCACCAGATCCGGGATCAACGTTTCCAGCAAACTATGGGCTAAGGGATGGAGATTTTGCTCAGACCTGGGGTGTGTTTCCAGAAGGTGGTCCTCATTCCCACCTGGCAAGACCGAAAATGATGGGAATAATGGATCGCAGGCAATTTTTGTAGTACCTTTCTTTATTGGGATTATCAAGGCGCGCACCTACCACGGTTGTAACAAGATCAGCTAACCCCTCTCAAGTTAAGTTTGAGCTAATTGGGGATTGGAGCCCACTGCCACCGAAGATAATTACAGGAAATGTCGCCGTCCCATCCATTGTAGGCACATCTCATGCCCCCAATCCCCGTTTCGTCAATATTGAGAATTTGGTCAGAGAGGCTATAGAAAAAGCGGGAAATTTTAGCAGAATTATTCGCCCCGGGCAGCAAGTTCTTATCAAACCAAATCTTGTTTCTGATGTTCGGAGCGGAACGGGATTTACTACGGATATCCGGGTTGCAGAAGCCGTAGCCAAGATAGCCCTTGATTGCGGGGCAAAAAAGATCATATTTGGAGAAGGGTCTTCAACGAACCGGGACCTTAAATCCTATAATAGTGAAGTGACGGAGAAGTGTTTTGTCGCTGGTGGATATGGTGATTTGGCGAAGAAATTGGGGGCTCGCATTATTGACCTAAACGATGCTGGGGAAAGACCTGGCGGTCGGGAGTTGGTTCGGAATGTAGAACTTAAATATGGATTAAAAAGAAAATCTTACTGGATTTCAAAATACTTCTTAGATGCGGATTGCGTTATATCCTTACCGGTATTGGAAAATCATAGATATGCAGGAGTTACTCTATCCCTCAAAAATTACATTGGCATTGCCCCAGCAGATATTTATCAGCTCCCCGGAGTTCGCCCAAGCAAATCTGGGTTGGACCACTCTTGTGGGTCTGGCCAAACACATTGTTGACCTCGTGATGGTTCGCCCTCCAGACTATGCGGTCATCGATGCCTTGGTTGGAATCAGCAGCGGGGACCGGGCTTACCCTTATCTCCCAGGTCCAAAAGGACGGATGAGAGCCATACTAGCTGGAAAGGACCCGGTCGCTGTGGATACAGTGGCCTGTATGGCAATGAACTACGAACCCAGAACGATTGGGCATCTTGTCTTTGCCTCTGCTGTAGGATTGGGGATTTTGGATCCAAACAAAATCGAAATCAGAGATATGGGGATCGAACCTTTCCGACAGGATTTTCCCATTCCCGTTGCCAACAGCTGGTATGTACCCGGTCGATACGGGCAGACTCCCAAGGCGTAATCTAAACTGGAGACCTCATACATAAAGGATGTTTGCCATGATGAAATCTGCCAGAATACTTTTCACCTCAATCCTCATCTTTTCTTTTTGTGCGTGTGCCACGGATTATGGGAGTCAATATGTTAAATCCCCAGAACGACCTGCAATACAACATGTTTACCAGGAACAGGATAAAATCGTTGCCTATTTCGAAGTGAACAATATAAAAGAGTACCAAAAATTGATCCCAAATATCTTCTG
>Ga0315295_10000407_pt1 | contig 36985 bp, 29 predicted proteins | sample YL17G14_0_MG_FD_204453 | JGI IMG/M metagenome (GOLD analysis project Ga0315295, IMG submission 204453) | Sediment microbial communities from Yellowstone Lake, YNP, Wyoming, USA - YL17G14_0 | ecosystem: Environmental > Aquatic > Freshwater > Lake > Sediment | place: USA: Wyoming | collected...
CTTGTGTCATAAGGGTTTATCAGAAATCGAAAACTACCCCTTATATCGTTATGCACAAGGAGTGCGCCTTCAGTGAATCCCCCCCCCCAAAACACTCTTTCAAAAATCCCCTAAGTTTGAGAGCTATGTGCTGTTGGTGCGCATCGTGTGCGCCGCAAATTATAAACAACCCAAAATAATGGAGACGAGAAATGGAAACGAAGAAACAAAAGACAAGACTTGTGGTGAGCCTGTTGGCACTGGGGAGTATCCTGACGTTCCTGGCGTTCTGCATGGCAGGCGACTCAGATCCTGGCGTACCGTCGGAGCCGCCAATACTGGCAGAGGCTCAGCCAATACCCGGTTTGCCCTACACAATCAACCAGCCCGGCTCTTACTACTTCACCCAGAATCTGAGCCATACGGATCGATACACAAACGCGATTGAAGTCAATGCCGACAACGTGACCATTGACCTGGCCGGATACAGCCTCATCGGACCCAGCGCCACTTCAGGAACGAGCAATGGGATTCACATGAACGGTCGCAAGAACGTGGAGATACGCAATGGCACGATAACCGGCTTTGGAAATAACGGAGTGTATGAAGAGAATCAGAATGTTGCCAAAGGGCACAAAGTCATTGGAATTCGCGTGGTGTCAAATGGGGGCAATGGTATTTCCCTCGCAGGCGGCGGCCACCTGATCACCGGTTGCACCGCTTCACTGAACTGCCTTGCCGAGGGTAACTGGTGGGGCGGCATTCGGTGTGGCTATGAAACCACGGTTACCTGCAATGTGGTCCATGCAAATTCTTCAAATGGTATTGTTACTGATGGCGGCTGTATGATCAGTGACAATACGATTGGTGATAACTCAGGCGTTGGCATTTTTGCATTTAATGGGTGTACCGTAACCCGCAACACAATCATGGGCAACTTTCACGGAATATATGCCAACGCAGATGGTATCCTGGTTAGAGAAAACACAGTCCGATGGGCTCAGGATGCCGGCATCTTCGTGGAGGGCACAAACAACACTATCGAAGAGAATTTGACGACCGCCTGTAACGTCGGTATTTACTTCCAGACGTCCAGGCACTTCTACGCGAACAACCGTGCCTTCGGCAACACAGTCAATTATGGCGGCTTGCTTCCCACCGGTTCCGGTAATGGTGGCGGAAACATCGGGTTCGGGACCGTCGCGGGCAATATGAAAGCCGAGATTCAAATGAGTGCACAGCAAGCCGTAAGGGATACATTCGGCACCGAGTAAGATCAGGCAGGCGGAGGCAGTTGCTCGCATTCGCCCTACCACACTACGGGTTCCGCAGAGGACTTGCACCTCCCGGTTGCCAAACATGCTCGGCGCATATAAAAAAACAGGGCTGCCGAATGGCAGCCCTGTTCATATTACTTGCGTTCTACAATACGCAGCTTGCTGCAGAGCTTCGACTGAGGGGCCGAAGCCCACCTGACTCTTCCTCACTTACTTGAAGAGCCCCATGATGTAGTTGATTACTTCATCGAGAACAGAGGTGTAGTCGCTCCCACCCTCGATAAGATAACCACCCTGTTTAGTATGCTGGTTAAAGGCTATAAGCTCACCAGCTTCGTCTTCGTTGATCAGTTCAGCTCTGTGACATGAACCACAGGCTCTCGAAGCAGGACCGGTGATATAAAGCGGCACAGCACCGATCTTTCTGTCCCAGGTCTTAATTTCATCAGCCGCCGAAAGGACACCAGGTAACGAGTTGTACTGATCGGGCACTTCAAAGGCGCCCTCAACATGGCAGGATTTACAGTTCTTAATCGTGAAATTGGGATACGTATGCTCAATGTGGAGCTCATAACGCATCTTTTCCACCGGATCGGCAAAGTTAACATCGCCGATATCAAAAGCCTGGAAGGAGTGGATCGCATGGATGTAGGAATCTATCGACCTCGACTGCATTTCCAGATGAGACCCGCCACTCTTCGTAGTGTGACACAGCCTGCAGGTAACGATATTCCCACCTCTATCCGGCGAATGGAAGGTTGTTGCAAGCGCATCATGGCAATCGTTACAGCCTTTCGCAACCTTCACGATAGGGCTGTAGAAGCCATCATCAAAAGCATAGGTACGAAGGTCAAAGGTTCTGGAAGGAGAGTTGAGCGCAATCGCGACACCGTCAGCAGTTTTCAGTGCCGGCAAAACAGCGATTTCTGCTCTGTTAACGGTACCGTCAGCAATCTTGTCAGCCCACATTGACAGGTCTGCGGTGACTTCCCAACTGCCGCCTGCAGCCGACACTGTTGTAAAGCGAGGATGCACTGTACCTACGACATATTCCAGGGCTCTCTGATCTTTGCTGTCGATTTTGCCATCTGCATTATCGTCAGTAAGCCTCTCGTGCGGGCCAACTATGAAGTCCTTCGTGTCATAGCCATACAACCCGACCAGCACAGTCGGCGCAATGTTCGCCACATCCAGCCCTGTGAGGTCCGGGGACTCAGCAGCGCTAAATTTGAATGTAAGTTTGTTGCCCGCCATAGAGGCACTGTCAATGGCCACGACAATGGCATCAGAATATTTCTGACCAGAAGTAGTATAGATTGCCTCGTTATAACCGGTGTGAATCTTGCTGAATACAGGGGCAATCCTGCCGGCGGCGTGGCAGTTAGTACACTTCCCAAGTGAGAGGCCATGAGGCATTACCTTTTCCAGCGCCGGCGCCCTGTTGGCCTCAGTTCCTTCCGCCGGTCCGGTCACAGGGTGACAGCTCTTACAGGTCTCCACCTTAAAGTTAGCATCCGACAATATAACGTTGAGTTTACCTTCGTGACACGTTGCGCAGTTTGACATGGACTGAGGATAAGGAAATTCCATGGCATGCGACATATGCACGTCATTCATGACATTGGCTGTGTAAGCGTATTTGGTTTTCTCTTCCGCCGTCAGAGCGTCACCTGCATGGATTTGAGCATATCGCGCAGGATTATCCACTAAAATCTGCCAGTCTTGATGGCCGCCGGTACGGGTATCGTAATGGCAAGTTTTGCAAGCGGCAAAATCCGGCAGACCGGCAACCGCAGCAGCTCTGTAGCCATGCTTCATATAAGGCGTACCGTGACATTTTTCACAACTTGATACGTTGGCAGCAGATTCATAAGTGGCCACGTCGCCATAGGCCTTGGCTGCGTTGGATACATCGCCGTACAGAACAAAACCCTCCGTGTCAAGTACGCCGTCGGCGATATATGCATAGACTTCACTATTTGAAAGCTCAGGCGCATAAGTTATGTCCGTGGCTGCCACAGAGTACTGGCCGTTGCCCAATGCTACAGGATTTGAGAATGCTTTTGAGTTGTCAAATACCCTCGTGGCCCTGTTGTAAGTCACGGCATAAAATCTCTTTTGATCCAGCGACGGAAGCCCATCCACATCCATATATGGAAAGCCATTCTTCTTAATGGTGAACGTCATGGTTGCGTTAAAGGCGCCAGCCCCGTTAGCAACACTCGTAACATTATCAATGGTAAGTTGAAGAGTGCTTGCGTCAGCATAATCATCGTAAATGGCCTGATGGTCGGCACCAGCTCCATTATGACAAACTACGCAAGACTCAGGTTGGACATCGGTAAACAGCTCTTGAGCGAACACGCTCGAAGTACCGACCAACAGCACGACAAGGGCGAAAGCTATAGCCATGAAGCTTGTTCGTGTTTGCATAATTTTCTCCTTTACATCGTTTTTCTTTACTGCAAATTTGTGCACAAATCTCAGAGTGTATTGACCGTCACATGAGAATAATCAACATGCTAAGCCGAATCGCGTCATCATAACTTCAGGGGCCACCACCTCCTTTCCAATCCGATCACGACGAACAAAATATCCCTGCTCATCGTTCTGACGCACCATTGAGCAGATCGAGCAAATCACATACTTCATTTAACTGACTATGCTCGCTCGTGATTCCTTCCACGGAATCCTGATTCACCGCCGGCTGATTATGAGGATCTGAGCATCCGAAATGTGTTTTTCTTAGGCCATCCTCACTAAAAGGCAAACAATACACCAGCAGTCCAATTATCCACGTCAATGAATCCGGACTTTTCACTACCTCGTTTGAAAAATGACTATTCTTCGGTTTCTTTGCTTTATCCCTCCACCTTCGGACGCGCAGGGATACAACATTACATTGCTACATCAATTAGCAAAAGCCGTACCACTGTGTAAGGCCACAGCCTACAAAGCAACAAGAATATACGTAACACATTACTACAGCTACATTTATGACTGTATTGCAATAACAGGGTCCGCTAAAAAAATAAAATATTCTGCTCAATCCTCTCAAAAACGAGAGATTCTTAGTTTTTTTATTCTCACTTATAGGAATGCCGTTGTTCAATCGTGGGGGGCTTTTGCGGTCATCCCGGCAGAACATGGATATTTTCGGTGCATAACTTGGCAATTACGTCGGACTGATGCTTATGCTCCAGCTCGGCGAAAGCCGCATGAGTGATATGAGCCACGAGATTGACCGAGCCATCAAGCTCGACTCGGACGTATCCGCCGCAGTCGCGCGATCTGACAAGCCGGGCGCACAGAGCATTTTGCCCCACAACCGGGTGCGTGCCTGGGTAAACAAGCACATCTTCAGGGCGAATCATAAACAGCAATTTGCCGCTGTGCCGGCCCGGTATCTGTAAGTCAATTTCGGCGACTTTTACCTGAGTGTCCGAACCGCCGGCGTCCTTTCCGGTAACCTCCGCAGAGAAGATGTTTTCACACCGCATAAAGCGAGCTACAAACTCACTGTTCGGCTTGCGAAGCAGATTATTGAGAGAGCCAACCTGCTGCAAAATACCGTCGTGCAATATGGCTGCTTGGTCTGCCACGGAAAACGCCTCTTCCAGATTATGGCTCACGTGGATGGTTGTCAAACCGAGCCGGCGCTGAATGGCTAATAGCTGGGCACAGACCTCCTGCCGGGTAACCTCGTCCAGGGCGCAAACGGGCTCATCCAGCAGCAAAATCTTTGGCTTGAGAACCAGAGCCCGCGCCAGGGCGACACGCTGCTTTTCCCCCCCGCTGAGGCCGTCAATTCTTCGTGATAAAAGGCGCCGGATGCCGAGCAAGTCCGCCGTTTCATCGACCTTCACGTCTGAATAACCGTGGGCGCGCAAACCAAAGGCAATGTTCTGCTCGACGGACAAATGGGGAAAAAGCGCGTAATCCTGGGGAACGTACCCGATGCCGCGAGTCCGAGGTTCGAGGTCGGTGACATCACGCCCGTCGATGTGTATTCGTCCGGACTCAACCTTTTTGAGGCCGCACAGACACTCCAGAAAGATGGTTTTGCCCGCGCCGGGCGGACCTAACAGGACAAAATACTCTCCCTTTGCTATTTCGAGATTCAAGCCCTGCAATCGGAACATTCCGACGCGGAAGGAGATGTTTTCGGCGCGAATCATAATTTCACCAGGGTCGAGCCGCCGGCGAGACGGATACCCGTCACGGCGATCAAAGCCACAAAGATAAGCAGCAGTGCGATGGCCAGAGCGACCTCAAGATTCCCGACCGATTGTTCGAGAAAGATCGTTGTGCTCAGTACCTCCGTGCGTCCGCGGAACGAGCCGACGAAAATCATCAGCGGCCCGAAAAGCCCGAACGCGCGGGCCCATGTCAAAATGCCGCCGGCGATAATACCGTTGCGGGCCAAGGGAAGCGAAACCCGGCGAAAACCACCCCATTGGGTACAGCCTAAAGTCAGCGCCACGTGCTCGTAGCGCCGGTCCACGTCGTCAAAGGCGGTCTTGGCCGAGCGGATGGCGAAGCTGGCCGCGGCCACAAACTGGCACAGCACGATGCCTTTCGGCTGGAAAACAAATTCGAGCCCCAGGTCTTCCTGTATCCACCGGCCGAGGGCCGTTTGCGAAAAGAACACTAACAGCGTCAGGCCGACAACCAGGGGAGGAAATACGATCGGTAAATCCACCACCGCGTCGGCCAGGATATGGCCCGGAAATCGAAAGCGGCTCAGGGCGTAACCCATGGGCACCGCAAAGAGCAGAGCTATCAGTGTGCTCAGAACGCTCGTCCAGGTACTCATCCACAAAGCGTGGAGGATAAATTTGGAGGACAGCACCATCATGACGGCTTTTTTATCGACGTACAGCGCATCGGCCAGAATTAACACCGAAATGAATACAATAAAGACGGATACAAAAAGGAACACCGCAGCCGAGAAAACGCGGTCGCGCCAGCCTCTTACGGGAGTGTTCATCGCTGCTTTCATCACAACCCCAGGATTGTATAGACGCCCCACCGGCTGAACTCGTAATTCAGCATATATCCCATGCAGATGACCACAATGAGGCTCGTAACGACGCCACACATCCTGATGTATGACGTCTTGAGATTGGTCTGCGAAGAAATGACCCGCCTGAGGACCAGGTACGCAATCAGCGTGACGACACCCGCCGCCAGGAAGGCAAAGGCCTGCATGCCGTACCAGCCCTGCGAGGGCACGCCTTTTTCATTGACCCATTTCCACACGTGCTCCAGCGGATAATAGCGCGGCAGCTTGATATCAAACCATATCGTGCAGCAATAGAACAGGTTCGTCAATGCGATGAAAATACCGCCGAGAACATAAACGGCGTCCGCCTTTTTCATTACCACGACCCTTTCAGAACCGTCAGGTAACAGCCGATGACAATCTTGTACCAAACTATGACGTTCAGCAGCAGACAAAGCGGCACATACAGGAAAAGCTTGTCCTTTTCTTCTGCCGGCTGAAAACTCCTCCGCAGAAAATAGTACACGAAAAACATCGCCAGCCCCACGGCCCCCCAATGTTCCTTAACCTCGAACAGGCCGGTAGCCCACGGCAGTTCCGGGTCAAAGTAACGATAGCGGATGTGAACCCTATAGGCCGGATAAATCAACGCGCCGATAACGTACACAATCGTGTACGCCCATAGCGATACTCTGACATAGAACCACTCAAGCTTCTGCCGCCCGAATTTGCCCCGCAGGTAGCCGACGACGATGAGCAAGCTATGCGTCATGCTCCCGATAAGAACGAACGTCACAAACAAATGAGCCAGGAGCAACGGACCGTAGAAGCTCTCCAGAAAAACCATAGCAATGCGCTCCTATGCAGGATTGCCTGACCTAATCATTCGGAATGACCCACCCATACTCTTTGTAGAACACACGGGCTTTCGGGGAGGCAAGGAAGTCCATGAACTGCCTGGCCGCCTCGGGCTGCTTGGCGAAGGATAGCAGCCCGACGCAAGTACCCCGAAGCACTTGCTGTTCTTCAGACATCTCGATAACTTTTATTCTCTCGGGCTCAAGATGGCCAAAAGCCGTCCATCCAAACGCCGCGTCCGCCTGGTTGGTTGCAACGGCTTCGACGATTGCGATGCAGCCGTTGGCGTAATAGGAGATGTTTCTTCGGATTTTATCCAGAAGGCCCAACCGGCCGGAAATATCCTCCCACAATCCCTTGAGGCAATCTATGACCGAGACCGCCACACGCACGCCCGGCTTAGCCATATCTTCCACGCTGCGTATATTCTTAGGATTGCCAGCGGGTACAATAATAGCGGAAGTGCGGCAGGCAATTGTGCGCCGCTGGCGTTTCTGCACAATCCCCCTTATCTCTCCATCGTCAAGCAGATACTCGGCTCCACCTATCGCAAGGTCGTGAATGCCCGCGTCGGCGATTTCCAGCAGAAAGTCATCGCCGCCGATTTCGCCGGTCGCTTCCTCCGCCACGGGCGCGGCGCAATGCCGGCTGCACACATCGATTACCACATGGATGCCGCTCTGCCGCTCGAATAGCTCGGCAGCTTTCTCCAGCGGCGCTGCACACGCCCTCGCGCTAAAAACACGAACGACTTCGTTACTGCTCTTTTGCTTCATTTTTTATACCTCCAGGATCAAAGAACGGGAACATTCTACGTATCTCCCAGGCGTACGCAACATAAATCTTCGAAGACGCCTGAGCTTAGCACTGTCACGGGCGTACGACGACAGGATAGAACAATGGAAGCCCTCCGCGCCGGTTTGAGGCCGATTGGGCCAGAAAATTCTGAACCTGGTTTGAAAGGAGGAAATCGGATAAGCACCGAGCTCCTCGAATGTTGGCTTTAGGAAAGCGCTCAGGATTTGCTTCAATGACAATGTAAGGTCTGCGCATGGCCGGGTCATTCTCAACCAAGATTTCCATTTCTTTCATTTCGATCTTGCCGAATAGAACAGGCATTCGTCCCACCACCACATAGGCGTTGTTCCTTGCGGCAAAATTGACGATCTCTAAATGGTCGGCACTCTCGTCCTTTAGAAACCAGTCTCCTTGCGGGCGGATGCCTGCCTTGTCCCACAACTTGTGGCAGACTTCCCGGGTGCCAATATCCAGGAAGTCCACAAAGTTGGCACGATGAGCAGCGATTCGCCGGAACGCCTCGGAACCGTCGTGGAGTCCGCGGATCTTGGCGGGGTCGTTGGATGGGCCGACGATGACGAGCTCGTTCCGGGTCCAAGGCTGCATATTGATGCCGTAGCCATCGGCTACGAGATCGGTTGTGATGTCCCCGGAGTGCATAGTCAGCAGGTCAACCTTGCCCTCACGAAGTGTCTCGGCCAGCCCCTCGCGCTGACCGGTGGCTACTACTTCGACACTGTAGCCAGTTTCTTCCTCAAACATCTGGCTGATCTCCTGCCATAGTCCGGTCATAGTCATCCCGCCAATGACAGCAACCCGGACAACACCCCGCCTGGTAGCAGAGTGCGAATTGAGCGACTGGCAACCTGCACAGCCTGTTAAGATTACAGCAGACAATACTATTAACCCATAACATTTCATAAATGTCATTCTCCTACTCGACAGGAGGCTGATTTACGCCATTACTACCTGTCTGCCATTGTACATCCTCATGTCCCGGGTCACCGACTCCACATCCCAGGTACTCTCCGGAATAGCTTCCAACACGCCCGTCCAGAAACACAAGGTTAGCCTTGCCTTCATGTCTGGCCACCACCGAGTAATCCTCCTTTGAAGGTACTGTCGATGAATAGGGCCCAGGAGCATCGGCCATGAAAACCAGTCGCTCGGGGTGGGGAATTTCACTCACCCTGTGGGCCTCAGGCCGTATCCACGGTGACAGGTACATGTTCATGGCGTATGAGAAGAAATAGGGCTCTGCGTCACGAAGCGCCCTCAGGCAAACGAAGATTGAATCGTCTCCGGGTCGTGGTTGGCGCCCTGCAGCGACAAGCTCTTTGTAAGGCTTTTGGCCAGCATAAGGGGCAAGACAGTTGAACCAGTCCTCTGGACGTTCAATCTTGTGTGTTGGCTGAATACCCTGTCCCCGGCGAGGAATGGAGCCGTTATGTTCCTCCATATAGCAATGTAGGGCCATGCCCCATTGTCGCAAATTGTTCTTGCAGAGCACCGACTTAGCCAGCGCCCGGGTTCTCACCAACGCTGGCAGCAAAATCCCGATCAGCACCGCGAAAACAGAAATGACCACAAGCAGCTCGACCAGTGTGAAGCCCAACCTGTGACGCCCCTTATTCATCCGTCGTACGGCCCTCTTACGAGATTCATTGAGGATGATATCAAGTTCACAAATGTCAGAGCTGCCCATCCTGTTTCATTACTTATACTCACTTGCCAACAAGGCCGGCATGGTAATCTTGCCAAGAGAAGATTTCTTTCCAGGTTCTAAGGATTACGAGCTAACCAGTTCTCCGCGAGTGTTTCAAGGTCTTTGTAATCAACTATCTCGTCTTCGTTAACATCTCCACCAACTCCTGGGCCTGTCTCTTGCCAGTCTCCGGCAAGTTTGGCATAGTCCAAAAAGTTGACGCAACCATCATGGTTGAGGTCTGCTTCGTCATACACTATGGCGACAACCTCCATGTATGGCTTGGGGCGGGTCCCGGTAATGTCCTTGGAGTTGAACGTAAATCCGATGGATGGCTCTAACGCGGTCAGATAGAAACTGACATCGTCGCCGGCGCGAATGTCATTGACCAGCGCCTCCGGCAGGCTCAAAGTGAACCGCTGGATGGGAAAGTATTGGTCCCCATGGTACAGGTTGGCAAATGTTCCAGTCAGAATGTCGGTGTCGTTATTCAGATAATTGCCCTTGGTGTTCCAGGTCAACGCCGTCTGCGACCACTCATCCGCCGCGATCCAGCGAACCTCAAACCGGCCTCGACCCTGCCCGAAACGGGGATTACCAGGCGTTGTTTGTTCGGTGACCTGCAGGGAAATATCCCAGATCGCCCAGTTCTGCGGCCCGAACTCCGCATCCAGGGATGCGACTTCTGAGGCGAGGTTGAACTGCAGAAAGGTGTCCGCCAGTCCAACCAGGTCGCCCGACATGCTACGGGATGCAGAACCGGCGACTGATAACGCACCATTGCTTCCGAAATTGTCGTCCGGAGTGTTCTGTCGCACGAACGTGTCGGCTGTCGCAGTCTTCTGCACGACGACGAGCGCCGCTTGAGTGATGTGGCAGACAGCAAGCACCACTGGAGCTGCATAATAAAAGCATGATCTCGTAAGCGCCATTATCTACTCCTCCAACATTGTAACTGATCAGAAGTGCTCCAGCAGTATTGGTCAACACACCCTAGTACATTGAAATACCCGATTTTCTTTTTGTTGTATAACACATCACCCTCATTCGAACTGCTTCGATTCCTCGGCGTCTCGATAGAGTGGCTGGCCGTATTGTTTGACTCCATAGGTCCGGACTATTTGCTGCGCCTCTTCCGATGCCAAGAAATCCACGAACTCTCCAGCTAGCTCCGCTCCAGGAGTAGCACCCACGGGCTGGCATAGTGCGTGGTAGACATTCATGAGCACGGGGTCGCCTTTGAAAAGCAGCCGCAGATCGGGCGTGTTCTTTTTCCCGACAATCCAGGTGCTGCTGTCGGTCATGAAGTAGCCCTTCTGAGCATTGGCCCGGAGCAACGTGGCCATCATGAACTCGTGAGTCGGAATATACCATGGCCCTTCCGGGTCGATTCCCGCTTGCCGCCAGATGGCCATTTCCCTCTCGTGCGTACCGGAATCGTCCGCCCGAGAAAAGAATCTGGCTCTCCGTTCCGCGATCTTTCGGTACGCTTGTGCGACCGTGCTGGCTGAGCGCACCCCCGCCGGATCATCGGCTGGACCCACAATGTAGAACTCGTTGGAACCGACCAGCGTGCGCTTCACTGCCCAGCCCTGGCCAACCGCGATCTGTTCGGCCTGCGGCGCGTGCACCATCACGACATCGACCTCTTTTCTGTGGAGAAGTTCGAGCGATTGCCCGGAGCCGGCTTTGTACCATAGCACCCTCGTCTCAGCCTTGTCAGCGAATGCCTCCCCCAGTGCTTTGAGCAGCCCCAGTTCCCCTGGGCTGCCTGTTGCCACGACAAGCTCCCTTGAGCCGCTGCCGTATTCAGCCGCATACTTCATCCGGCTCGTGGCCGAGCATCCACCGGCGAACACAACCAGTGATGTAATAACCGCCACTGTACGCTTCACGCAATAATCCGTTCAATTAAATACTTTGGCAAGCTGACCTTTTATTTCGGCAATTCAACAGTGTAATTGTGTTTTCTGAAGATGTCGCCGCCGCGCTGCGAGGTGACAAATTCCACAAATTTCTCGGCCAGTTCTCTGTGTTTGGTGAACTTGAGCACTCCTATATCGACGGTAGAAATCACATTTTTTTCGCGCGGGATTGGGATTCGGTCGCCATACTCACTGTAGTATCGGGCAATGGCATCCCACACAATGACGGCATCGAGCGAGCCGGCCTGAATTTGCATCCCAAGCTCGTTGACCGTCAGCGACTGAAACGCCAGATTCTTCTCGATGTCCTCCCAGGCGATATTATTCCTGGCGAAAATCTCCTTTGCCGCCCTGCCGACGGCACAGGTCCTGGCATCGCCGAGCCCAAGTTTCAAGCCTGGCTGGAGCAGGTCGTGCAACCGGCTAATTTTTTTCGGATTGCCTTTTTGCACAAGAATGGTCGGCACGAAGTAGCAGACGGAATTCTGCGAGAGAATCATGCCCTGCGCAGCGGCCTGATCGACGTAGTATTCGTCGCCCGGCATGTAGAGGTCGCCTTTGTGGGTCAGCTTTATTTTCGAGAGAAGCACCTCGCTGCCGGCGTAGTCTATGACGATTTTCACGCCGTGCTGCCGCTCGAAGGTCTCGGCTATTTGCTGCACCGGCGGGCGAATGCCGGCGCCGCAATAAAGCAGCAATTCTTTTACCCCGGTCCCTGGCTCTTCCGGCGTTTTGTTGTTACAGCCCAACAGCAGGATTGCGATAGTAAAGATCGTGGGAAATACGAACTTTTTCACTTGGCTCACCGACTCCGTTATTTCACGTAACCATATTCAGCGAAAATCTCGGGACCTCTCTTGTGGGCAAACTCCATGAACTGCTTGAGCAATTCCGGCTGTTTGCTATAGCTCAAGCTCATAATATGGACGCGGGTTTCGACATCGTACTCATAAGGCGTCTTGACAATGTCCAGGCTGTCCTTAAAAGTGTGGGCGACGCCGTTCCATATAATGCCTGCGTCAATCGCCTGCGTCTTGAGAAAGATGCCGATGTTGCTGTGTCCCCTGGTCAGGCGGTTCTCGACGTTCTTCATCACGGCGTCTTTGATACCCTTTTTCTCCAGAAGGGCCAGGACCATTTCGCCGCAGGTAGAATACTGCGGGTCAGTCAGGGCGACTCTCAAACCGGGCCGGGCCAGGTCCTCGATGCTCTTGATGCCCTGCGGATTGCCCTTCTGAACAGCCAGTACGGGAGCCACAAAGCCGACCTGGACGTCATCCGCCAGCGAGTTTGCGTCACGCGTATAATCAAGGTAGGGATCGTGGGTAATGAAGATGTCGCCCTTGATGTGGGCCTTGACGTGGGGTAAGAGATCTTCGCTGCCTCCGACGGTGGTCACAATTTCAATACCCGTCTGGGCCTTGAATTCCGAACACAACTGCTCGACCGGCGGAACAAACGAGTTGCCGCACAAAAGCACTAATTCCTTCGGTTTTTCCTGTGCCTCTTTCCTGCCGCAACCGACGACCGGCAGCATACTAATCGCGCAAAACGATAACAGGAATAAGTTTACTCTCGATCGGTATGTGTTCTGCATGTTTCGCTCCCTTGTTTTCTTGCCTCGTCCTTGCGTGGCCTGCTCAGCCGCTTCTGCCGAAGCATAGAATACGGCCATCTTCGAGAGTGACTATCGCACGCCCGTCCCGGTCAACGGCCAGGCCCCAGGGAACAGCAGCCGACGGCAGCGATTCAGACCAGAGCGGCGTCCCGTCTTTGAGATTCAAAGCAACAATCCCCGACTTGCCCGCAACCACGACGGCGTTACGGCACGCCGCGAACGCCACGCTGTCTTTACAGTCGTACTTCCACAAGGGCTTATCCTGAATTCCAAGCCTTTTCCAATCAAGATTAAAGCGATTGCCGGGCTCGGCCATTTTCTTTTTCAGAGACTCTTTGTCGATCTGTTCGAAGCACAAAACCTGCTTGCCGCTTTGGCTGCTTACCCAGACAACGTCACGGCCGCCGCTCGATGCGAGGAAGACCTTGTTGAAGGCGGTATTATCGAAAACGTCATATTTCGAATGTGCGTAGTAAGGCTTGCCGCACGCGGCAACCTGATCGCCAAGCAACGAAAGCTCCCAGCCGCGAGGACTTCCTGATCGGCACGTTGCCAACGGTGCCGGATCGTTGAGGCATGTCCCATCGGCGGCGTTATAGACGGCCGGTGAAATGGAGGTCCCGCCGGGCATGTAGAGCTTGCCGTTGGCAAGCAGCAGATGACCTTGCACGCTCACGCCGGTGCGGGCCTGTTGGTCGAGATGGCCGGATGTGTTGTTCTGCCACTTTATTTGGCCCGTTGCAGCATCGAGAGCATAGACGTACGTCCCGTCGAAGTTGGCCATACCCGCGGCTGCGTAGGCGATGCCATCTTCGACCAGCACTCCGCTCGCCGCCGGCCACGTGGAGGATAGCAGGCCATAGACGGGTATCATGCGCTGTGCCGGGGCGGCACGGAACCGCCAAAGCAGTCGGCCCGTCTGCGCCTCGAAGGCATAGACGTATCCGTCGCCGGAGCCGACAAAGGCACGGCCCTTCCATATCGTCGGCGGCATCCGGATCGCCCCGCCGGTATAGGCCTTCCATCGCAGCTTTCCGCTCGCCGCGTCCAATGCTCGAACGACGCCGTCCGGCCCGCCGACAAACACAAGACCGCCGGCCGTAACCGGAGCCGTCGGCAGAGGGGCCGCGGCAGAGAATTTCGCCTGCGGCTCAAACCGCCAGAGCAGTTTGGCCTTGTCCGGGACGGCGGCCTGCGTTGCTGAACTGCCGCTGCTGTCGGCACGAAACATGGGCCAGTCGGCAGACGATTCAGAGAAGCTCGTAACTTTCGCCAGGTCGTCGGCGCCCTTTTCCAGGCGTTGCTCTTGTGTCGCCGTCGGGCTAAAATCGAAGTCTCCCGCCGGTCCCAGACACGTGACGCCGTAGAGTGTGAGCTGACAGTCGCATACCGACGGCCACCAGTATAGCAGACCGTTGGCAATGATTACGCCCTCCTGACACACGGGACGCATCGGCGAAATCCACTGGGGGCGGTCCGAGGCCATGTCCAGCCGCACCGAACCATCGTCGGCACGGAAGAAGATCGCGTCGGCGGAACCCGTCGGCCGGGTGCACGCCCGACGGCTGTGATCGATTTGGGCCAGCACTTCTCCGGTCAGCGGGTTAAACTTCACACACGGGTGTTTGTCGATCTGTCCGCTGATGCCGTAGAGCGCATCATCTCGCAAAACCAACTGAAAGTTGCTGTACGAATTTTCCCAGAGGATATGACCGTCCTCAGTAGAGACGGCGAGCAGCTTGCCGATGGGCGGGCCGGCAAAATACAGGGCCTTGTCGGAGCACTTCAGATAGCACGTCGTGCGCCAGTTGGTGCGCCAGTCCTGCCGAGCCAGATATGTACCCAGTGACTTAAACAGCTCGGGGGCATTGTCCGGGGTCTTTCGCCAAAGCACATCGCCGGTCTTTGCGTCCAGGCAGGCAAGGTACGCGCCGAATCGAAAGATATAGATGCGTCCGTTTTTCATACATATCGCCCGGCCGTCCACCGGCTCCTGCTCCTGATAACTCCATAGGACCTTCTTGGTCTTGGGGTCGATGGCCAGAACGTTTCGCCCGAATCCCCACGGCTGGTCCGGCTGATTGAAGCCTTCCGATATAGGGTCCCACGGCCAGCCGTGCGATTCCCGCCGCCAGCGCTTGGTTTCGTCTCGCTGCTCCTGGTCTCCCATCAGGGCATAGAGCACGCCGTCCTCGAGCGCCATCCACTTCCAGAATGTTCCGCCCGCGCGCTCGAGCGGCGGGATGATTTCATCTTTCAGTTGGCCGGTCACGGTATCAATTACTTTGCAGGACTTGTCGTCGCCGACGTAAAGCGCCGCCGGCGTGGCGATCATCGTGTTGCGGTGAATCATCACGCCCTCGGCCAGGTCGCGCTGCCACAGGATCGTACCGTTATACCCGTTGAAGGCCACGAGCTTGTTGAGGTAGGGTTCTTCCCGCTCTTTGAATGCCACGTGACCGAATGCCTTGAACACGCGGCCGGCTGAAGTCACCGTCACCTGCGGCAGCGGCGCGTATCGCGGCTCGGCCAGAAACTGAGTCAGATAAGGAGCCAGGATGACTTTGTCCTGAGACTGCGGATTGTTGTCCGGGCCATGATATGGATGAGTCCAGTCGTCCACGCCTGCAGGGAACGGTTTGACTACGACCTTGCGCCCCAACAGTACCTTTCCGCCGGGACGCACCACTCTCAGAGCCTCGGCCTCGGGAACGCCGGCTCCTTCCCCCACGGCGATCAGCGCATCAGCCAGATTATCCGCCAAATGCAGCTCCGCCAGTGCACCTGACTCCACAAAGACACGTGTTCCATAGAACTTCGCCTCATCGACGATTCCGCGCGCAGCCTGAACATCCTCTGCCCGCGGCAATTGGACATATATCAGCAGATCGCTTTGTCTGGCGAGCTGCAAGGCAAGCCCACACTTAGCGTCGCCAAGCACCACGCAAATTCCGCGCGTGACGCCGATGTCACTCAGAGACGGCGTGCTTTCGACTGCCGGAGAGAGCGATGGGTGACTGAGCAAAACGCCCACCGACGCGATCAACAGGCTCATATTTATCCGTTTCATTTGTTCTCCCTTTCAGAAAGAATCCTCCGCGGCCTACCCCACAAGCTGTCCCTGGCTCATTTGCAGGGTGCGCGTGGCGTGTGCGGTTGCCCGGGCATCATGAGTGACAAGCAGCACGCAGCCGCCGTCACGGACATATTGACTGAGGTAGCCGAACACGGTTTGGGCGTTGTCTTCGTCCAGATTCCCGGTCGGCTCGTCCGCCAGGATAACCTTCGGCTCATTCAGGAGCGCACGGGCAAGCGCCGTGCGTTGCTTTTCTCCGGTGCTGAGCTGGGCCGGCACGTGTTCGGCGCGATCATCCAGCCCGAAATGCCTGATGAGATAATCCGTCCTCGCGGACGCGTCTTTCCCCGGCACAGCCAGCGAAGCGGCCAGGATATTCTGGCGGACCGTCAAATACGGAATCAGATGAAACTGCTGAAAAACGAACCCGATCGTGCGCGCCCGCAGTTGACTGCGCTGCTCGGGATTTAACTGATACGGGTCCTGGCCATCCAGGTTGACTTGCCCCGAGCTGGGTCGCAGCAGGCCGCCGGCGGTCAGCAGCAGCGTGGTCTTTCCACAACCGCTCGGGCCGCGCACCGCCAATAATTCCCCCTGCTGAACAGAAAACGAAACGCTTCTCAGTGCTGTGACTTTCCCCTGGGTTCCATCGAACCACCGGCTGATGTTCCTGAACTCGAGCATTAATCGCAAATCCAAAATCCAGACGGATTGCCGATCTGCAATCGAAAATCGCAAATCGAAAATCATAAGTCGTCATTCGCTTCGCAGGATGTCCGCGGGGTCCTGGCGAGTGGCCACCATAGTCGGAATCCACCCCGCGACGACGGCCAGCGCCGCCGCCCCTGCGACGGAAAGCAAGAGTAAACCAACAAAAGGAAGACCCGTTTCTATCATCTCTATCGGTGCGCCTTCGCGAGCGGCGCCAAAGTAAACGGCGGCCAGCACACCGGCCCCGAAACCGAGCGCCCCGCCCAGCACACCAACCAGGACGTGCCGAGACAGGAACATCACCAGGATTCGCCGGCTGCAAACCCCCAGCGCCCGGAGGATACCGATTTCTTCCCGTCGCGCACGGACGTTCGTGAATCCAAGCACCGCGATCCATATCGCACAGGCCGTGACGACCACGGGAATCAGAATGGACGCCAGGTGCTCGCGGACTTCCCGCAGGTTTTCCCGGGCGTCTTTTTCCTGCTGGATTGAGACCCGGGCCTGCTCCTCGACGTTGATCCGGGCCTCGGCCCGTGCGATAACCTGCGAGCCTCGTTCAATAACCTGCGTGCCCGGCAGAATCGTAGTGATTTCCTTGCGTATCAGAGGCAGTCCCTCCTCGCCGACGCACAGGCACTCCAGAGCCAGGATGGCGTTGATGAGGCCCGGCTTATTCAGGAGCTCCTGGGCTTCGGACAAGTAAATCCAGGCCGTGATGTCGTCTTTATCGCCGCGCTCCGTGTGGCAGGCATGGACGGTGAAGGACCGGCCCATCAGCTCCACTTTGTCGCCGGTCTTGATGTTCATGCTTCGATGCAGCTCATAGCCCAGGCTGATCGTCCCGGGCGGAACGGGCTGCACCAGGGGCTTGACGGGGTTTTTGTGCAGCTCCGGGACTTCGCCGCGAGCGCCAACAAGGATAATCTTGCGCTTGCGTTCGGGCCATTCGATCTTCTGCTGGAGGCTGGGAAGCAAATGGCGAACTGTCACGACGCCGCTGGTGGCCAGCCGATCCACGTACTCTTCAGGCATGTACTTTGAGGCGTAATCCTCCGCGTACCAGTCGTTCAGGTTCTGGTCCTTCGGTAAGATCACAACGTTGAAGCCGAGCTTCAGCATCGCCTTTCGCGTGTCGTCCTGGAGCTGGGCCATCTGCCGCGACAGCTCCGCCTGTTTTCGTTCGAGCAGCTCGTTCGTGTGGATATCGTGAATTCGCAACAGCGCCACGGCGCCGACGAGCGAACCGCTTGCCACCATCACCGACAGCACGCTCAGGGCGAAGTTCAATTTGCGATGGAGGATCTCGTGTATCAACAAGTTCCAGATTGTCACGGATGCTTTTTCCTCATCACAGCGAAGGTTCCAAAACCCACGATCAGCACAATACCCCCCAAAGACACGGCGGCTGTTCCCAAAACGCCGAACCTATGGATTTTCGATTTTGGATTTACGATTTCTGATTTATCAGACAAATCCGATTTGAAATCGGCAATGGTGTTATCTGCCTTCGCCGATGTTTGCGGAAACGCGCTGGTCAATTCCATTTGCGTCTCTTGCGTCTCGTAGAATTCCTGGTAGAACTGCATCACCGCGGCGTCCCAATTCACGGCCATCGGCAGGTCCACTCCAGGATTCAGCATTTTGATTTCGCAGCCGCACGGACCGGTCAGGAAACCAATGGCGTCTCGGATATTCTCCGCGTTGATGCCTTGCCCCACGAGCGCATAAAGCGCCCGCCCTCGTCCGAACACGGGAAACAGAATCGGCTCACCAGCGTACTGCTGCAGGTCCGGCTCGCTGTTCAGTAATGCCGCCAGGAGAAAACGCTCTTTCGGGTCCGAGCGTGAAACCGTCAGAGTCGAGAATTCGAACGACAGGCCGGGCGTCTCTGATTCATCAATAATAGACGGCGCTTGTTCCTTGAGCTCGCGCGTCGCTGTTTCCAGCTCCTGATTGAGCAGTTGCAGAGCGGCTTTATCCTTGTCGGCGCTGCCGGACTCGACAAGAATCCAAACGCCCGACTGGCCTTTGGTCAGACGTTCAGCTAACTCTTTACGTTTGGGCGACTGAATCAATGCCGATACGATTTCCGGCGTGAATTCGCCCACCCAAAAAGGCGCCGCACGGCCCTTATTTGAAGGATACCAAAGCGCCAGAGCCGGAAGCGTTCCGGGAATTTCGCCGCCCAGCAGACTCTTGAGTTGATCTTGCGCCTCTGGGGATGAGACAAGGTCGATTTTAGAAAGATGCAGGTTCAGCAGTTCAGCCGTCTCGCCCTGCAAGAGTGAGGCAGGCGGGTCGTTGTCCGCGATGGGACCGCGGTGGATTAAGACTGCTTCGTAATAGTCCGGCACCCATCGTTCCAGGGCGTAGCGAAAGACCGGCACCGAACAGGCGTTCGCCGACGCGGGCAGCAAAACAAGAAGGCTTATCGTTACTATCACAATCCGGAACCGTCGCATCTTGATCCTTCCGTAATTGACTATGTTCTATTGACTATTGACGATTTGAACCGTGCAGAGAGCAGGCGTTGCGATTGTGTTGTGAACGCCCGTGAAGCAAATAGTCATTATTCAATTGTCAATCGTCAATTCCCTACTACGATAGCCGACTCTCTATTGTTTGTCAAAGGCGAGCAGTTTGCCGTCAATCGTCGCGATATAAAGCCGGCCGTTTGCCGCCGCCATGCCGTCCCATACGGGTATCGATCCAAGCTCGTATTCGGCTATTTTTTCACCGTCTGCGGCTGAGACGACTCGCAGCAAGCCGCCCTTGTGACCCTCCCATGCTGCTTCCTGCTGGGCCAGGGCTTGCTGGTTCGCCGGCGCGTCGGGCTCCAGGAAGGCTGCTTTCTCATCCGCCACGTTCGGGGGGCCCGCCATAAACAGCTTTGTTCCGTCACCTTCGTGCCGGACCAGCACCATCGCACGGACCAGCAGCGGCAGCTTTTCACGGGACCAGCGGGTATCGGCGGCCCAGAGCGTCTTGGCGTCGAAGCCCTGCCGGACCTGCCAATCGGATGTGTTGGCATTTTTATTTTTCGACTTGGCATCGATGGAACCGCTGCTGCGCCTGACGCGCTGAATCGACTCGGGCTTGACCTGCTTATCGGCGGCATACAGATGGTACTCCAGGACCGAGGCGTTCACCATATATTCGGGCTTGCGGGCGTAGCCGTACACCGAGTCGTTATCGAATACCATGATCCGGCCCGAAGGGGCCATGCGTCCGGCCTGGAACCAGCTTCCGTAGCCGCCGCCCATGCCGCGACCGTAAATCCAATACGACCGGAAGAACCACGAATCATCCAGAAAACCTACCTGGCAGAACAAATGGCACCCATCGCCGGTCTGGTCATCGGCGGCCAGCGGCGCGACCTGCCGGCGGACACCGTCGAGATCGAACTGCTGGCCCCGCATGTAGATCGAGCGCCCGTCGCTGGACAAAACGTCGGGCAGCGCCACGGGCATCGTGAGGTTCTTGACGTGGACTTGCAGATTCTTGCCGCTTTCGGGGTCGCGGTCGTCCAGTATCGTCTCGGAGAGCTTGCGGCCCGTCGACGGATCGAGCTTGAGCATACGCAGCCCGCCGTCTAAGAACATCGAGCGACCGGCGACGCAGTACAAGGTATCGTCCTGGATGAGTACGCTGCCGCTCACCGGCCAGACGGATTCAACCTGTTCGTACGCCGTCATCCGCAGGTCCACCGGCGCAGCGTGGAACCGCCAGGCTAATTTGCCGTCTGAGGCTCGCAGACAATAGACCCAGCCGTCGGCCGAGCCGAACAGGACCCGCCCCTTCCAGATGGTCGGCGGGCTGTCCACACGTCCGCCGGCCGTGTAGCTCCACAGGCGCTTTCCCGAAACGGCATCGACCGCGTGCACCGTATGGGCATCGATGGACGCGACAAAAAGCCTGCCGTCGGCGACAACGACGCTGCTGAGCTTGCCGCCCACGTCGGTTTGCCAGATGCGTTTAAGCTCGGCGGGAACGTCTGTCTTCGTACAGCCGCTTCGAGCCCCATCGTTGCGATAAGTCGGCCAGTCGGCCCCGCCGGAGGCGGAGGAATTTGAGATTTCATAAGCTGGCCCTCGCTGGAGTCTTTCCTGGTCCGGAACCTGCTTCGGAATCGGACGTGCCGTGGGCTCGGGCGCCAAGGCGTTGAATCCGCACAGCTTGGAATCCAGGTAGCAGCCGCACGAATTCGGCGGCGCATAGACCAGCCCGTTGCAGGGCATGATGCCATAGATACACCCGCCGCGGACCCAATGATGGATCTGCCAATTCTCGGTCTGAGGGTCGATAAACTCGATTCCCGTCCGGGAGGTCAGCAGGTATCGATCCGTCGCCTTGGCCGGATAGCAGCGATGGTGGAACCAATAGGTGTCCACATCGGGTGGAAAGTCTTTCTTAATCTGGCCTGTGTGCAGATCGAGTCCTTTAAATATGCCCGAGTTCTGGCCGGTGGCAATGTTGCCCGACCAGACGAGGTCATCGATGATGAGCAGGTCTTCCGGCGACTGGTGTCCTGAGCGGGGATGGTCGGCCGTCCAGAGTGTCTTGCCGGTTTCCGCCGAGACCGCCGTCATGGACCTATCGCCGCCGGCAAACATAACCACGTCCTTCCAGACAACCAGTCGCGGCCCGAAACAAACGGGCATGGGATCTCGCCGCCCAATCGGCTCGGATTGCCAGACCTGCTCGCCGCTTTTACGATCCAGACGGATCACCTTCTGGCCGTCGTGGAAGTACACGCTCTGCGAATCCGCCGCGAGGCTCAACGGGGCCACGAGCGTATTTTTCTTCCACAGAACGTTGCCGCTGTCGGCTTCGATGGCGACAACGTGCCGCGGCTGCTCGTCCCACGCCCAGTCCCTGTTTGCGTGATTGGAGTTGTTCCACACATAAGGGAATTGCTGGCGGTATTGAGGCCATTTCGAGGGCGCGTCGTTGACCATCGCAAAGATACAGCCGTTCGAGACAATCAGTTCTTCGGTGTTGGCGGTGCCGTCATACGTGCGGATGGTCTTACCCGTGGCGGCGTCCAGTGCCGTCAGCGGGGCATCCAGTGCGAGTGTCACATAGACCTTGTCGTCCACGGCCACGAGCCGCCGCGTCACCTGGGCCGGGCCGCTCTTCAACGGCCACTTCGAGGTGTTCCAGGAGGACATCGGCCTCTTCCACAGGATAGTGCCGTTAAATGCGTCCCGCGCGACCAGAAACCAGTGTGCCGGCAATTGAATCGAGACCCTCGATCCTTCGTCCATGATATAGAACAGACGGCCGCCGGTCGAAACCAGCGCGCTCATGCTGGCCATGTGATCGTGGTGCCGCGACCAGCGAGGGCTGCCGACCCATTGGTATCGGCGCGGCGGGCCGACAAGAAGATCGTGCGCCACCGAATTGTTGCTCGCATCGTGCAGGTAGTGCGTCCATTCGTCCATCTCTCGGGGCCGAATCTTGAACGTTTTTGTCCATCCGTCGTCCTTCTTGATATAAGCCACGCCTTCAGGCACCAGGACGCGTACGATTTCTTCTTGAGGAAGCTCTCCGACATTCTCGCAAACCACAAGGTTCACGAGGTTGTCGATATACGGCAGGCGGCCGCCATCCCAGTAATCAACCGAGACCTTCCCGTAAAGGCCGAGCGAGTGAATATATTCGCGGGCCCGCTCGACGTTCCGGGCGTCGGTGTCCAGGCCGTGCACGAGATAACTGTCGTTTGCGTACAGCGCCGCGGTGAGCTTCCCGTCGCCACAGCCGATGTGGACAATCAAGCCCCCTTTGACCGCGGTGTTCTCAAGGATTTCTCGCGCCTGGTCACGTTCCGATGCCGGACCTGCACCCACCGTCGAGGCCGCCATCAGAAACACGGCACCGATGATGCAGCCTGCCGAAGGCCGGCGTTTTCCGCTGCAAGGTGTTCCGCGGGAATTTTCGATTGGCGACTTTCGAACTCTTGCTGATGCAGTCATTGTAGAACCTCCCTTATGAAGAATTTAGAATAGACAATACCGAGCTCTTAATCCTAAACTCTCAATTCTAAATGGTATTATTATACTCGGCCGATTCGGCTGCGGCAATTGAATAATACAGGTTCAGAGCCCCTGAAGTCCGAGGGCGGAGTGCAGAGTTCAGAACTTTCCTCTTGCGTCTGCTGATTTCCGACTTTTGTCTCCCCTCCCGGCTCTTGCGGTGGAAATGAGGGTGATCAGCACGGCGGCAACCCAAACGCCGCTGCCGATCACAACGAATGCAGCCATAACCACAAAGATGACTAAGAGTGAATCCATCTTTCACCTCGATGCTCGATCCTCGATTCCGGATACTCGATTCTCGCCGGGTATCGAGCAACGGGTATCGAGCCAATGCCCCACAACGTACGCAATCAGTGCTGCCGCAAGGGCGGGAATGATAATACGAGCTATTCCCGTCTGGGCTTTCCAGTCTATGATAAACTTGAAGACGATCCACAGCGTCACCGCTGCGAATGAACCGACACCCATTGAGAGGATTCCGGCCAGCGGCCGGGGACGCTTGATCCACAGGCCGGTGATAAGAACCGGAAGGATCGCCGGCGCCCATATCGCATAGCAGATCAGCAGGCCGTTTATGATGGTGTCAACGGCCGCCGCACCGGCCGCCGCGATCAGGGCGATGGCGACCGTCGCGACCCGGCCGACCTTCAACGCCGTTCGGTCCTCCAGGGCAACAAACGGCTTGACAATATCCTGGGTAAACGCTACCGCGCCGGCGTTCAGCAGAGAATCGAGACTGGACATCACCACGGCGACCAGCACGACCAGCAGAAGCGGGTAGCCGCCCGCCGGCATAGTAAATTTGACCAGATTCAGCAGCACGGCATCCTCGGCGGTGTCGCCGGGCAGGATGCTTCGGGCCGCCATGCCAAGAGAGATCATGACCATGAACCAGAACGCGCTGAAAAGACCGGCCAGAATGAAGCAGTCTCGCGAGGCACGCGTCGTTTCGGAAGCCAGGGCCCTATTGGCGTAGGGAGGAATGAGGGTTTCTCCTAACAGAAAAGCCACTATGAGGCCGACGATCTCAAGAGGCGAGGTAGAGCTGAGCCCATGTACCGTAGCGGCGGAGGCTTGCTGGGCAAACGCCGCTGCTCCGCCTCTCAGATGGAAAAACAGAATGAGCAACAATACAAAGGGCAGCAAAATAGCAAAGGCACTGAATTGAAAGGCATCGGTCATAACGCTCGCCCGTAATCCTCCGAACGTCGTGTAGAGGGCGGTTGCGGCAATAATGACCAAGACACTGGACCAGTGCGGAAGTCCAAAAAAGTTGTGGAGCACGTCGCCGCCGGCTTTGGCCATCACCGAGGCGAATCCGGCGCATAAACCGACAGAAATCACCCCGGCGAGAACGTGACATTTTTTGTCGTACTTTTGGCCTATGACGTCGCCGAGCGTGTGGCAGTTGTTCAAAGCTCGCAGCCGAGGGGCAATGAACAGCCCGACCAGGATATTCTGGATCGAATAGGCCAGTCCGACGCCGAGGAAGAGAAAGCCGTTCCTGAAGCCCTTTCCCACGAAGCCGATTGAAAAACCCGGGCCGACGTAAGCGGCGGCAAGGCTCGCGAACACCAGCGCCAGCGGCAGCGCCCGTTTTGCCAGTGAAAATTCCTCAAATTCTCGAGCGGCCCGCGCACGCACGGCAACCACCGCGAGCAACGCCACATAGGTTGCAATAATAGCCACCGACAAGACCTTATCCACCGTTTCTGACCCTAATCATATTGACAATATGGCGAGGGCATCCTGCCCTCGGAAGACAAGGCATGGACGGTCTCGCCATGATTTCAAATCGAAAATGAATGGGGTTATCTCTCGTGTTCGGGATCGCCGGATTTGTCCTGGAACGTCTCTTCTTCCAGCTCGTTGATGGTTGTGTTAAGCTCGGATTCGGTACGAATCCATCCGAACCGCGCGTCAATCAGAAACGTGCGGTACCACTGAATCAGGTTCTTCGAAAAATCATCATCTTTGCAGTAGATTCCGAACGAAATCTCTCCGGCGTGCGACCCGGCCTTTTTCGGCATCTGCGGAAAGGCCAGCAGAACCGCCGTCCGGGTCAGCAGAAATTCGATATCAGAGACCTGGCTGTTGTAAATCCGAAGCCGGCCCGATTCGATGGCCTCGGGATACTTGCGAAACAGATGCCGTGCGGCATTGGAAAAACCCGGCACGCTCAGATTCATCGCACGGTGCACTCGGACGTCGGGATAGTCCTCTATGATTTCATAAAGCGTACCGAGATAGTCGTCCATGGGCTGGCGCTCCCCTTCGAACAGCATGCACGTCCAAAGCTCGCTATTGCCCGAGGCGTCAAGCTGCTCCTGGAGCATTTGCTTGGCCGCCTTATAGGTTTCTTTCCGGCTGCCCAGAACTTTCAACTGGCGCTCCGTGAGGATTTTGGCCCAGGAGGGCATGTTGTCCGGCAGCGATTCAGGCAGGCACACGCCCAGCCGGGTCAGCAGCCGCAGAAACTGCTTCTGCTCGGAGCCATAGAATCGCCGCCCCACGACGGCCCCGACGTTGCCGTTGCATTCCATGCCGTACCGCTTGTGATAGCCAAAGGACAGGCAGTGCACATCGTAACCCCGCGCCGTCAGCATCTTCTGAAGCTCGGCAATCATCCATACCGCCTGCCTCTCGGGCGCGTTATCAATGGACAGGTGCACGTTCGGACATAGTACAATAGGTCTCTTACCTATCATGTCCGCCATCGCCTGGAATTCGTCCGCCGCCTGCCTGAGCTCCTGCTTGTCGTCATACAACTCGAAGCAGACGAAAATGACCAGAACGTTCTTGAAAATCACCTTCTCCTGAGGGCTTGAGATTGTTTCGGGGTCTATTCTTGAGGACGGCTCTTTGTCCTCGAAGTAGCAGGACGAGCACTGGTAGCAGTCCAAAATCATATCGCTTCCTCAGTCCTTTGAGGCTTGGTCGCGGACTTTCGGCCGCAGGTGTGTTTTGGTTTTGATGGGGTTGTGGACTTTTTTAGTCGAGAGGCGATATTCGCATCGACGCGGGACATGAATAAACCCACGTCCGCTGTGAGGGCTTTACTCGCAAAACCGACGCCGTTGAGAATCCGTACAACCTCCGTGGTCCCCCAGAACTCGCCGGAGGCAGCGATCGCCTGGCCTTCCTGGCGGCTCAGGGATTTAAGAAAAACCGGCACGCCGCCGTCCCGCAGCGCCCCGGCGTAATCGCTCAATAACTCCTGAATGGTCCGGTCTCTGTCAGTCATGGTTTCTTACTCCTTAGCAAAAAGTACGACTCGACTGAGCTTGCCGAAGTCTGCTCAAACTTTGCCGCAGTACTCGTTCAGCATCTCTTTGAGCTTCAATATCGTTCGATACTTCAGCATCTTTACCGCCGCGACCGTCGTCCGCAGCTCATTGGCAATCGCCCGGCTGGACATGCCCTGCATCCAAAGCTCGATGCTCCTGCGCTCCCTCGCTTTGAGCCTGCTCAGGGCACGGTGAAGAACCTGCTCCAGCTCGGTCTGCGACATCGTCTCAAGGATACCCAGGTCCGGGGCCGTCAGGTTCTCCAAGTCGATCTGCGGCAGATGCACGTGGCGGTTCATTCTCCTGTACACTTCCCGGAGGCGTTTACGCATATAATACATGTAAACGGTCCGAAGCAGCTCCCGCTCGCTGGTCACGTGCGATAGACGCTGCGGATTTTCCCAAATATCCGCGTAAACGTCTTCCAGCACGTCCTCGCACTCGACTTCGTTGCCGAGATAGCGGTACAGGTACCTTATGAAAATGTCAAAAGTCGCCCTGACGAAGGGCTCCATCGCCCTTCGCCGGCGGTCGTCCTCGGGGGCCGTGAGTCCTTTCAGGGCATTTCGCAGCCGCCTGTTCATTCCCAGTCTGTCGCTCCCACGTTTTCTCTATCAAATAAAGGCACTAACAAAGCCATAGGTAACTGAAATTATACCCCCCCTGAAAAAATTCTTCAACAACCAATCCTTTCGACGGAGTTTACCCTGAGCGGAGCCGAATGGGCTCAGAGCCTGCTTTTCAGTACTAAGAATGGGGATAAATGGCCCCCGCCTCAGCGGAAAACCACGCAGACTGAATTCGCTATTGTATTATTATGAAACCGCCGATGAACACGGATAAACACCGATAATTCATTTTCTGCGTGCATCTGCGTTAATCTGCGGTTCTGTTTTATTGCGGTGCGCTTTCCCACCACAGGCGCGGATAGTCCTTGCCTTCGAGAATCCACCAGATGTCCTCGATGCCGTTGGCCGTCTCGCCTACGAAGTCCCACCCGGCATCAAGGAACGTGCCGGCTGTCTGCATCTCGGCTGTGGTCTTTGCCCGTGCCACCGGCACTTGTGCTCTGGCCCGAAGTCTGGATGTCCCAGAAGCACTGAGTTGCATTCCCCCGCTCGAAGCGGTAGCCAACCATGCCGCCAACATTTCTATCTCCACCAACTGCTCCGGCGCTGTAGCATTGGGTCACAGTACCGCCATTGCTACCCACCAGCCCGCCCACTGTCTGATCCGCGCTAACCGTGCCGTTGCTATAGCATTGAGTCACTGTCCCGTAGTAGTGGTTCACACCTACTAGCCCGCCGACACCCCCATTTCCGCTGGTTACAACAGTACTATAGCACTGGGCCAGAGTACCGGAGCTTTCCCCCACTAGCCCGCCAACGTCCGCAACCCATTCGCCGTCATACATGCCAGTGACCATGCCGCTGCTGCTACAGTTGGTTATCGTACCGCGGGAGTTGTACCCCACCAGCCCACCGATGTAGCTGCCCGAGCCAAGAATGTTGACATCTACGAGGGCCAAGTTCTTTACCTTTGCCACCGACTCCAACCGACCGAACAGTCCCAACTTACTGTGGCCCGTGATCGTCAAGCGACGGACCGAGTGACCACTTCCATCAAAAACTCCGCTGAAAGCTGGAATAACCGCCTGTCCGAAAATCCATCTGCCTGATATAGCAGGGTCTAAATCGATATCTGCCGCAAGAACAAAATACCTATTCCACAGGATGCTGGCCTTGCCCAATAGGATGAGTTGATCGGCCGTATCAATTCTGTAAGGAACCTCCGCCGTACCTTGCCCTGCCCACCAATCAATATCGGATTCGGAGATCATTTGTCCTGCCGTCCCCTCCCAAGCCAGGCGCGGATAATCCCGACCGTCATCAAGGACCCAGTTCGGATTATTGGCGAAGCCGTTAAGGCCGAGCATGTAAGGGTCCATCATCTCAGCAGTAGTCAAGCCTACTCCTCCGGCACTTCCCAACAGACCAGATATTTCCATGTCCCAAACGCTGTACAAGACACTTCCGGCTCCAGCGCCCACAAGACCGCCGACATCTGAAGTGGTACCGCGGACCTCTCCGCTGCTCCAACAGGTAGTAATGCTACCTCCGTTGTACCCTGCAAGCCCACCGACACCGGACGATACTTTTTCACTGCCGCCACCACTAACTGCCCCGGTACTGTAGCACGCAGTGATGCTGCCCACATTGCAACCCACGAGGCCCCCGACACTGTACCAGGTGCCACTGACTAAGACGCTGCTGCAGCTTGTAGCAATGCTGCCGCCATCGTTATGGCCCACGAGGCCCCCGACATACTGAGCGCCTCTGACCGTACCGGTGATATAACAGGAGGTCACAACTCCATAGTGATTCTTCCCCACGAGACCACCGACATAACCACCTCCGCTGATATCCACTGCTTGCAGGAACAGATTGGAGACACTTGCTGAATCTAATTGCCCGAAAAGTCCGAGATAGCTTCCACCTGAAATTGTCAAGTGCAAGATAGTGTGTCCATCGCCATCGAAGACTCCGGTGAAAGTGCCGATACCTTTGAATGCAGATCTTCCATCCTTACCGTCGAAAGCAGACATGTCGATATCCGCCAGAAGCTTATAGTGCTTGTCCCACTCCCATTGAAGCATGCCAATCATGTTGAACTGCTCGGCGGTGGCGAGCAGATAGGGATTTTCCTGAGTCCCCCGACCCTCAACAAACATCAGTCTGAAGCGCGCATCTGCCACGTAGTTTGCACACATATTGATCAGGTTGATTTCATCGACTGTGTAGATCAGGTATGGGTCGTTTTCTGTCCCCATTCCCTTCAGAAACGCCAGGCGAAAACATTTGTCCTGTTCACACGGGAAACTCGCAATTGTCTCGATGTCGTAGGCCGTATAGATCAGGTAGGGATCATCCTCGGTCCCGCTGCCTTCGAGAAAATCAGACAGGCGGAAATCGAGCACGATGCCTGGCTTGCGCTCCCATGCCAGGCGTGGATAATCATTACCTTCATCGATCGTCCAGGTTCCCTCATCACCGCAGGTGCCCCAGCGTAGAAATGTCCGGGTCGTCTGCATCTCCGCCGTGGTCTTGGGCATACCTCCAGAACTCGTGGTTTGACCTGAGGTCTGGATGTCCCAGAAACTGGCGGTTACATCACCGGGCGATCCATTGCCCACCAGCCCACCGAAACCCCATCCGGCACCACCGACCGTGCCGGCGCTGTAGCAGTTTGTCACAGTGCCAGTGTTCAATCCCACCAGCCCGCCGAGAGCCCCATCCCCACTTGTCCCGGCAATAGAATAACACTCGCTGATCGTACCGCCCTCATGCCAATGGTCACCAGCACTATACGCATTTAGCCCTACCAGCCCGCCGACGTACAAACCACCACTGACCGCACCGTTGCTGTAGCAGCACGTCACATGACAGGTGTCCACCATCTGGCCGACCAACCCGCCGATTTTGTCCCCGGAACCGGTTATGTTGACATCCACCACCCCCAGGTTCCTGACTTCAGCGCCAGAGGCCAATCGGCCAAAAAGGCCGAGATAGCCCGCGCCTTTGATCGTCAGATGCGAGATTGTGTGACCACTGCCGTCAAAGACGCCCGTAAAAGCTGTTCCCTGGAAAAAACCGTATTGGTCAGTCGGGTCCGTATCCGGCGCAATAACGGCCCTATCGAAGACCTTTCGGCCGGGGAGGTTCGGGTCGAGGTCGATGTCGGCGGTCAGGATGAAGTGCTTGTCGTAGTCGGCGGGCGTCTCGCCCAGTAGCATCAGGTCCTCGGCCGTGGCGATCTGGTACGGGTCGTTCGGCTCTCCCATCCCGCCGCTGTATTTGGCGTGAGCAGGAAGGCTCAAAAGACAGACTGTAATTGCTAAGAGGGTCGCCCGCCAAATTCTTGGATTTCTCGCCGTCGCCATTCTTATATCCTCCTTCCCCCATGTCTTAGCCATAGACCAGCGTCACGCACCGCATGCACACGCCTCGCCCGGAAGGGTACGTATGAGAAAAGTCCGGCTTGGTTCTTATGAAAGTGTATCAGTTATGGGCACTATTGTCAATTGCGGGAACTACGTATTTTTGCAGGAAGGCTTGGCTTTCGGCGGGAATTTGTGCGTTGGGCACATTCTATAGGACTGGACTTACCTGCCATCCGTTAGGCGGCAGGTCAAAGAGTTCTTATCGAGGCGGGCAGGCTTCTTGCGGTTCGAGGCCACATTCGAGCCAGCTTGCGGCCATCAGGGCGTAGTCGGTAAAGTCGGTTGTGCAATCGCCGTTCAGGTCACCGTCCGGCCTGGCGGCGCACTGGGCCGCCTCGGGACCATCGAGCAAGACGGCGTAGATTTGCCAGTTGCCGTTGCGATTATCCTGCCAGACGACGATGTTGCCCGATATGGCCGGGTTCGTCTGGTCGTGGCGGTCGTCGGTGATTTGAAACTCGCGGCGCGTCGTCAGATTATAGCCGAAAATGTCCCAGTTGCCGTTGCGGTCGTCCTGCCAGACGACGATATGGCCGTCGATATCGGGATTCATCTGCGAGCCTTCCCTGGCGGCGATGGGGAACTCAACAGGATTCTCCGGATCCCAGATTCCCGCCGCATAGATGTCCCAGTCGCCGAAGAAGTTGTCCTGCCAGACGACGATATTGCCCGATATGGCCGGGGCCTGCTGGTCCTTTTCCAGCAGTGCAACGCCGAAGTCCGTCGGTTTGTTTCTCTGCCAGATGTCACTGCCCAGAATGTCCCAATCGCCGAAGTACGTGTCCTGCCAAACAACCGTGTTTCTATAGATGGCAGGGCGCTGCTGATCGCGTTCGAAGTTGGCGATGGGAAATTCCGCCGGATTGGCCAGGTCGGTAATATCCGCGCCATAGATGTCGAAATCTCCCTCGACGCCGTCCTGCCAGACGACAATATTGCCGCTGATGGCCGGGTTCTGCTCGTCGTTGTTGGCGATATCGGTTACTACATAAGCCTGCGGGTCGGCCCGGTCGCTGAAATCCGCCGCGTGAATGTCCCAGTCGCCCGGTCCGCCCCAGACGACGAAGTCCTGCCAGACGACTGTACTATCGTAAACGGCAGGATTCATCTGGTCGTTGGCATCGCCGATAACCAGAAAAAGCGGGTCGCCGGGATTATTCAGATCCGCGACGCAGATGTCATAATCCCCGTATTGGGCGATGAGCTGCTGCCAGACGATGATGCTATTATGGATGTCCGGCTTTTCCTGATTGTCGGTGGTAGGCGAGACGGCAAAACCCTGCCAGCGGCTCCTCGCCTCGGCCGAACCCGGCGCCATCATCATCAGCAGCAGCAGCGATAGGCACATCAGAGATCTCATCGTTCTGACTCCCTTTGGGACACCTTACGGCGCTCCGGGAAGCTGCCGGGGCGCGCACGGCATGAGTCATCAGCGGCGAGCAAAACGGCGGATGCCGGCGCTTGTCGCCAGGGCGCACAGGCCCGTTAGAAACATGGTCTCTTTCAGCCCGATGGCGCTGCCCTGGAGAATAGCTTCCTTTTTTGTCACCGGGGCCGGCGCCGGGGCGAGGTTCGGATCTTTGGGTTTGTCCTTCTCTTTGGGTTCCGTTTTGCCGTTTGTGGTTTTGATTTTTTGCGCCAGATTAAGCAGTACCTTCGATGCGTCGGCGTTGACCAAATCTTTGCCGGCATGCATTAGAGGCTCCAGGGCCTTGTCGGTCTCGCCGATACCGAGTAACTGATAGCCCAGCAGCAATTGCAGGTCTGCGTCGAAGTTAAAGGATTCCGCCTGCTTGGCCAGAAGCTCGATCTGGTCCAGAAGCGTTTCCTCGTTTGCATAGAGGCCGCGAGGATAGAATACGCCTTCCTTATCCGGGCCGACCTTGGCCAGGCCCTCGCGAAGGATCGCGGCGGCCTGCGAGTACTGCCCGGCGGCCAGCAGCGCCTGGCTTCGGGCGAACGGAAGAATCATGTCTTCCGGCGCCAGTTCCATCGCCTTTGTGAATTTCTGAGCGGCCGTGTTGTATTCGCCAGCCTCAAACGCCTTGACCCCTTCCTCGAAATAGACGTCGGCCAGAGTCGTTTCGGCGGGCTTTGGCGGCTGCTGTCCCAGCTTCTCGAAGAGCGCCGGGTCCGCGACCTGGCTCTGGGCGGCTTCGCTGCCAGTGTAATAATTATAGGTGTAGTAGTTGTACGTGGCACCCTGCACCTCCTGGGCAACGGGGTAGTAGCCGTACCAGTAGTAGGGGTGGCAGCCGTACCAGTAGTACCGGGTGTAGCAATAATCGAACGGCCAGTAGCCGCCCAGGCTGATGAAGATATACTTGCGGTGGTAGTAAGGATACACGTACCGGAATCCGAACCACGGGCCGTAATTGTAGTACACCGGGACATAATAACTCGGCCAGACGAGCCGGGTGCACAGCAGGCCGTGGAAATCTCTGTATGCGTAGTCGTAGTGATACGCATGGCTGATCAGGTGCGGCTGGTCATAGTAGCTCACGTAAGAAGGAGTGACGGCCGTGTAGCGATGAATTCGGGTTCCGTCCATTCTCTGGACGCGCTCGGCAGTCGTTTGGCCGCCTCTTATGCCGGTTGTCCGCGTTTCCGGGACCACCTTTTTCAGCCTAGACCTGTCCGTGTCGGTGCCAGAACGGGCGCCGTCAGTAATTCTCGTATCCGTTTGCTTTTGCTCCCGGCTGCTTTCTATTTTCGTGCGAGGCTCGCGGGGCCCCACATCCCGGCCTGTTTCGGATGTCCTTACGTCACGACGCTCGAGCGTGGTTTGGCTGTCTGTCCGGGAGGACCTGTCCGTCCTGTCAGCAGGACGCTCGCCGAGGGAAGAACTTCTGTCCCCGAGCGGGGTGTCGATACGCGAGCTGGACTGCTCTCGCGGCGTGCGCCGGCTTTCCGCCTGCTGCCTGGTCGAGGTCGAAACCGACGGCGTTCTCTTGCTAATAAAATCACCGATGCGCGAACGCGACTGGTCGCGACTCGTCTCTGAGCTGGCCGCCGAAGAGCTACCGGCTTGCCCGCCAGACGCAGGGGGGCCCTGCTGCTCGCTCTTGGAGATGCGAGAACGCAGGTCTGAGCTGCGAGTCTGGGAATTCGAACCGATAGTCCTGTCGGACGTGTCCGACTTGTCAGACCTGTCCGACCCGGTCGTAATCAGACCGCCAATCCGTGATCTTGCCTCGGTCGAACTCGTCCGACTTGTCGGATTCGAGTCCGCAGCTCCGGCATGGTCGCTGCCGGCCATGCCGGACTGCGCTGCCGTGGGAGCAGACGGCCTTGTCGTCGCAGGAACTCCAATTGTAGAATTGTCGGATTTGTTGGACCTGTCAGACCTGGTCGTGATCGAGCCGCCTATCCGGGAGGTCAAATCCGAGCTTATACGGCTGCTTGAGCCGGTGCCCAGACCATTCGTAGAATTGGACACCGACGGCGTTCGCGTGCTAATCGGGCTGCCGATTCGCGAGGTCAAATCCGAACTTATCCGCCCGCTTGAATTTGTGTTTCCCACCTGGCCGCTGGCGTTAAGGCTGGAACCGCCCCGGCTGGAACTTGGCGATGAGGACCTTCCCGCACCCAAAGAGTTAGAGGATGGCGATGAGATGCTCGACGCGGTCGGCGATCTGGAAGTAGTAGCCGGGATGGAGTTCATGCTGCCGGGACTCCGTGTGGATCCAAATGTGCTCGGTCGCGATGATACCGAGGCCCCTGGGCTCACAACTCTGCTGGAACTGGTTGGAGGCTGTACAGATCGCGAGATGCTGCTTGAGGGCCGGCTCATCAGGTTGGAACTTGACCGCCCGATAGATGGCGAACTGGCCGGGGCACGGCTTATGCTTGGAGGCGCACTGACTCTGGGAGCAGGCGCCGGGGCAGGTCTTGAAACTTGCCGGCTTGCTGCAGAATTGCCGGCTCCCGAACTGGAGCTTTTCCGCTCAGCTTTATCGCCCAAAACAGGTCCGCAAAGCAGAATCAAGACTGAAATGAGCGCCAGAATACCCATTTTAGCCCGGCGCCCCGTTGGGCCGGCGGATCGATATTCTATTGCAAACATGATATGTCTCCTTTCTGCCAATGGTTCTAACATGGTTTCTACTCTAACTACAAAAGGCCGTAATTTGAAGTCCGGTAACGAAAATATCTCTGAAAAACAGGATTTTTTCGAAACTGCTTCGTAAAGTAGCGATTCCTGGCGCCGCAAGCCTTTGGATTCGTACGTGGCTATCCTGAAAGGTCCCTCGACCGGGTCAAGGCCTCGATGCGCGCACAGGGCTGCGCCCGCGTGCTCAGCGATTTTCCTCAGAGAAAGCCCTGAAAAGGGGGAAAAATGAACCAGTTTTCGACAAACTCCTCAATCTGTTGTCGCTTTTGAACGATATTAGGGAAATCTGTGCAGTGTAAGAAGGGCAGAGTTATCGGTCGGCGTTCAGCGTTGCTCGTTTAGCGTTCCGCGACGCAGCACGCGGTCCGCATCGCCCAGCACGAATATCGAGCCCGCCCTGAGCCGGGTCGAAGGATATGGAGATGGCGTAATGCGTATTAGGTATGTTGTTTCGACGATGGTATTCTGGGGGCGCGAGCACCCGTTGAGTTTCGAGCAGGAGTGCCAGTTCCTTCAGTCCCAGGGTTTCGGCATAGAGCTGTGGCCGACGATCAAAGGCCAGCGTGAATGCCGCTATCAGAGACATAACTGGCCCCGCTTAGCGGCAGCCACCGAGGGCATGTTAGTGGCGATGCGCTCGCGATACGACGGCCCGAGCCTGGAGCAGTGGGCCGAGCAGATCGAGTGCGCCAAGCTGCTGAACGCAAACATCGTGACTGATTTGCAGAGCATGGGGATTCCGGATGAGCCGGAACTTGATGGCTGCGGATTTGCCGCCGAGATAGTTCAGATGGCCGAACAGCAGGACGTGAAGCTATGTCTCGAGACCGGTCGGCTGGCCTTGCTGAAACAGGCCGGCAGGAGGTTTAAGTCCATCTGGTATTGCCTCGACGCCGGATATGCCCATCTGGACAGCGAGCATTCCTTCAGGCAGTACGTGGACGAGCTGGGTCCCCGCGTGGCGCATTTGCACCTGACCGACAATTATGGGCAGGTGGACGACCACGAGCCGCCGGGGCTGCGGGGCGGGGCGCCTCTGGAAGACTGGGATTATCTGCTCGAGGCGCTGAGCAAAAACGACAACGACGTGGTTGGTTCGCTCGAGATGTGCCCTTGCATGCCGGCGGTGATGATACGTCAGGCCAGCGAGTTTATGTTTGACGCGATGAAATGGCCGAATCCGCCCCAGAAACAGCCCGGATTTGAGGATAACGGTTACTAATGCTGACAGAGGAAACGCTGAACGATTTGCCTTGTAATTTTGTAGCCTCTATGTTAAAATAGGCAGTTTGATTCATGATCCAAATTGTTCTGTGGGAGATATAGACTATGAAGACCGTTTTTTATGTGCTGGCGATGGGTGTTCTGCTTATCGGTGGCTGCCGCTCATCCCAGAAAAGCTCGTCTCGTATCGGTTATGATTTCAGCGGCGTGAATAAGGTGGCGATCGTGACGGTTCAGGGATCGCTCAGAAGCGAAACAGCCAAGGACCAGATCGCCGAATTCTTTGCGATAGAGCTGCTGGAGCAGGGCTATGCTCCTCTTGGCCGGCCCCAGGTGCGTGCGTTGCTGGCCGAACGGGAAGCCGCCGGTGCGGCCGATCCGAATGCCGGGTTTAAGGACCTGACAACCAACGAAGCGGCCATGGAGGCCGGACGGGCGCTGAAAGTCCCGGCGGTTCTGACGATCAACATCCCGCACTTCGCCGACGAGATAACCATCACGGCCACGATGATCGACGTCGAAGACGGCAGTATTCTCTGGCTGGCCAACGGCTCGGGCAGGGGCGAAGGACCTTTGTCGGGCATATTCGGCGGCTCAGGCAAGGGGTCAGAGAACGAGCTTCTGGGCGGCCTGATGGGCCCGGGATCGGATGAGACGGCCGGTCAGCCGCTGTCGACTCGGGAAGCCAAGAGAGCACAGAACATTATCAAGAACCTCTGCAAGAGCCTGCCCGTGAAGCTGGCGCCGGCACTTTAGATCTGTCGGGTTGCCCAGAGAAAGGCCTCGATATTGTGTGTCGAGACCTCAGGCGGCATGCCGCCGCCGCACGAGAGGATAATCCGGCTCTTGTCGCGGAGGGACTTCATTGACGCTTTGACGCTGGCGTGCACGTCGTCGGGCGTGCCCGCGGCCAGAACGTCCCGCGTGGGAATGTTTCCGAGCAGCGTGACGGCGTTTCCCGTAAGCTGCTTCATCTCGCTCAGCGTGTGCTGAAAACTGAAGTTGAAAAGGTTCACGCCGATCTGAGCCAGGTAAGGAGCAGACACCAGGCCGGGCGCATCGTTGTGAAAGAACTTCACGCTCATATCGAACGCATGAAAAATCCGCGTCAGATAGGGCATAGCCGTCTCAGTGAAATCCTGCTCGCCTAAAAACCCCACGATGTCGTCGAGTATAAATATGCCGTCTATGGATGGGAAAGTCCGCCTCTGCAATTCGAGCCAGTCGATAATAAAATCCGTCACAGTGCCGAGCAGTTTGTGTGTTTCGTCAGGGTCAGTGCGGATGGCCATCAGGAATTCCGTAGTTCCCAGAAGAAACGATGCGACGTTCAGCGGCCCGCGTGAGACGGCGAATTTCGTGCTGTG
>Ga0315295_10000408_pt1 | contig 36952 bp, 35 predicted proteins | sample YL17G14_0_MG_FD_204453 | JGI IMG/M metagenome (GOLD analysis project Ga0315295, IMG submission 204453) | Sediment microbial communities from Yellowstone Lake, YNP, Wyoming, USA - YL17G14_0 | ecosystem: Environmental > Aquatic > Freshwater > Lake > Sediment | place: USA: Wyoming | collected...
ATAGCGATAATATAAAGTTCCCCAAGCTTTTCAGAGACAGAAACCTGATTGACAAAATGAACCGCTTAAAAGTCTCTGATCCCCAAATTTATAACAAGATATGCTCGCTGAGCCTGCAGGTTAAAAATAAAGCTAATGATCTGAATATAAGCTACAGACTGCTTGAAAAGAAGAAACACCCATTGGGTTGGCTGATAGCCGGGCTGGCCGGACTTATTCTTACTTTCCCAGTTTGGCTGTTCGGCAATATTTTCACTTTGACTTTTCTTTCATTACCTGAGTTGCAGATACGGAAAACTAAAGACCTGCAATTTCACAGTACTATCCGGTTCGGGATATCTCTTGTTCTTGCATTTATTTTCCTTCCCATTTACCTTGTTATCTCACTGATTATTTTTTCTCCTTATTGGTTGGCAGTAATAATCTTTTTAACAATTCCTTTTGCAGGAATATTTGCTTGGAACTATAATATTTTGTTCCGCAGAATAATCGGAGGTTTCCGGTTAAGAAAGTATATAAGTGAGAATAACTCTGACTATTCAGATCTACGTAAGAAATATTATGAATTAATCGAACTGGTTTCAGCCCTGAAAGATAATGAAAAATGATTTGTTTGAAAGCAAGGTAGCCTGGATTACCGGAGCCTCATCAGGAATTGGAGAGGCTCTTGTATATGAATTTGCACGATGCGGGGCAAAAACAATTATTTCCTCAAATGATCCGGCAGGATTGGAACGTGTAAAAAAAGCCTGCGGTAAAAATTCAGGAATGGTTAGATGTGTCCCATTTGATCTTTCCGATACCTCAGAAATCGAAAAGCTTGTTGAACAGCAGATCAATGAATCAGGAAAAATCGATTACCTATTAAACCTTGGCGGAATCAGCCAGAGATCAAAAATAAATGAAACACCCCTGTGGCTTGACAGAAAAATCTTTGAGATAAATTACTTCGGAACAATTGCCATTACCAAGGCGGTTCTGCCTTATATGATAAGTAAAAAATCGGGGCATGTCCTTGCAACAAGCAGCATATCAGGAAGATTCGGATTCCCTTTAAGGTCAGCTTATTCTGCTTCAAAACAGGCGCTGCATGGCTTCTTTGAGACTCTGTTTCTCGAGAATAAAGTGAATAATATAAGATCTTCAGTTATAATTCCGGGAAGGGTCAGAACGCAGATCTCCCTGCATGCTCTTGACAATGAAGGTAAAGAATATGGGAAGATGGATGACGGACTTGCAAAAGGATTAACTCCTGAAAAAGCAGCAAAAATCATAATCAGAGGAATCATTAAAAACAAGCGGGAAATCCTTGTCGGAAGAAGTGAGCTGACATTGCTTTATATCAGGCGTATATTCCCATGGCTCTTTTTCAGAATTGCAGACAAAGTGAAATCTACATAATAAATCAAAATGAAGGAATATCAACTGGGCGGAATTCAGCAGATCGGAATCGGGGTTAATAACCTTGAGGAAGCATGGGATTGGTATTTTAGGATATTTGGCATGGATTGCCGCATTTTTGAAGATGAAACAGAGGCAAAGCTGATGCTTCCCTATACCGGGAACAAACCTCAGAGCAGACATGCTGTTCTGGCAATAAATCTTCAGAGCGGCGGAGGTTTCGAAGTATGGCAGTACAAAGGAAGAGAACCCGTTGGGATTAGTGAAGAGATCATGATTGGTGATCTTGGAATCCTCATCTGTAAAATGAAAGTTAAAAATATTGATATTGCTTATTCTTACCTCAAACGAAACAATGTTAATCTTATCGGTGATCCAATAAAAGATCCCTCAGGAGACAGAACCTTCTTTCTGAAAGACCCATACGGCAATATTTTCCAGATGGTTGGAGCGGTCGACTGGTTCATGGACGAAAACAAAATGGGCGGAGGCTCATATGGAGCAGTAATTGGTGTCACAGATATCGAAAAATCGAAAGTAATTTATTCAGATATTCTGGGATATGATGAGGTGGTATATGATTGCCTAGGATCTTTTACTGACCTGGCAAGCCTGCCGGGCGGGAACAATGAATTCCGGAGAGTTCTTCTCAAACAATCAAAACCACTTTCAGGATCTTTCAGCAGGGTCTTCGGTCAGAGTGTGATAGAACTGGTAAGTTCTCCAGGAAAACCGGGTAAAAGAATATTCAGAGACCGCTTCTGGGGCGATCCGGGCTTTATACACCTGTGCTTTGATATCTGGGGTATGGATCAGCTTAAGAGATACTGCAGCGGTATTGGATTTCCATTTGTTGTCGACAGTAAACAGAGCCACGAGGGTAATAGTTTTGACATGGGCGAGGCGGCCGGTCATTTTGCTTACATAGAGGATCCCGATGGTATATTGATCGAATTCGTGGAGACTCATAAACTACCTGTTGTGAAAAAACTTGGATGGAATCTTGACCTCAGGAAAAGAAATTCGTACAAACCTCTCCCTTCCTGGATGCTGAAAGCACTTAAATTTTCAAGAGTAAAAAAGCCTTAGATAACCAGGCATGGTGACATAAGTTCAGGAGACTGTTTCAGATGCCGGCATCCTTTTTCTGCTCAACTTCTTTAAAGACTCGCATTATGTTTCCACCCCATATTTTTGCAATATCGGCTTTTGAATAACCTCGCTTCAATAATTCAATTGTAATATTTTTCATTTCGGCAACTGTCCTGCAGCCGTCGACTCCTCCCCCTCCGTCAAAATCAGTACCTATACCTGCATAATCCACCCCTATAACCTGAACTACATGGTCAATATGGTCCACAACATCCTTTACTGTGGCAAGTTTCTCATATTTATCCTGTAGTGCTCTGTATTCATCACGTACCTGTTTCTTTTTATCTTCCGGGATAGTATCATAATCACCATACCTCTCTCTCAAATCTTTAAGTTTTGCGTCAAGTTCAGGATTGGGATCAGGTGTCTTTATATATTCACTGAGTATACAAATCTGAATAACACCTCCATTCTCCTTAAGCGCAAGAAGCATATTATCAGAGAGATTCCTTGGACTTTCGCATAGTGCCCTGCATGATGAATGCGACGCAATTACAGGTGCTTTTGATATTTCAAGAACATCAAAAAAGGCCTTGTCGGAGATATGTGAAACGTCAACCATCATCCCAAGACTGTTCATTTCCTTGACAACATCGCGGCCAAAAGACGACAGACCATTATGCTCCGGGCCCTTTGAATCAGTCGATGAATCACATATATCATTATTTCGCGTATGCGCCAGTGTAATGTATCTTGCACCCCTATCATAAAGTTCTTTTATCCGCCTGATATCCTTACCTATCGGATAACCATTTTCGATGCCAATAAAAGCAGCAATTTTACCTGCCTTTTTTAATCTGTAAGCGTCTTCCGGTGAACATGCTATTTCGGCCATAGCGGAATTCTTTTCTACATTTTTATGGATGGCTTCTATTGTTTTAATAGCATCGCCGTATACCTCATTATACGCGCTGTCATTCCTTGGTCCCTGGCTTGTAAAAACAGCAAAAAACTCAGCATCAAGCCCGCCTTCCTTCATTCGGGGAAAATCAACGCAACCTTCTGTATGGCGTTCTCCAAGGTCAAAATCTGATCTGGCCATATCCATAGGCGTATCACAGTGTGTGTCAACCGTAAGTGTTTTCTGGTGGATCTTTTCTGCCAGTTTTGTCGACTCTTTTTCATTATCCCTGCATCCCGGCAAGAGCATAATGAGAAACGATAAGAAAAAGATTTTCTTCATTCCTGATAGAAGGTTGTTTAGCCGTGCAAGATAACTAAAAGGATAAATCAAAAAGCCTGATATCCTGCATTTAACACAATTTAACATGCAAAAAGCCCCGATCCGCCATTTGGCGGACGGGGCAGCCATGAAAAGAATGGAAAAATTGCTTTTGGACAGTAAAAGCTTCTTTCTAAAGTATTACACTTTAAGTATCCTTAATTATTTTTCTTTACTTCTTTTTGTAACTGAATCCGTTGCTGAGCTATTTCAGGTTTAATAACTTGTAAATCTACAAAATTATTTTGCAAAAAGCAATAAAATCATATTCAATTTTACTTACTGTTGAAAAGAGTGACTTACTTTTACGGTGCTTTTTCTATGGCCGTAACATACAGATCAGTCATCCCGGTACATTTATGCGTTGAATGAGCAAATACACCTTAACAGCACTTTCGGTTTGCAGCGGAATCTTATGCGGACTGGCATGGACAGACTGGTGTCCCGGACTTATCCTTCTGGGTGGACTTGTGCCATTCTTTATTATTGAGCATTACCTGTATCAAAACAGGAAAAGATATTCACCCAACTCTTGCCTGTTATATTTTCTGCCTGGTTTTGTAATTTTTTCAATTCTCACATTGGGCTGGATCAGGGTGATAAGCTTAACAGCTGCAATCTGTGTGATACTTACATCCTCATTCCTGATGTCATTTACCATGTGGCTGGCTCACAAAGTCAGGTTAAAAGAAGGAACCATTCAGGGCGTTATATCACTGATAGCTTTCTGGCTTGCACTTGAATATTTGTGCCTGAAAATAGAGGTTCTTTCACCATGGATCAACCTGGGGAACGGATTATCAAAGGACATACGCTTCATCCAGTGGTACGAAGTAACCGGAACCGCCGGCGGAACCCTGTGGATACTGGTTTCCAACATGCTCTTATCCCTGTTTCTCATTAGCTTATTTACGAAACAAGGGAAGAAATTGATTTACCTCTCACTTTGGCTGACAATCATAATTCTGCCCTCTCTAATCTCACTGATCCGGTACCAGACAATAAAAATATCTTCTGGCTTCGAAAATGAAGTGGTAATTGTTCAGCCAAATTTCGATCCTTACGGGGAAAAGTTCACAGTTCCCTTTGAACAACAGCTTGAAAAAGTAATTGATATGGCAAAGCCTGTGGTTTCGGATAATACTGACTGGATTTTGACACCTGAAACAACTATTGATGACCCTGTCGATGAAGCCAGGCTGGAAGATAATAAGTATATAAAAGGAATAAGAGACTTTATAGAAACGAGACCATCTGTAAGTTTTGTAACAGGTATGGTTAGTTTCAATTCTTTTCTGGATCTGAAAAGTTATTTTAATTCAGCCTTCAGGATTGATACGGGAGCGATCATTGAAATCTATCATAAATCCAAGCTGGTACCCGGTTTTGAGTTTGTTCCGTCAAAAGGAATTGCGGGACTGTTAAGCAGGCTATTGCCTGATCTTGGAGGTCTGAACCGGGGATATTCCACACAGGATGCAAGAACCTGTTTTCAAAATTCAGACAGATCAAAAAAAATCGCACCTGTTATATGTTATGAGTCTGTTTATGGGAAATATGTAACGGAATATATAAAAGAAGGAGCCGGGGCGATATTTATTATTACCAATGACGGATGGTGGAAAAATACTAAAGGGTATAAACAACATCTTGCCTATGCCTCCCTTAGAGCTATTGAGACGCGCCGGCCGGTTGTGCGATCAGCAAACACAGGCATTTCCTGCTTTATTGATATAAGGGGAAAGATAATACAGGAAACTGAATGGTGGGTTCCTGCGGTTATTAAAGGTAACTTCAAATATGAAGATCGTATAACTCCTTATGTCAGATACGGAGATTACCTTATGTATATAGCATGCCTGATAAGTACCCTGACATTTATGGTAATATTTATTTTCAAATCTTACATTGAGAAAATAGTCAAAAACAACGTGTAACATTCATGACTTATCTCCGTCTTTATTCTGTAGGTTGACCTGGTTATACTTATCATTATGAAACATAAATTTATAATTTTTACCGGACTGATTTCCTTAATGCTTGCTCCGCTGTCGGGCCAGTCAATTTCAGAAAAACGAAGCTTCATGAAATCCCTGCCTCTCCAGAAAGACTCGAGGCTTGAAATAATAAACAAATACGGAGATATTCACATTACTTCATGGAAAAAGGATTCCGTTTATATAATGGCCGATATTGAAGCTTTTGCACAGAACCATTCAAAGCTCGAAAAATTGTTTGACGGCATTGAAATAAATATAACCGCCACAGGATCGCTGGTAAGGGCTGAGACTGAATTTGGACGGGAGATTACTGCATTGCTCGAAAGTTTCAAGGGGTTAACTGAAAAAATAATAGATTATGATTCCAGGGTCCAGATCAACTATTTTATCAATGTCCCTGATTATGTGGACATAAATATCGAAAATCAGTTTGGAGACATTAGCATGGAGAATAATACCGGTATCATCTCGGTTGATCTTGCCAATGGTGATTTTAAAGCTAATTCCCTTAACAGGATCTCGGATTTGTCACTCGACTTTGGCGATGTTGAAATAGGTTCTGTCAAATCCGGGAAGATAGGCACCTCCTTCTCCAAGTTTGTGATAAGTGAGAGCGGCGAACTGTCAATAAATTCCACATCATCAAGGTTTGAGCTCGATAAAGCAGAAAAGATCAATATTGAATCCCGCAGAGATAAGTTCTTCATCGGAGATATTGCCGGAATGAGCGGAATTTCTTATTTCACCGATTACAGTATTGAAACCCTTACCGGAAGCACTGATCTTACACTGAAATACGGAAGGTTTGATGCAGAAAGTGTTGACGCCGGGTTTGATGACATAAATATTTCTTCAGCCTATTGCGATATCTCAATAGATCTTAATCCTTCAGTATCCTATGAATTTGAGATAAGGCACATAAACGCATTTGTAGTCATTCCTGATAAAAACATAAAATCCGAAAAAGAGACTATAAATGAAGATAAGAAGGAATATATGATTTCCGGGATTCTGGGAAACAATCCTGGCTCAAGAAAGGTTAAGATCGATGCTACCAGGGGAAATATTTATTTAAAATAGAGTTCCGCCCCCTCATCAAGCCATTTCTTAAACTCCTTCACATTCAAATTTGTAGGCATCGGCTTATTCATGGGGTTACCTTCATTATCAGTGATCACATACAGGGGAAGCGCATTTGTTTTGAATCTGGAGATCTCCAGATCTTCATTTATTTTCCCGATTGTTTTCTTAATTTTACCATCGACAGCTGATGTTATCCATTCACTTTCAGGTAATATAGTCCTGTCATCTACATACAATGAGACAATTACAAATTTATCCCTGAGCCTACTCAGCACTTCCGGTTCGGACCACACTTTTGCTTCCATGAGCTTGCAGTTTGCGCAGGCATGCCCTTTAAAGTCGAGAAGCACAGGCTTACCCTGCTCTTTAGCGCATTTTAGTCCCTGCTTGTAATCATAGTATCCTGTAAGACCTAACGGCATGTCAAAAATGTCATCATGCAGGGGTGTGGCGCAGAGTACACTGGAAAAAACCGAAGATATAGCAGGTGCAGGTCCCGCTTTATCCTCGAATACGATTTTTGACAAGTTGAATTTTGATGTTTCAGGAGATGGCAGCAAGGCGGATAATCCTTTAAGCGGCGCACCAAATAATCCTGGGATCAGATATACTACAAATGAGAATACAGCGATTATGAGAAAAAGCCTGAAGATTCCTATATATGGAAGGTCGCTGTCGTGTCTGAACTTGATTTTGCCCATAAGATAAAAACCCATCAATGTGAATATTACTATCCAGATAGCCAGGTAAATATCCCGTGACAAGATCTTAAATGAATAAACGCTGTCGATAGTCATCAGGAATTTAAGGCTGAAAGCGAGCATTATAAAACCAAGAACTACTTTGACTGAATTGAGCCATCCGCCTGATTTTGGCATCCTGCTCATTATTGAAGGGAAAAGAGCAAAAATTGTAAAAGGCAACGCAAATGCGAGACCGAAACCCAGCATGCCAAGAGTAGGACGCAATACATCGCCTGAAGCAGCTTCCACGAGAAGAGCTCCTACGATAGGTCCTGTGCATGAGAATGAAACAATGACCGTTGTGAGCCCCATAAAAAATGACGATATCAATCCGCCCTTATCGACCTTTGAGTCAGCCCCTGAAACCCATTTATTTGGCAGCACTATCTCAAATTCACCGAAAAATGATATAGCAAAAAGAACAAACAGGGCAAAAAACAACAGATTGGGAATCCAGTGAGTGCTCAAAGTATTGGCAAAACCGGCTCCGGCACTTGTAAGTGACACTATAATTCCAAGCAGTGAATAAATAAATACTATTGAAATCCCGAAAATTATTGCTTTAATTATCGATTTAGTCCTGTTTTCAGATCCCTGCGAAAAAAATGCGACTGTCATGGGTATCATAGGAAAGACACAGGGAGTAAGTACTCCCGCAAAACCTGCAAGCAGGGAAAGAAGGAAGAACTTAAGCAATCCGCTTCCTGACTTCACAGGTTCTGATGGTAAAGTCTGACTACCTTCTGACATTTTTGTCACTTTCTTGCCCTGATCTTCGATTTTTATAGAAAACTCAACATCTTTAGGCGGAGAGCATGTTGTATTGTTGCAGGACATGAAATTGACAACCCCTGACACGGTAAAAGAGGTGCTTTCTGAAGTGATTTTTTGCCTGAATTCTGCTGTGTCGCTGAACGATTTTATCTTAAACCCGAATGCTTCATCAAAGACCTCCAGTGGTTCTGTCACTTCATAAGTTTTTCCCTCAAAGGTAAACCCGGCAGGTGCATTGAATGTGAAGGATGTAGGGATAGGCCCTCCCTCCGGAATATCCATGGCATATATGTGGGATTTTTTTTCTATTACGGCAGTGAAAACAAGCTCATAGCTGTTTTCACTCTTCTTTTCATAATTAAAATCCCATGTAACCGGATCATAAATCTGGGAATTGGCGCTGAATGCCAGAAGCAGAAATACTGCAGCAATAAATAAAACTCTTTTTAGCATAGAACCTGTTTTAAATACTTTGTAAAAGTAGTAAATCAGTATGATTAACGGAAAACTGCAACTTGTTGTTCGGAAGAAAGGCAGGATTATGCCAGGTCGATTTCATTATCGAACCTGTCATAGAAATGGTATTCAAGCATGTGGTAGGATGTAACGGCCTGAATTTTCAGCCGGATTTTATATTTGAAATTCCATTTCCTGTATACGGGGAATATTCCTTTTTTAAGATACGAGGCTACGAATGGGTGGACGTTCAGAATAATACTACGGGTTTTGATTTTGTTCAAAATGGATAAAAGGGCTCCTTCAAGCTGATCGGTGAAAAGAATAGTCGGGCGCGTCTGACCTGTTCCCTGGCACGAAGGGCATTTTTCATCTGTCACAATGCTCATTTCAGGTCTGACCCTCTGCCGTGTGATCTGCATCAGCCCGAATTTCGAAAGAGGAAGAATATTGTGCTTCGTCCTGTCATTAGCCATTATCTCCTTCATTTTATCGAACAGGAGCTGTTTATTTTCGGACGTCTGCATATCAATAAAATCAACAACAATGATTCCGCCCATATCCCTCAGGCGTAGTTGCCTGGCTATTTCTGTGGCGGCCTCCATATTGACCTCAAGTGCATTTGATTCCTGGTCATTACCGGATCTTGACCTGTTTCCGCTGTTTACATCAATGACATGCAGCGCTTCGGTATGCTCAATTATAAGATATGCTCCATGTTTGAAAGAGACAGTCTTTCCAAACAGGGCTTTGATCTGTTTATTGACTCCGAAATGATCAAAAATCGGAAGTGTACCATGATATACCTTTATGATTTTCTCCTTTTCAGGAGCTATCTCCCTTATATATTTCCTTATGTCCTCGGCTAGTACAGGATCGTTAACTGAAATACTGTTAAAAGTAACATTAAGCATGTCACGCAGTATCGTCGAAGTTCTGTTCATCTCGCCGATGAAAAGCCTTGGTGTTTTGGTTTCCTTTCGGACGGAGGTGAATGCCGACTCCCATCGTTGAACCAGTTCCTTAAGTTCAGCATCAAGGACTGAAACTTTCTTACCTTCTGCAACAGTCCTTACAATAACCCCGTAATTCTTCGGCTTAATGCTCTGGACCAAAGTCTTAAGGCGGTTCTTTTCTTCCGCGCTTTCAATTTTTGAAGAGATGGAAACCTTATCAGAAAATGGTATAAGCACCAGGTTCCTGCCGGCAAGAGAAATTTCAGAAGCCAGTCTTGGTCCTTTTGTTGAAATGGGCTCCTTTGTAATCTGGACTAACACTGTTTGCCCGGTAATCAGGACATCAGTGATCTTTCCGTCCTTATCAATATCCTCCTCTGGTTTAATTTTATGAAGGGGGCTGATACGTCCCTGTCTTTGAATTGCGGTTGAATAATACTTATGCTGCGAACGGAACTGGGCACCCAGGTCGAGATAATGAAGAAATGCATCCCGTTCATAACCCACATTGATAAAAGCAGCATTCAGTCCGGGCATTATCTTTTTTACTTTACCCAGATAGATATCACCAACAGAGAATTTTACATTTCTCTTTTCCTTATTTAACTCTATTAATTGCTTTTCTTCAAGTAAGGCCAGAGACACCTCAGAAACGCCAACATCAATAATTAAATCCTTATTTGCCACGTCACTATATTAATCAGAGCTAATATAATATCTCCACACTACAACATACTGATACAATAAACCTAAAGATCGTAGGACCTTTAGGTTTAGTAATTTTAAAATATGACTACCCTTTATTTTCTACTTCTTCTTATGTCTGTTCTTCCGCAAACGCTTTTTGCGCTTGTGGGTAGCCATCTTATGTCTTTTTCTTTTTTTTCCGCTTGGCATGGAGGATTACTTCTTAACGTGTGATTTAACTTTGGTGATAAACGATTTTGCCGGTTTGAATGAAGGAATATTATGGGCTGGAATTATAATAGTAGTATTCTTAGAAATATTCCTTGCAGTTTTTTTGGCTCTTTTCTTAACTATGAAGCTTCCGAAACCTCTCAGGTAAACGTTATTACCCGTGACCATAGAATGTTTTATGGTTTCCATTAAGGCTTCAACAGTCTTCTGAACTGTCACCTTTTCAATACCAGTGTTCTTGGCAATTTCATTAACAATGTCTGCTTTAGTCATTTTCGTGAAGTTTAAAATTCAACAAATTATTTTGAGTATTCGTTTTTTTCAACCCTGCAAATATAAAAATATTATTTGTTTATATTGAAACACATAAAGAATAATTTTTTTTAAAAAAATAATATTATTGCCTTAAATACAATGAAATAGATAAAAGTATTCTGACAAACTTACATAAAACCGGAAAGATTATGGCAAGATTGTCAGTAAACTTGTTCTTAAATGTAATTTATTGAAAATATGATTATTCACTTAATAATGACAGACAGGATTGCGGTAAGCTTATTTTTTATTAACTTTACGGTCAGACCAAATCTGAATTTATACTCTTAACTATATGTCAATCAATAAGGTTATACTTGTCGGTAACGTCGGGAAAGATCCTGTCATCCGTTATTTTGATAAGGGAGTTGCAAAAGTCACTTTCCCTCTTGCAACAAGCGAATCATACACCAACCAGCAGGGTGAGACAATTACAACGACCGAATGGCACAATATTGTCCTCTGGCGGGCAATGGCTGAGGTGGCTGAAAAAACTGTCAAAAAAGGATCACAACTATATATCATAGGGAAAATCAAGACAAGATCATATGTTGACAAGGACGGCAATAACAAATATATTACCGAGATCCTTGCCGATACATTCCTGGTCCTTGACAAAAAACAAGGTGCAACCCCAACTTTAGATCAGAATAAAAACAATACACCTGAAAAAGAACAATTCGGTCAGGATTTAAATGAACCACCGGCTACCTATCAGTCCACTAACGAAGATGATCTCCCCTTCTAGCAGGTTTCACTAATAGCAGTACAATTGGAACCAGGATATTTATTTACATCCACAGCTCTTGTCACAAATGTTGTCGTCAATGCACCCGATTTCAAGGTGATTATCGGATTGATCGTCCTTGTCGCGCTGCTTTTCATTTCAGCTCTGATGTCGGGTTCCGAGGTGGCTTTCTTTTCATTGCGGCCTGAAGATATTGAAAAACTGAAAACCAATAAGTCGAAAAAGGCAGCTATGGTGCTGAAACTTAACAGTATGCCCGACAAACTTCTAAGTACAATCCTGGTTGTAAATAATACAGTCAATATTGCTATTGTCCTACTGGCAGCCTTCATCAGCATCAAAATATTCGATTTCAGCTCAAGCCCTGTCCTGGGTTTCATTATTGAAGTAGTAGTCATTACATTTATTCTGCTGTTTTTCGGTGAGGTCATGCCAAAAGTATTTGCTACAAAGAACCAGGTACCTATGTCTCTTTTCATGGCATATCCTATGTCGTTTCTTGAAGCTCTTTTTAAACCAGTCACGTCACTCCTCATTCTGTCAACTTCTTTTGTAAAGAAGAGAGGCGGAGTCAGACATGCAAATATCAGTATGGACGATCTTTCAGATGCCCTTGAACTTGCTTCGGACGATATAAATGAAGATGAAAAGATCCTTAAAGGGATCGTAAACTTCGGGAACATCAACGTTAGTGAGATAATGTGTTCTAGAATTGATGTAACTGCAATTGATATAAAGCTTGGATTCAACAAAGTTAAATCTATCATAATTGAATCTGGATTTTCCAGAATCCCTGTTTATACCGGATCGTTTGACTCGGTAAAAGGAATATTGTATGCCAAGGATATTCTTCCTTACACTAACAGCCCGGATAATTTTAAATGGCAGGCCCTGACGCGTCCTCCTCATTTTGTTCCCGAGACAAAGAAGATTAATGAGCTGCTTAAAGAATTCCAGATCAAAAAGATACACATGGCTGTCGTTATTGATGAGTACGGAGGCACATCCGGAATAATCACTCTCGAAGATGTCCTCGAGGAAATAGTAGGTGAAATAACTGACGAGAGCGACGAAGATGAAACAATGTACAGGAAAATTGACGAAAGAACATACATTTTTGAAGGGAAAATCCTGCTTAATGATTTCTTTAAAATAATTGAAGTTGAAGATGATCCGTTTGAAGATGTAAGGGGTGAATCAGAAACACTGGCAGGAATTATCCTTGAACTTAAAGGCGAAATCCCCCAGAAAGGCCAGGTAATAACATACCGGAATTTTAAATTCAGTATTGAATCTGCCGACAAGAGAAGAATTAAGGAGATCCGCGTAGAATTAGCTGATGATAATGGAAAAAATAAAGAAGAGTAACATAATAGCACTTCTTTTGCTGTTTGTGGTGTGCAGTTTTCATGGCTGCAAGGAAGTGACAGTACCTAAACCGGAAGGTTATTTCAGGATCGATCTGCCCTCAAAAAATTATATACAATTTAATCAAACCGGTCAGTTACCTGATATTCCTCTTGAATTTGAGTACCCATCTTACGGAATTATCTCAGGCAGGAATAATAGTCCTTCTGAACCAGGCTGGTTCAATATTGAATTCCCCCGGTTTAAAGCAATGATTTACCTTACTTATAAAGACGTAAAGGGTGAACTTGCAGATCTTATCGAGCAGACTTATACAATGAATGTAAAAAGTCATATCACCAAAGCAGATGCTATTAATGAGCTGGTTATAAACGATAAGGATAAAAGGATCTTCGGGATACTCTACGACCTTAAAGGCAATACAGCAACATCTGTTCAGTTTTATGTAACCGACAGCATAAATCATTACCTTAGAGGATCATTGTATTTTGATTCAGAACCTAACGCAGATTCACTAGCACCTGTAATTGATTTTTTCAGGACAGATATAATCCATCTCATTGAAACTTTGAAATGGAAGGAAAAGTAACTTTTTAATAGATTAATGGGCTGTATTTCAAAACATTATCTAAACGAATTCACAATTCTGGGCGTCTGGAAGATTGAGGAGGACCTGAAAACACTGCAGGAATCCGTCGTGCTCGACAATGGCGATATAAAGAAATACAAAGTTTTTGCCAGTACTTCAAGGAAACTTGAATTCCTGAGTGTCAGAGCATTGCTTACCGAGCTTCTAGGCAAAGATGCAAGGATAGTTTATAATAAGAACAACAAACCTTTCCTCAAAGATGGTTCCAGATTCATAAGTATTTCCCATTCACATAAACTCACTGCCATTCTGCTCAGCACCAACGAGAAAGTAGGCATCGATCTTGAATACATGAGTACCAATATTGGTAGGATCGCCTTTAAATTTGTTAACAGGAAAGAAAAAATCTCAAAAGTGGCAGAAGACCGGAAATACCATCTTTATCTGCACTGGTGCGCCAAAGAGGCTCTGTACAAGATATGCGACAAGGAAGGTATTAGTATTAAAAAGAATATCACGATTGAACCCTTCGAAGTTAAAGAGTCAGGCAGGATTTGCGGGAAAGTAAGCACTGACAAAATAAATGACTCTTTTGACCTTTATTATACCAGGTATGATAACTATGCAATAGTCTGGACAAAGAAGAACTATGACAAAGGATAACTTTCCGGGAAATAAAAGTGTCGCCCTACTGCTCGATCCTGACAAAGCTACGGCAGAAGGACTCAGAAACATTCTGAAAATTGCGTCTGAATGCAAAGCTGATTATATTCTGGCTGGCGGCAGTCTTACATTTAACAGTATTGATAACCTGATTGATACAATAAGAAGCTTGTGCAATATACCAATAGTTCTTTTCCCAGGCAATCTTCTTCAATTAAGCCTCAAAGCTGACGTAATATTGCTTCTTTCGCTTATATCGGGCAGGAATCCGGAACTCCTTATAGGTAATCATGTGATTGCTGCTCCTTACCTGAGGAGCGTCAGGGAAAAACTTATTTCCGTCGGATATATTCTGGTTGGCTGCGGGAAAAAAACATCGGTCGAATACATAAGTCAGACCTCAGCAATCCCGGCCGATAAATCCGACCTTGTGGTGGCTACTGCCCTCGCAGGAGAAATGCTTGGCTTTCACATGATTTATCTTGAAGCAGGCAGTGGAGCTGTAAACCCTGTCCCTACTGATATAATCAGTGCAGTAAAAGAAAATGTTTCTGTTCCCATTGCGGTAGGAGGAGGATTAAAAAGCCGCAAAGAAATAACAGATGCTTTCAATGCAGGAGCCAATCTGATTATTCTGGGTAATGGTTGTGAAAAGAATCCGGAATTACTGGCAGCCGCCTGCTCTGTCCGGGATAATATGGAGAAATAAACCGCTACCTGAATAGTTCCGGCATGGGTTCGCCGGTACACGCATTGGGGTAAGGCACCCTGCACAACGAAGAGAGGGTAGCTGCTATGTCTGTCATATTGACTTTCCTCATTACAGCAGATCTATTTACCGTCCAGCCATACCAGATCAGAGGAACATGGGAATCATATTCATAAGGGGAATTGTGACTGGTAAGCTGATCGCCATCCTTCTCAACCCAGCCAGGATTCAAAGTAACTATTACATCTCCTGACCTTTGCGGACTGAAATTATTCAAAATTTTACGCAGATGTCCGGTACCGAAATCGTTAGCTTCAAATGCATAATAGGGGTAAGCTGAAGCAACACCTGTAAACTGGATAAGAAATCTCGCGGTCTTCTTCTGAATATCTTCAAGCTGTATCCGTGCGTCTTCAATGAGTGTCCTGTTAAGAAAAATCTGTCTTTCAGAAAATCCTTTTACCCAGTCTCCTTCCCCATAAACAGCATTAAGATAACTTCTGAGCAATTGAAGTGCCTGATTTTGTTTAAAATAGCCCGAAGGGATCCGTGTATCCTCCATAATTGAAGGAATTTCCGAGACACCATGAGCCGAGGTGAAATAGACAAGAATATTTTTCTTTCCCAGGCTGTCATTAAGGTACGTCAGAAGCTTTTCAATGTCCTTATCCAGCCTCAGAATAGCATCACCTACCTCCACTGATGAAGGCCCGAACCTGTGACCGATATAATCCGTCGATGAATAGCATATTGAGAGGAAATCGGGTATTTCATCCCTGCCCAAACGTTCACTCTCAATTAACTTTATTGCGAAATCGGTAGTTAATGCATCAGCAAAAGGAGTCTCTCTCAGAAATGCAAAACTGCGTTCGGATTTTCTTCCTTCGGGTTTGCTCAATTTATTAATGTCGTACGGGAAATAATTAATACCATTAAATCCGGCTTCAAACTTATTTGAATCAGGAAGACATGCAGCATAATATGATGTCTGCCTAAGAAGGTTCCATGTTTGATTCAGATAAGTTTCTGAATATTTCATAGCATTGAAATCATTCACCCATGAGGGAAGAGAATCCACATAATAAGTGGATGACATCCAGGTTCCGGTAGTGTTATCATACCAGAAAACTCCGTCAGCCGCATGTCCTGCTGAGAAGATTGCAGAGTATTCTTTAATGCCTACTGAATAAACCTTTGCTTTTCTTCCAGTTGCAATCTTGAGCTCATCGGCAAATGTCGAAGCAGTAAGATTGACAGGCGAATGAAGCCCCGACTCATAGCTCCCCCCGACAGGATTTACCGAAACATCTTTCGTGCAATAAATAAATTCGTTTTTCAGCGGCAGATACCAGCTGTCAGAAGTAATGCCGTGATATGCAGGTTCAGTTCCTGTGGAAATGGTAGAATAACCTGGAGCTGACTGGGTAAGCATATAGTCAAAGGAAGCATTACGAAAAAATGTACCTTCATTTATCATTTTCTTAATTCCGTTCTCAGAAAGTTTGTCCCTGAATCGTTCAACCTGATCAAACCTTAATTGCTCAACCACAATCCCAATAACGAGAGCGGGCTTATCAGGCGGCAGATATGCTCCCTGGCCGCACAGACTTAAGAAACCCTGTAAAAGTAAAATTGCTGAAAAAATTCTTTTTCTGATCATTGTTCTTTTTCACTCATTTATTATGGCTCACACCTGATTTACAATAATTTCTATTGAAAATAAAGGCACAAAAATAATCTTTTCCGGCTGAGTAGCAATAACCATTTGGAAGGACCTGCAAGAATCATCTGACAATTTCAAACCTGCCTGCATACGACAGATTGGTGGTAATTCCCCTAAACACTGCAAAGTAACTGCCTGCCGGCAGATGGCTGACATCAAGCTGTACCGGGTACCTGTCTGATGCTTCCGCGTCGTAATCTAAAACCTTTATTCCTGCCATGTTATAAACTCTTATATTTACTGACTCCCTTAAACTTTCAGGCAAAACAGCTTTAATAAAAGTACTTGCCGGATTCGGATAAAATAACGGACGATCCGGATTTATAGTATCTGCTGGATTTAAACGGGGTTCAATTTTAACTGACAGTTTTGTCTCTTCCCCTGATATGACAGTGATATTCTTTATAACAGTGTCAATATAACCATCGGCTGTAAAAGTGAGGTCGTATGTATCCGGTGCAAGTAGCCTGGTAAATGTACCGGAAATGGTATCTGAATAAACATGCGAGTTATCTTGATCGTGCCCTCCGATAGAAATCTTTGCAGAAACCGGCTCACCTGTTAATGCATCTGAAATTTGCCCGTGTATACCATACATAGCATTTTCAAGGTAACCAAGCAATGAACGGCGGTTGTACTCCCAAAGATCAGCCAGGTCAGAAGAAGGCGTGATAAAGTCTTCGTCAAGTTCAACAGTGATTTCACGTCCGGATAGTGAATAAGTTACATAATCCTGCCTTCCCCCGTAAACTGGATACCAGTCATACCCTCGTGTAACGCCATTGTCCAGATAACCCATATAACCTTCTTCAGAATATAAATGAACTGTGTCAGCCCAGGCTCTGCAGATATTGTAAAACCAACCCTCATCAGCATGAAGTTTCGGCCAGCGGTCCCATGGATAATTCACAACCTCCTCACCTGAATGAAAATTAGCGGAAAGAACGAACCTGTGCTCAGTCAAAAAACTCATCATGTCGAGAGTCTCTTTCTGCCTGATGGAATAATAAATTTCAGGATCAGGAAAATTCCGGTTAAGATCATAACCATTTGCATTATTCCTGACCGGTGATATTATGAAATCACTGCCGTTATATGTTCCGTCAGGATTTGCCAGCGGATTAATCCAGATCTCAAGATTATCAACCAGATCTTTTACCCTGTTGTTCATTGCATAATTCTTTAGAAGATAATCTACCAGCCTTAACATAAGAATATATCCGCCCGTCTCATTTCCGTGTATTGTCGATGTATAAAATACCTCAGGTTCAGTTTCATTCAGATTACAGTTGTCTGAGATCTTCAGAACAAGGACAAGTTTGCCGTTCACGCTTGTCCCAATCGTATCGAGCAAGCATAGTGAAGGATAGGTTGTGGCAAAAAATCTCATAATCGAATCATACTGGGTATATGATGGGTAGGTTTCCCACTCCAATGCCTGCGACATGCTTTCAGAACAGATAATACCTTTACTGTCAGGTCTTTCAACAATTTGGTAATCGAAGTTTCCTGATATGAACCACTCAACTGTCAGTGGTGAAAGAAATATATGGACTGCTTTATCTTTTACAGAGCTTATTGAGACATTCCTTGTAAGCCTGTCAATTTCCCGGCTGTCGGGTTTTGGGATTGTTACCTCTGCCTGATTTTTTTGGGATACGATACCGCGAAGTCTTTCATCATCAGATTCATTTTGAGAAAAGCACCATTGAACAGAAGATGAAAATACAAAGAACAGTATCAGTAAACTCCTTATCATGCACGGATTATACATTGAATCTTATATGAAGGATATCACCGTCCTTAACCACATAGGTTTTTCCTTCAATGTAGAACTTGCCTGCCTCTTTGCAGGCATGTTCAGATCCGAGTTTTATAAAATCGTTGTATTTCATTACTTCAGCTCTGATAAACCCTCTCTCAAGATCGCTATGGATAACACCTGAAGCCTGTGGCGCCGTCATTCCCTTTGTAATTGTCCATGCTCTTATCTCCTTAGGCCCTACCGTAAAGAAGGTCTGAAGGTTCAACATTTTATACGCGGCTCTTACCATTCTATCCACTCCGGGTTCGTCGAGTCCGGCATCTTTAAGAAATGCGAGTCTGTCCTCACCGCTTTCAAGCTCGGCAATATCAGCTTCGACAGCTCCGGCAATTACAATTATCTCAACATTTTTGCCCTTAAGTGCCTCTTTTACTGCGTCGACATACCTGTTACCGGCAACAGCCGATTTCTCATCAACATTGCACACATACATAACAGGTTTCATTGTAAGCAGGAAGAGGTCATCAACGTATTTCTTATCCTCCTCCTTTATTATGAGGGTACGGGCATTGTTGAAATTCCCAATATGTTCCCTGAACCTTTTTAGCACTTCGCATCCATTAACAGAGTCTTTATCCCCTGTCCTGACAAGTTTCTCAAGCCGCTGCAGTTTTTTCTCAACTGATTCCATATCCTTTACCTGCAGTTCAAAGTCGATAGTCTCCATATCCCTTACCGGATCGACTGAACCGTCAACATGAGGGAGAGCATCATTGTCGAAACATCTGAGTACGTGGATCAGGGCATCAGTATTCCGGATATCTCCAAGAAATTTGTTGCCCACACCTTCTCCTTTGTTTGAACCTCTGGTAAGTCCTGGAATATCTACAATCTCGACAGTTGTGTGAACTATCTTCTCCGTAACCTGATGCTTTTCAAGCTCATACAGGCGTGAATCAGGAACCTGTATTACTCCGATATTTGATTTGGTGGCACTGAAAGCGAATGCATTCGTTTCGCCTCTGGTGCTGGAGATGCAGTTGAAGATAGTTGTTTTACCTACATTGGTTATTCCTATGATTCCGCATTGAAGAGCCATCAGATTTCAGGATTATATTTCGGGGGTAAATTTACAGATATTCCCTGTTTATTCAATTTAAAAAGTGCACTAAGGTTTCCAGTCGCGGATAATGATCCTGTCCTTGAATAGTTTTACCTCAAGCTTTTGCTTTCCTCTCCATTTCAGTTTACGTATATATTCCATCGGAACTGTAACTGCATAACTGGTGCCGCCTGATACTTTTGTAAGGCTCCTGATGTAATTTTCTTCTGTTTTTCTGCGTGTCATGGCATGTAAATTTTTCAACGTATTAAGATACGTTTTTTAATACGTTTTTTAATACGTTGATCATAGAAATATCTTTAAACCTTTTAGCGTTTTATCAGTCAAAGGATAAAATCTGAACCACATTGAACGAGCTAAAACCTGACAGGGATATTCATGAACTGCTGGAAACCAATATTGACCAGTGTTTCAGACTTATTGTCGAAAGGTACAGCACCAGGCTTTACTGGCATATCCGCCGGCTGGTGATCCTACATGAAGACGCTGACGATGCGCTCCAGAACACTTTTATCAATGCCTGGCGCAACATCACAAATTTCAGAAAAGAAAGTTCCCTTTATACATGGCTTTATGCGATCGCAACAAATGAAGCCCTTACACTTATCAATAAAAGAGCCGAGAAATTCTTCTGGCCTGTTTACAATGAGTCCCAGGATATGAAAAACAAGATCCAGCTTGAACGACAGGAACTTAACAGAGATTTCAATCAGAATGAGCTTAATATGAACGACAGGGAAATGACAGAGGCAGGCGACAGATTCATCGGCCTGGAGGTCCGGGAAGCTGAACTGGCACTGGAATTCCATAATAAAATAAAGACAATTCTGGCACCTGTAAAAGTACTGAGGCTTTATCAGGCTGAAAATCAATACAGGCTGCAACTGCTGAAAGAGTTACAGGAAAGAAGGGAAGGAAGAAACAATCAGAATATCAGATATCAAAAATTTTGATTACAATGCTGATTTCAGAAATGACAACAAATCATCAGTGGTCATCTTCCTCTGTTCACCTGATGACATTATTTTGAGAGTTACCACCTTATTTTTGATTTCCTCTTCACCAACAATTAATATATAAGGGATCTTTCTCGTGTCAGCATATGACATCTGCTTTTTAAGCTTCACGGCATCAGGATAAATTTCCGAACTGATCCCAAGATCCGTAAGCTGATAGCGTATTTCTAATGCAACCCTGGCTTCTTCTTCTCCAAAGTTAAGTATCAATACCTGAGTTCCCGGAACGGCCTGGGCATCAAACAGGTTTAACTGGCTCAGAACATCGTATATCCTGTCGGCACCAAAAGAGACTCCGACACCCGAAACACCTTCCATCCCGAACACTCCGGTCAGGTCATCATACCTGCCTCCTCCGCAAATGCTTCCAATGCTGACATCTTTTGATTTTACCTCAATTATGGCTCCTGTATAATAATTCAGCCCTCGTGCGAGAGTAAGATCAAGCTCAGTTTGACCTGACAACGAACTGCTGTTAATTAAGGAAAACAGGGTACGAAGTTCTTCTATGCCTTTCATCCCGGTAACTGATCCCGGGAGTATTTTTGCCAGCTCTGATATTTTTTCATCAGTATTGCCTTTTAACTGCACTATTGGTTGAAGTTTGGAAACGGCCTCAGGTGCTATGCCTTTGCTCCTTAGCTCTTCATTAACTGCATCAATACCAATCTTGTCGAGTTTATCTATGGCAACAGTTATATCTGTTATTCTGGCTGATTCGTTAATGATTTCTGCTATTCCTGACAGGATTTTTCTGTTATTGACCTTTATTACAATTTTAATTTTCAGCTGGCTGAAAATGTCGTCAATTATTCTGATAAGCTCATATTCATTTAACAATGAATTACTTCCGATAACGTCCACATCGCACTGAAAGAATTCGCGGTATCTGCCTTTCTGCGGACGGTCGGCGCGCCAGACAGGCTGGATCTGATATCTTTTAAAAGGGAATGTGATCTCATCGCGATGCTGGACAACATAACGTGCGAATGGCACAGTCAGATCATACCGAAGTCCCCGTTCGCAAATTAAAGAAGAGAGTCTGGACGGTTCCCTGCAAAGGAGATCAGCATCGGTGAGTGTTGAGATGAAATCACCTGAATTAAGTATTCTGAAGATCAGTTTATCTCCCTCTTCCCCGTATTTTCCCAGAAGAGTCGACAGGTTTTCCATTGCCGGTGTTTCAATAGGCTGATAACCGTAAAGCCTGAAAACTTTTTTGACCGTGTCAAAAATAAAATCACGCTTCATCATTTCTTCAGGCGAAAAATCGCGGGTACCTTTTGGTATCGATGGCTTCATTCCTTAATTAAAAAGATAAAAGACAAAAGATAAAGGTAAAAAAGATTAGCGAATTGTCTTTAATGTCTTTGATGTCTTTACGCCCACCTTTTGTCGGGCTGTCTTTGAAGTCTTTTAATGTCTTAAGACAGCGAAGCGTTAAGACAGCGAAGCGTCAGGACCTCAGGACTTAAAGACAACTAGTACTTTTCCGGCACAAAAGTCTGGTCGGTTATAGGAGGCCTGACATAAGCCAGGTCATGTTTCAAAGGGGGCAGTTTGATTGTCTTCTGAGTCAGGTCTTTATATGGTATCAATGAAAGAAAATGATCGATGCAGTTAAGCCTTGCTCTCCGCTTATCATCGGCAGGAACCACATACCATGGCGATTGCTTGGTATCGGTATATGAGAACATCTTATCCTTTGCCATTGAATATTCAACCCATTTATCGCGCGATTCAATATCCATCTGGCTAATCTTCCATCGTTTGGTTGGATCTTTTATCCTGTCCTGGAACCGGCTCTCCTGCTCACTGTCACTGATTGAGAACCAGTATTTTATAAGAAGTATTCCCGATCTGATCAGCATTCTTTCAAATTCAGGACATGATCTTAAGAATTCCTCGTACTCTTCACTGGTACAGTAACCCATAACTTTCTCAACTCCTGCTCTGTTGTACCAGCTTCTGTCAAAAAGTACTATTTCTCCTCCGGAAGGAAGCTCTGAAACATATCTCTGAAAATACCATTGGGTCTTTTCCTTTTCTGTCGGGATGCCAAGGGCAACGATCCTGCATATCCTGGGATTGAGGCACCCTGCAATAGTTTTGATCACTCCTCCTTTGCCCGCAGCGTCACGTCCTTCAAATATTACTACTACCCTTAGCTTGTTGGCTTTTACCCACTCCTGAAGCTTGACAAGTTCAACTGCAAGCTTTAAAAATTTCTTTTCGTATTCTTTATTCCCAATCTTCTTCTGCTTCTCAGCTTTAACATCATGGTAAAGATTCTTCTTTTCAAAAACCTCTACCTTGGTAACATTATTCCGGGGATTTTTTTTCATTGCAGGAGTTTTTAATCAGTTTAGAAATATACAAATTTCTGATCTGATCAGGAAATTTCCTGCAGAAAAATGCTACTGGATGAACGGAATTGTAACTGGATACCTGAAATCTTCTCCTTTAGATGCTTTTACACTCGCTATGATAATACAAATAACTTTCAGAAATGCCAGGAAGATCACAATTGGTATACCAACAATTATGATGCATAACGGAATCGACAGAACTATATACAACAAGATTGAGATCTGGAAATTTAGTGATGCCTTTCCATTCTGATCGACCCACTGTGACTCATCCTTCTTTGATAACCAGCAAATCAGGGGACCTATTATTCCTCCAAAGGGAAAGAAAAATCCTGCAAATGCCGAAAGGTGGCATAGCATTGCCCAGTTCCTTTCTGATTCTGATAATTCTCTGATCTCTTTCATGACGCTCCGGTTTTTATTAAAAGACGCCTTTCTTTTTATTATGCTGCATTTTCAAAGTCTGTTAAGACGTTTCAGATCGGCCGGCAACAATCCGTTCGGATTAGCCTTATCAATCTTGTGCTGATTATAATAGTACATATTGAAGTCGTCAGTTCCAATCAGCATTTTAAAACAAAACCCGGAATAGCTTTCACCCACAGGGCCCACCTTATGGAGAATCAGAGTGTTAGGAGCTTTCTCCTGAATAGCTTTCACTATCGTCTCTTCGGGGACAATCTCAATCCTTTGCCCATAAATAGCCCTGATTTTCTCAATTGTCCCGATCGCTGGAGAAAGATCCTCCTGCTTTACAAGAATATTTCTTCCTGATACTTCAGGAATATTTTTGTTATAGTACTTCAAGTATCTTCTACCTGTTAGAGTAGGATCTTCAGATATCATGACTGCATGCTTCTGCATAAAAGCCAGTAAGGCTCCGAGCTTATATCCATACTCCATATCGTCTTCTCCTGCAAAAGAAAGCGGAACAGCGCAAATCTCTGGCATCTGACCCAACTTATCAACATCTTTGCCCTGAAGCAGGTTTATAAAGTTAAAAAGTGAATTCGATTTGTCACTTTCAAAGTTGGTTTCAGTAAGAATTATAAAAGAGTATGAAGGATCAGACCTTCTTAAACTGAACTCGGATGCATTAATGAATTCGAAGGGAGTAATTTTCCAATACTCTTTCATTGCCTTGCTGATGTAAGTATTATAGACAGGGTTACCATCTTCCAATACCACACAGGTTCGGGAGGCTATAAATTGTTTTATCTCATTTGCCGTTGGAAAAGGGGCCTGTCCGGACAGCAGAAAAGATGACGCTAAAAACAAAACAAGAGCTTGTAATTTCTTCATTTAGAAAGTCTGATTTACCGGGAGATATAATGGATTCCTTTCGTTGAATTTTCTGATGTAAACAAACATGAAATCCTTTTTCTTCTTGCCAGGCAACCGCATATATTCCTCATGCAGTTCAGGGTCCCTCATAAGAAGAAGCTCAGTGTTTTCAACATCATACTCCAGTATCTTTCCACTGTCAAAATCAATCAGGTATTGCCTTAGTTCATTACGCCCAGTATTCTGACGGTAAGGAGAGTAATAGGAACCATATGGTGAATAATAATTACCATAATTACCATAGGAATAGGGATAATAATATGGTGAATAATAAGGAGAATAATAGGGATCATAATACCCGTACGGAGAGTTGTAATAGCGGTTTTCGTAAGAGGTAATGTCTGCCACAAAATGGCAGATGTTCCCGATAAAAGTGATCCTGTTAAAATTTCCCTGAATCTGGACATATAAAACCCCGTTCCTTGAATAACCCCAGACATTGCTTGTTTCGACTTCCTGCCTTATTCCCATCCCGTCGTAGAAATATATCTTTTCACCCGACATCAGATTCTTAAAGAAATCCTTATCATTATAATCCGTTGATGTAAGGATCTTGGCTTTAGGAATAGGATTGTTTGTTTTTACCTGGTCGAAATTCAGGAAAATGCCATCTGTAAACCTGAAATCAGGAGTATATTTTACTACTCCTTCGTTTTCCTGTGCGTCAAGTCGAACATAAGCTCCTCCGGAACCAATTGCCGCGATTATCAGAAATATCCTGAACAATTTCTTCATAATGGTATATTCTTTATATTTTCCGGCTCAAAAACTGTACCACAGGAACAAAATTAACCTTTTCCTTTAAAGGATGATAATTTCAACGTATGTATATTTATCATCTATTTTACTTAATTTTACAATTCTGCAATTAATCTATTCAGTTAATGATGGAATCAGATGACTATGTTGGCGGGGATACTGGAAGGGTGTATTCTGATGAAGTTTTTAATAAGAAGAAGAATCTGATAGAGACCTATTCAATCATTGCCATACTTTGTCTGATCCTTGCGGTTATTTTCGTTTCGTTTAATCTCAGGCTGATTGCAGGAGTTCTTGTTATTGCCGGGGCTGCATTATTCCTTACGATTACACGAAAAACCTCCGATCTTATCAGGACGGTCAAAGATTCTTTTAAAGACGCATCTTCCTCAAATGAAAAAAAAGACGATGTGATAGCCGATTTCTCTCACAGGATAAGGGAGCCGCTTAATAATCTGGTGGTTATTGCTGACCTTCTGATGGATACAGGTCCTCATAAGAAACAAAAAGACCTGATAGAGACTTTCATCGCCTCAACAAATAATATGGTCACAACTGTTAATGAATTAACAATGCAATCAGCTGGCAGTTTCAGCTTTGAGACCAGAAAACCTATAAGGTATAACATCCTTTCAACTATCCAGAACACAATTGAGCTTTACAGTCTGAAGGACAAAGCAAACCTCGATTTTATACTTAATAAGAGAGATTATCATGAATATGAATGCCAGGGCGACCCGATTATATTAAAACAGATATTTCTTGACCTGTTCAATACAATTGAGGACAGGGACTCCGAACGGGCAGCCAAAGTGACGATAAATATTAAGAAAGAGATGGAATCGGACCGTGAAAGAGTTATAGGGTTCAGGATCCAGGTTGATAAAAGCATGACGTTTACAGATGATTCGGGAGCTTCCGGACATCTTGCCTCGAAACTGATTTCCTTAAGTAATGGAAGTTACAGTCAGGAATCCGGAGATAATTTCACTGTGCTGAATATTAGTCTTCCATTTGCATATCCGGCCGCTGAAACAAAGCAACCAGTAGTGGCTGAAACAGGAACCTCTATCGCCAGACAAAAGATAAGTAAAGAGCTGAAAGACATAGATATTTTGTTTGTGGAAGATAATCTTATAAGTCAAAAGACAACTCTTCTTGCACTTAAGCCGCTTGTAAACAGCATCGATACAGCTTCAAACGGCCAGGAAGCAATTGACAAACTCGGAGCATCGCGTTATGATCTTATCTTACTTGATATCCAGATGCCTGTGATGAACGGAATCACGACTGCAGAAAAGATCCGGGAGCTGGAAGAAGGATCAGATACTCATATCCCGATTATTGCTATTACTGCAGATGCGATGATAGGAGACAAAGAAAAATGCCTGTCGGCGGGGATAGATGAATATATAAGCAAGCCCTTTCAGCCTGCTGTTCTTGTTGAAAAATTAAAGATGATATTATAATTTCCCCAGGAAATTGCATAAAGTGTTAAGAAATAATTTCCGCAGAAGAACTGCGGACAAGTTTCATATTCTTCAATGATGGTGAAGAAATGAATCTGTCAAAACCCAGAAGATCCCATTTTTTATCTATTTTTTCAATTGTCTCTAGATCAGAACACACAATGTCAGGCCACCTTCGCGGGAATCCTCCCTGGCGATAAAACTTTATGGTCCCGTCAAACAGAATTGTATTGTGAGATATCAAGAAGTGGTCCCGTTCAGGATCGGTGTTGCCAAGCGCCTGCCAGGCTACCGTAAATATATCATCAGGGTCAACTGTATGATCCACAATAATAACCAGCCTGAAAATACCTGTTCTATCTTCCGGTTTTAATAATTCAATGATTTTACCTGAACAGTCCGGGTCTTCAGAGCGATCAACAGCCAGTACCACTATGCCGATCCCTTCTTTAAGCAGGCTTGCGCCGCTGGCTTTAATACAAGGCACATTAAGCCAGTCAGTAAGATTTTTTAAAGCTGCATTTTTACCTGCATCCGAAATTTTTTGTTTAGTCCGGATCTCTTCCGGCAATTTCACAGTGGCATCTATACCTGCTTTGCCACCGTAGGAGAAACTGTCAGATGAATGGTCGAGGACATCAAGGGGACCATGAGTAAAAATAATGTCAGATCTGAAATCTGTGTTGTTGAGAATATGGATTATCAGTTCTTTATAGTTCCTGATATTCACGCTGCCGCTGACCACAACCAGGTATTTTGTAAACATCATCTGTCCTGCTCCGAACAGAGAACTGATCACTTTCATACCCTGCCCCGGGAAGCTTTTATTTATCTTTACAATAACAAGGTTATGGGCAACTCCGGCTTCAGGCATATGAAAATCGACAACTTCAGGCTGAATAGCAAGTCTGACTGGCAAAAGGAAAATTTTTTCAGTGGCTTTAGTCAGCCATGCATCTTCCTGTGGCGGAATTCCGACAATAGTAGCCGGGTAAATCGCTTTTTTAGAGTATGTCATACAAGTGACATGAAATGCAGGGTACATATCAGCGAGGGAATAGAAACCTGTATGATCGCCAAACGGGCCTTCATTTATTAATGGCTCAGCAGGATCGACATAACCTTCAATAACAATATCGGCATCATAAGGTACATAAAGGTCATTTGTAATGCACTTGACCAGCTTTACTTTTTTCTTCCGGAGAAATCCTGCGAGGATGTATTCACTTATGTTTTCCGGCAATGGCGCTGTAGCGCAGTAGGTGTACACAGGATCACCCCCCAGGGTAACCGACACCGGCATTTTCCTTCCGGCCTTTTTCCATGCCTCATAATGGTTCGCTCCAGTTTTATGTCTTTGCCAGTGCATTCCGGTAGTGTTGGTATCAAGTATCTGCATCCTGTACATTCCGACATTTGTCTTACCGGTCAGCGGGTGAATAGTATGTACCATTGGAAGTGTCACAAACCTACCGCCATCGTGAGGCCAGCACTTCAGAACCGGTAAAACTGAGAGATCAGGTCTTAAGTTTATAACCTGCTGGCATATACCTATTGCTCTTATGCGTTCAGGCAGATAACCCGCAATCTTATAAAACCTGGGTAAAGCACGAAATTTTTTAAAAAACCCATCAGGAGCATCTGTGATCAGGTTATAAATGTTTTCTATGTCGCTTCCTGCTTCGGAAAGATCGTTTTTACCCAGAGCCATCGATATTCTTTTATCTGATCCGAAGGCATTGATAAGAACAGGAAATGAGGTTCCGGTGTTTTCGAAGAGAAGGGCTTCGCCCCCGGATTTGGTTATTCTGTCGGTTACTTCGGTTATTTCAAGCAAAGGATCGACAAAAGTTTTTACACGGTGCAGGTCTCCATTTTTCTCAAGATCAGAGACAAAATCAGCAAGTCCGGAATAAGCCATTTAAGTGGAATAACTGAGATAAAGATATTGAAAAGATAAAAGATAAAAGACAAAGGGAAAAAGATAAAAGTAATAAGGATGCAGGTAACAAGCGAAAGGGGTCGAAACCATATAGCTCCCCTCTCAGGAGGGGACCGAGCGTCAATAAATAGCCCGGTGGGCTATTTCAGCGAAGTAGCCAGAGTACAGGGTAAGGGTTGGGTATATAAGAAGTCTATAAAACAATAATGGGAACTATTCCGAGGAGTAGTTCCCATTCACCGTATGCAACCGAAGCCGCTCACGGCGTCAGGTTACTGTTATTTTGACCGGCTGCATTTCCTGATACAAGACCTGGATTTGCAACCCCTGGCTTTCGGGTTTTGCCTGTTACAGCAGAACCTTCCGGCTGTCCTTTTTTCCCATCTTACGACAGGATTTCTGGGACGAAGCGTCATTCAGGCTCTGATGTCATTTCCCGAAGGATCCGGATCAGTTTCAGAAAGTCGGGAGCCGAGGCTCTGTCGTTTCTGAGGCCCTGTGACTTAATCGCTGAAAGAACGTTTCCGGTTTCGTCGATCTTCTGAGTATCCTGGACCGGAGTCCATTTGCTCAGGCTTCGGCTCTCCTGGTGCGCAGTCCCGAAGGTCTGAATGAAGCGGATTTTGTCTCAATTAAGTGACCTTTTCCGGTTCCGCATCTTTTGAGCAGTCTTTTATCGCTCACCTGATAGATCAAATATAGTTTAAGAATATGATATGACAATCGCTTTGCTTTTCATAGTTGTACACGGGATATAAACAAAAGTTATTAACAACTGTTAATAACTCCCGGAAAGCGGCATTTAGTCAGCAAATAAGACTTGCTGCACCTCTGCTATTTGGCGGCCTCACCCCCTATTATCCCCCGCTCCCAGGAGAGCGGGGATGATAGCTGTTTGTTATTGGATTTAAAGCTCCTCCCTCCCAGGGGACGGGGTTTGGGGAGAGGCCAAAATGGCATGAAGGAAAATGGGTCACAAAAAAGGCTGCCTAAATATCAGCTTCTTTCTTATAAGAAAACAAATTACTATTTCTTATACCCGTATACAGCCAACTCCCCGAGCATCTCCTCAATCCTGAGCAGCTGGTTATATTTGCATATCCTGTCGGTTCTGCTGCACGATCCAGTTTTAATCTGTCCTGAGTTTGTCGCAACAGCTACGTCTGCTATCGTTGAATCTTCAGTCTCGCCTGAACGGTGTGATGTGACAGTCGTATAACCTGCCCTATGGGCCATTTCAATTGCATTGAGCGTCTCTGTCAGGGTTCCGATCTGGTTCAGCTTTATAAGAATCGAGTTTGCACATCCCAGTTCAATTCCCTTTTTCAGGTATTCAACATTAGTAACAAATACATCATCTCCAACAATCTGGATCTTCTTGCCAAGCCTGTCAGTCATAAGTTTCCATCCATCCCAGTCGTTTTCAGCCATCCCGTCTTCAATTGAATCGATAGGGAACATTCCGATTAGTTTCTCAAAATAATCAACCTGTTCCTTGGAGGTTTTTCTTGGACCTTTGGGACCTTGAAATTTTGCGTAATTGTACATCCCATTCTCATAAAACTCAGAAGCTGCCGGATCAAGGGCAATTGTTACATCAGTTCCAGGTTTATAACCGGCAGCCGTTATTGCCTTAACAATTGTATCAAGTGCATCCTCAGGACCGTCAAGTGTTGGGGCAAAGCCGCCTTCATCTCCAACTGCAGTGCTTAAACCGCGTCCTTTAAGAACTTTCTTAAGCGAATGAAATACTTCGGCACCCATTCTTAATCCCTCCCTGAAATTAGGTGCACCAACCGGCCTAACCATAAATTCCTGGAAAGCTATCGGAGCATCAGAATGTGAACCTCCGTTAATTATATTCATCATGGGTACAGGAAGTGTAACGGCGTTTGCCCCGCCGATATAACGAAATAATGGAAGTCCATGATAGGCTGCAGCTGCCTTGGCAGCTGCAAGAGAGACTCCGAGGATGGCATTGGCACCCAGATTGCTTTTGGTTTTGGTTCCATCGAGATCGATCATCTTCTTATCGATCCCGGCCTGATCGGTAACGTCCATACCGATAACCTCTTCGGCAATTACATTATTGACATTTTGAACAGCTTTAAGAACCCCTTTGCCAAGGTAACGTGATTTGTCGCCATCGCGGAGTTCAAGGGCTTCATTTTCACCAGTTGATGCACCTGACGGAACTGCTGCCCGTCCCTGATAACCACTGGCGGTTTGAACATCAACTTCAATTGTAGGATTGCCGCGGGAATCAAGAATCTCACGTGCATGTACACTAACTATTTGTCCCATAGGAATTTATTTTTTTATTAAACAATGTTGCAATATATACAAAAAAAGGGATACAGATTTATGTCAGTATCCCTTTACTTTTAAAAATATTTCATTATTCTTTTGTCTCAGCTTCAGGTGCTGACTTCTCTGATTTCTTTACAGGTGCCTCATCGGTTTTTGCGCTTTTTTTAGCCTTGCCGGCTGCAGGCTTTTCCGTTTTGGCAGGTTCGGCTTCAGCAGCACTCTTTTTAGTTGATCTTCTTCTCCTTGTCGTTTTTGGTTTTACGGCTTCTCCGCCTTTCATTGCTTCGTTGAAATCAACAAGTTCCAGGATACACATTTCTGCATTATCCCCTATTCTGTTTCCTGTCTTAAGAATTCGGGTATACCCGCCCGGTCTGTCGGCGATTTTAGGTGAAATCTCCCTGAATAACTCTGATACCGCTTCTTTGTCTTTAAGATACCCGAATACCATTCTTCGGGAGTGTGTCGAGTCTTCCTTTGATTTTGTAATAAGCGGTTCCACAAATGTCTTAAGAGCTTTTGCTTTAGCAGTTGTGGTGGTAATCCTTTTATGAAGGATCAGTGAAACAGCCATATTGGAAATCATCGATTTCCTGTGTGAACTTGTTCTTCCGAGATGGTTAATAACTCTTTGATGTCGCATTTCTCTATATCCTTAACCAGTTTTCAATTAATCCTTATCTAATTTATACTTGCTGACATCCATTCCGAATGACAGACTCATTGACTCCAACAACTCATCGAGCTCTGTGAGGGATTTCTTCCCGAAATTCCTGAATTTAAGAAGGTCATTCTTATTGAATTTGACAAGATCGCCAAGTGTTTCAACTTCTGCAGCCTTAAGGCAGTTGAGAGCTCTGACGGAAAGGTCAAGATCGACCAGTTTTGTCTTAAGGAGCTGCCTCATATGAAGTACTTCCTCATCAAACTCTTCATTTGCCAGTTTATCGTCCGAATCAAGAGTGATCTTTTCATCGGAGAACAGCATAAAGTGATAAATCAGTATTTTGGCTGCCTCTTTCAATGCCTCTTTAGGGTGAATTGACCCGTCTGTATCTATTTCGAGCAGAAGCTTCTCGTAGTCAGTTTTTTGTTCAACGCGAAAATTTTCCACAGAGTACTTAACATTTCTGACCGGCGTGAAAATTGAGTCAATTGCTATCAGACCAAATTCGCTGTCGACAGGTTGATTTTCCTCAGCTGGAACATATCCTCTGCCTTTATTTATAGTAAATTCAATCTGCAATTTAACATCAGGTTCCATCCTGAAAATAACCAGGTCGGGATTAAGGACTTCGAAACTGCTTAATACATTATTAAGAGCGCCGGCTTTGAATAAGTCCTGACCTCCTATTTTAATCATGATCTTTTCATGATCGACATCGTCAACTGTCCGTTTAAAACGAACCTGTTTCAGGTTCAGGATGATTTCAGTCACATCTTCGATAACGCCTGTAATAGTAGAGAACTCGTGGTCAATACCTTCGATCTTAACAGTAGTAATTGCAAAACCTTCGAGCGAGGAGAGAAGAATCCTTCTCAGAGCATTACCGACAGTAATGCCATAGCCGGGTTCAAGAGGACGGAATTCGAATTTGCCGAACCTTTCGTTCGCCTCCAGCATTATTACTTTATCAGGCTTCTGGAATGATAAAATGGCCATAGGATTTATCTTAAATAATTATTTTGAATACAATTCAACTATTAACTGTTCCTTGATGTCTTCAGGGATATCTGTGCGTTCAGGTACACTCATGAACTTACCTGCCATTTGAGCATCGTCCCACTCGAGCCATGAAAGCTTGGTATATTTACGTGTTGTCAGTGAATCTACAATTGCCTCCAGTGATTTGGATTTTTCGCGGACTCCGATTATGTCGCCGGGTTTAAGCTGAAATGAAGGAATATTGACTACCGTTCCGTTAACAGTAATATGCCTGTGTGATACAAGCTGACGGGCAGCAGCTCTTGTGGGAGCTACTCCGAAACGGTAAATAACATTATCGAGACGCGCTTCGAGCAACTGAAGAAGCACTTCACCGGTAACGCCTTTACTTCTTGAGGCTTTCTCAAAAGTGTTGTGGAATTGTCTTTCGAGCAATCCATACGTATATTTCGCCTTTTGCTTTTCCCTCAGCTGAAGTCCATATTCAGAGGTCTTCTTCCTTTTCTTGTTTACCCCATGCTGTCCCGGAGGGAAGTTTTTCCTGTCGAGGTGTTTATCGGGGCCATAGATAGGATCTCCGAATTTTCTTGCTATTCTTGATTTTGGGCCAATATATCTTGCCATCGTGCTTTTATTTTAAACTTTCAAATTATCTGTTCTGTCACAAATTATACTCTTCTTCTTCCTGGTGCACGGCAACCGTTATGAGGCATTGGTGTTACATCGATAATTTCGGTGACTTCAATGCCAATATTGCTTATAGACCTGATAGCAGATTCACGACCAGCTCCCGGTCCTTTTACAAATACCTTTACTTTTCTCAAGCCAAGATCATATGCAACTTTACCGCATTCTTCAGATGCCATCTGGGCAGCGTAAGGAGTGTTTTTCTTGGATCCTTTAAAACCCATTTTCCCTGCCGATGCCCATGAAATAACCTGACCTGAATTATTTGTCAGTGTTACTATGATATTATTGAATGATGAATGAACATGAGCCTGGCCAGTCGATTCAACCTTAACGATCCTTTTTTTCAATGCTCCGGTTTTCTTTGCCATATTCTATTTATTTAGTAGCTTTTTTCTTATTTGCAACGGTTTTCTTCCTTCCCTTACGCGTCCTGGCGTTGTTCTTGGTACTTTGTCCCCTGACCGGCAGACCAAGTCTGTGACGGACACCGCGGTAACATCCGATATCCATTAACCTTTTAATATTCAGCTGCGTATCAGAACGAAGCTCACCTTCAAGCTTGTAATTGTCGTTCAGGATACGGCGGATTGTATTAATTTGTTCATCGGTCCATTCCTGAACCTTTAAATTCCGGTCAACGCCGGCTTCATCAAGTACTTTCTGAGCAATACTCTTTCCCACTCCATAGATATAGGTCAGGCCGATTTCGCCTCTTTTGTTTCTCGGTAAATCAACACCAACAATACGTGCCATATATTACTTTTCTTAAATGAGTTGCAAAATTAAATAATTTATCCCTGTCTCTGTTTGAACTTGGGATTTTTCTTGCTTATAACATATATGCGCCCTTTACGCCTTACTATTTTGCAATCGGCGCTGCGCTTTCTGACAGATGCTCTTACTTTCATTATTTTATTATTTCTTATTTGTATCTGAATGTTATTCTTCCTTTTGTAAGATCGTATGGTGACATTTCTACTTTTACCTTATCGCCGGGAAGAATTTTGATATAGTGCATTCTCATTTTCCCTGAGATATGGGCAGTAATTACATGTCCGTTTTCGAGCTCCACCCTGAACATCGCATTGGAAAGAGCTTCGATTATAGTACCGTCCTGTTCGATTGATGCTTGTTTCGACATACGATTACATTTTATTTAAAACTTCTTCAATAAACTTAAAAGTTGTTAATACATCTGCTCTTCCTTTATCGACAGCCACGGCATATTCAAAATGAGCCGAGGGCTTTCCGTCAGCTGTTTTTACTGTCCATCCGTCCCTCATCTGTATTGTCTCCTTCCTTCCAAGGTTGATCATAGGTTCGATACAGATGACAAGTCCTTTTTCCATTTTCGGTCCGGTACCTCTTTTGCCATAATTCGCGACCTCGGGAGGTTCGTGAAGCCTTTTCCCGAGTCCGTGGCCAACAAGTTCCCTGACCACTGAGTAGCCTCCGCTCTCAGCTTTATTCTGTACCGCCCAGGAGATATCACCAATCCTGTTTCCTGCAATTGCTTCTTTAACACCATCCTCAAGTGAGTCTTTTGTGTAATCAAGAAGTCGTCTAACTTCCTCACTGATTTCACCGACTGCAAAGGTATAAGCACTATCGCCATACCAACCGTTTAATATTACTCCGCAATCAACTGATATAATATCTCCCTCTTTAAGTATATATTTTGAAGGGAAACCATGAACCACTTCATCGTTGACTGAGGTACAGAGAGTACTCGGAAAACCACCATATCCCTTGAAAGCCGGAGTACCTCCATTATCACAAATAAAAGTCTCGGCAATATTATCGAGATAAAGAGTTGTAACCCCGGGTTTGATAAGTGAAGCAATTTCTGCAAGTGTTCGTGACACCAGCATATTACTTTCTTTTAACAATCCAACCTCTTCATCAGTTTTTAAATACAACATCAAAGAACGCTAAATATTTTATATCGACGTCGTTGCGCCTGATCTTCCTTTAACACGGCCTGTTTTCATAAGACCATCGTAATGACGCATCAGCAGATGACTTTCTATCTGTTGAAGTGTATCGAGAACAACCCCAACAAGAATCAGTAGTGAGGTTCCTCCATAAAACTGGGCAAACTGGGGTGAAACGCTAAATTTCACAGCTATAGCCGGCAGAATTGCGATAATTGCCAGGAAGATGGAACCTGGTAAGGTGATCCTCGACATAACAGTATCGAAAAACTCAACTGTTTTTCTGCCGGGTTTAATCCCCGGTATGAAACCACCATTTTTCTTCATGTCTTCGGCCATCTGCACCGGATTTATTGTGATAGCAGTGTAGAAATAAGTGAACAAAACTATAAAAATACCAGTAACCAGATTATACAAGAATCCGTACATATTTGAAAAAGCAACTACAAAGCCCGAGCTGGATTTTGAATAACCGGCTATGATAATCGGCAGCATCATAATTGCCTGGGCAAATATTATCGGCATAACTCCGGCAGCATTTACTTTAAGAGGAATATACTGACGTACACCGCCATATTGTTTGTTTCCTACAATACGCCGTGCATACTGAACCGGAACGCGCCTTGTTCCCTGCACCAGCATTATTGTTCCCAGTACGACAACAAACAAAATTATTATTTCAACTATCAGTGCAATTGGTCCACCGGCACCATTAATCTTTGATCCTGCTTCAAAAATGAAATTTGCAGGCATTCTTGCTACAATACCTATCATTATTATCAGAGAAATTCCGTTCCCAATACCTTTATCTGTGATCTTTTCTCCAAGCCACATCACAAACATTGTGCCTGAAGTCAGTATTACCACTGATGAAAATCTAAAGAAAAAGCCTGAAAGAACAAATGCAGTTGCGGGCAGCTGGGCTGAAAGGTTAACAAGATATGTAGGAGCCTGAAGTATCAGGACAGCAACAGTAAGATACCTGGTGTACTGATTCAGTTTTCTTCTGCCGCTCTCTCCTTCTTTCTGCAGTTTCTGGAAATAAGGGAAGACTATACCAAGGAGCTGAACCACAATTGAAGCCGAAATATAAGGCATAATACCCAGGGCAAAAACAGAAGCCCGCGAAAAAGCACCTCCAGAAAACATGTCGAGCAGACCCATTATACCAGATGATGTCTGGTTTCTTAGATTTTCCAGCTGGGAAGGATCAACACCAGGAAGTGTAACATATTTACCCAGACGGTATAATGCAATAACAGCTAAAGTATAGAGCAACCTTGCACGAAGATCTTCTATCTTGAATATGTTCTTTATTGTTTGAAAAAATTTCATGCCTTAAAGTTTTACGACGGTACCCTTTTGGGATTCAATTGCTTCAACTGCTGTTTTACTGAATGCATGGGCATGAACCTCGAGTTTTCTTTCAAGAGTTCCTTTTCCGAGGATTTTGACCAGGTCATTTTTGGAAACCAGTCCTGCTTTCTTCAGCACTTCCGGATCAATTTTTTCAAGATTAAGTTTTTCTGCCAGGTTCTGCAGGGTAATAAGGTTTATTGCTTTGTACTCCTTATGGTTGACATTTTTAAAACCAAATTTTGGAACACGTCGCTGAAGTGGCATCTGTCCTCCTTCAAAACCGATCTTCTTACTATAACCTGACCTTGATTTTGCACCTTTATGACCTCTTGTTGAAGTTCCGCCTTTACCTGAGCCCTGTCCTCGCCCAAGACGCTTGCTTCTTT